>Ga0209159_1001947_pt1 | contig 14917 bp, 14 predicted proteins | sample GraSoiAngelo_144_FD_185901 | JGI IMG/M metagenome (GOLD analysis project Ga0209159, IMG submission 185901) | Grasslands soil microbial communities from the Angelo Coastal Reserve, California, USA - 14_1009_02_40cm (SPAdes) (version 2) | ecosystem: Environmental > Terrestrial > Soil > Grasslands ...
CGGAATGGCGACCCCTGCCACGAACTGTCCGAGCTCTCCGGAAAATATCTTCAGCCGCAGCATCTGAAACAAAAACAGGAAGTACCATTCCGGCTCAGGATGATAGTCCCCCGGGTCCGGGGTCGCCTCCTCCAACAACACCACCGGCTCGATGAACGCCAGGCTACAGATTGTCACGAACACCGCTCCCATCGCCACGACGTCTTTCCAGACTTGCCGGGGGAAGAAGTAATCGGTCCTGGCTCTCAGTTCGTCCGCGCTTCCCCGGAACGGCCCGGCCGGGCCGGCTTTCCGGAACAGGAACAGGTGCAGCCCCGCCAGCCCCATCAGCGCGGCCGGGAGGATCATGACGTGAATGACGAAAAACCGGCTCAAGGTCATCTGGCCGGGTGTGGGCCCTCCCTTGAGAAACCTGGCGATGAAGTCGCCGACGAGGGGAGTCTTGTCCATGATCTCCACACCGACGGTGGTCGCCCAATAGGCGCGCTGATCCCACGGCAACAGATATCCGGTGAAGCCGAACGCCATCACCAGGCCGAAGAGCGCAAGCCCGATCAGCCAGATCAGCTCCCGTGGCTTCTTGTAGGCACCCCACAGAAAGACCTGCGACATGTGGGCGAACACCATCACCACCATCGCCGAAGACCCCCAGAAGTGGTAACTCAAGATAAACCATCCATAATCCACTTCGTGAATGATGTACTGGGTACTCGCATAGGCGTGATCGGCACTGGGGACGTAATAGAACATGAGCAGAATGCCCGTCACCGCCTGCATGATGAAAATGAACAGCAGGCAGGAGCCGAACACATAGGCCCAGCGCGACCCGCCAGGCACCGGCTCGTTGAGCATCTTGGCCTGCAGGGTCTTCAGGCCGATCCGCTCGTCCACGAACGCGAACACTTTTTCCAGCACTGACGGTTGGCCGCTCATCAGACGATCCGAACCTGGGCTCTCGTGCCGGCCTTGAATTCCACGTCGATAATCTCGATATCGCCGTTGGCGGCGACCCGGATCGGGACCGGGTCCAGGGGTCGGGGGGCCGGCCCGTCCAGCACCGTCCCGCTGGGATCGTAAATGCTGAGGTGACAGGGACACAGGAAGATCTGCCGGCCGAGTTTCGGGACGTTTCGCCACTTGTACCCGCAGCCGAGGTGCGGGCATTTGCCCGAATAGGCCACATAGGGCACATCGCGCTTGTTTGTCCAGATCACCTGACCGGAGTGGTCCTTGAACTCCAAATCTTTCCCCTTGTAGACGCCCTCGAGGACCGCCGGTGAGGCCTTCAGGACCCAGACGTTCTTGTCAACCTCGGCCTCCGGCATGAACGCTTCCTTGACACTCTTCTTGAACTTGAACTGCACCCCGACATCCTCCGTCTTGACCTTGCCCGCATTGCCGATCTTGATCCAGCGGTTGTCGAAGGGCGCATACATCGGCTTCATCACGTACTTGAGGACGGGAAACGCCAACGGGAGGGCCAGCAAGAAGCCGATCGCGTGCGTGAAGTTCGTGAAGAAGGTCCGGCGCTTGACGTTGCGCTCCAACTCGGGCACCGGCACCAACACTTCGCCCGGCTCCACGTGCAGGTGATCCTCGAGGTGCGCGATCTCGACCTCCCGGATGGTCACATACCCCTCGCGCTGAAAAGCCGGGAACTGCGCCATCTCGCTCGAGGTGCCGCGCAACTGGACGGCGTCCTCCGTCACCGTCTCGAGCTGGGCCGCCGGGATCTGGCGCTCCAACGCGCCGGCTCCGTCGCCCACGACGATGTGGCTGACCTCCCGTGACAAGGGGTCGACGATGATCCGGGTCACCTCGCCGACTGCCCGGTCGGCGCACCGCACTTTCGATTTGAGCTTCGGTTGCACGTTACTTCTTCTTGATCGGCTTCGGCGTATTCACCGAGGGGTTCTTGAGCGTGGACAGATAGGCCACCAGCGCGTCGATTTCTTTGTCCTCCATCAGCTCCTTATACTTGTCGGGCATCTTCTTCTTGTCGTATTCCTTCTCGAATCCTTCCGCCATCCAGCTCCGCGGGTCCAGGATCTTTTGTCGGAGCTCCTCCGGCTGCATCAAACTGCCGATGTTGTCCATCTCGGGGCCACGTTTCTTGCCACCCTGCCCGGAGAGTTTATGGCAGTTGTAGCATTCCTGAAGCTCCCACTGCTCCTTCCCCAGAGCAACCAGGTCACCAGTCGCTGCCGGCAGTGTGCCCGACGGCCTTTTGCTGTCGGCTCCGACCGGAACGCTCGCCATGGCAACGCCTCCGACCGACTGCAGCCGCTGCATGATCGCGTCGGCCTTCTCGGCCAACGCTTTCGTGCGGGTGAGCAACTCCTCCGCCTTTCCCTGTTCGGTGGCGGCGCGCTTGGCCTTCAGCAACTTTTCGATCTTGCCCTTTTCGTCCTCGGGATCGTACTGAGGCCAGAACGACGCTCCACCGATGTACACACCCGACAGCACGACGTAGAACCCCAGGAGCGCCACCAGCGCCTTCATCCCACCCATGGGCTGGAGCGAGGGAGCGTCCAAGAGAATGAAGACCGCGGTCCCCAGCATCGCGTAGGTGAAGAACATCACTTGAAAGACCGGCGGAAAGTCCAGCGCTCTGGCCAGGCCGACGAGGAAGATCCCGACGACGATCCCGATGATCCCCTTCTTGATCACGTGCTTCACGAAACTTCGCTGGTCACCCATGCTGCTACCCTGTCTTGACGGCGAGGAAGGCCCGTCGCGCTTATTTGGCTCCGGCCGGAACCGGGTCGCCCGCCCGCTCAGGCGCCTTGGCTTCAGACGCCCGTAGGGTTACCACGATCGCAAAACTCACCACCATATAGAAGATCAGCGTGATGCCGGTGATCCACCATCCGGCATAGGAGAGCGTGGGGGTGAACGACTCGGCGGTGAAATCGGGCATCAGGTTATACGTGTGGAAATACTTGCGAACGAGCGACCGGACCGCGCCCATGAGGCCCATCGTCCAGATCGCGCTGAAAGCCAGAAAGATCAGCACGAACTGGGCGGCGAAGTCGATCTTCCCCCACACGATCGTCCCCTGGCGGATCGCGCGGTTATAGAGGATATAGTTCACGACTGTGACGAAGATCAGGGTAAAGGCCGCCGAGTTTTTGGCCGGCATCAACGCGAGGAAGCTCCAGTCCGAGGGCAACTCCAGATGCTCCGTCGCCAACGCCTGGGTGGCGACAAACCCGTGTGGGGTCATCCAGATCGCATTGCCAACCACCACCATCAGGAACCCCACCTTGATCACGGTTCGCGAAGACACGGTGATTCGACCAATCGGCGGCATTCCTTGGCCGATAATCCACGGAGCCAGCGTCAGCGGCACCAAGACGGCCAGAGACCTGGGATCGGGGACAGGGAAGATCGTCCAGACGTACGTCATGATGAACGGCAACGCGACCATCACCACGAGGGTCACGGCGGTCATCCGGACTCGCTCGACCCCCTCGATCCGTTTCATGCTGAGCCAGATGTAATAATTGCTGGCCAGGAAGATCAGCCCGACCATGGCGCCTTGCATCTCGAAGAACATCGAGAGCTGATCGGCCATCATGTACGGGCAGATCGAGGCATCGTAATCGCACAGCTCGAACGACAGCAAGTACCCCATGAAGGGCAGGAAGAGGAGCGCCCCCACCCCGATCAGGTTTCCGACGAACCCCATCCAGTCATAATAGGCACGCTCCTCCTCGTTCTTGGCGCCCATGTACATGTAGGCGGCGATCAAGCCGGCGATGAACCCGCCGAAGGTCACGTTCCCCACCAGTCGGTGGAGGTTCAACGGCATCCAGCTATAGTTGTAGACCTTGTCCCAGAGGGACGCGGTTTGGATGTATTCGACCAGGGACAGGCCTTCCGCAGCCTTCGCCGGCGTATTCATGAACGAGGTGGGACCGTCGATCACGAAGAGCGTGACCGTCCCGATGATGTTGAGCAGCACGCCGAGGGCGATATGCCGACCCTTCATCTCGCCCTTCCACGCATCCCAGGTGTAGAAGTACAGGTACAGCACGATGGTCTCGGCGATGAACAGGAGCGGATAGATCACCGCAAAGATCAGGAAGAAGTGGTTGATCAACCAGGTGGTGAACTGGGGATAGGTGGCTAGCAGGACGAAGATGAACAATCCGCCGGTGAGCGCGGTCATGCTGTAGAGGATCACCGTGACCTTGGTGACTTCCTTGGCCAGCCGGTCGTAACGCGGGTCCTGCTTTCGATACCCCAGCCATTCCGAAATGACCACGAAGATCGGAGCGCCCAGGATGAAGGCGGCAAAGAGGATGTGGAGCTGGGCGACGATCCAGACGGCCGTGCGGTTCCCGGTGTAGGGAAACTCCGCGGCCGGCGGACTGGGAACTTGAGCATAGGCCGCGGTGGCGACCGTTGCCAGGAGGACGAACGTGAGCAGCAGACTGCGTCGCGTGGCCGTCATCTTAGGTCTTCCCCGCCGCAGCCTTCTTGGGTTTGGGAGGCGCGGAGGCCGGGGCCTTGCCCGCCGGCGCGGCAGCAGGCGGCTTGGCCGAGCCGACCGGCACCCATTCCTTCTTCACCACATCAAATTCCAGGCCCTTCAGTCCGAACGTGCGCTCGTAGGCCATGACCTTCCATCGGTCCTCCTCGGGAAGCTTGCTCTTCCAGGCCTTCATCTTGGTGTCCTTGACCCCCTCGGAGATGCGCCAGAACCAGACCGCGTCCGAGTAGAGCTTCATCCGTTCGGTATTCCGGAAGTCCCGCGCCCCGGCTTTCACGGGCTTTCCGTCTTTCCCGTGGCAGCTCGCGCAATTCACATCAATATTCGTGGCGCCGATGAAGATCTGGCGCCCTTCCTCGATGATCTTCTCATCCGCCCACCAGCCCGCCGGCATGTGTTTGTCCGCGTATTCAGCCGGAGGGTCCGGCGGTGCCACGATCGGCCCCTCGCCCGCCTCGCACCCTGCGACCGTCACACTCGCTCCCGCCAGACCTATGAGGAGCATCATCGTCCCCCACGCCGTGCGCTTCATCATGATCTCACCCGTTCCTTTCTCCTGACCCGCCTTGGCCTTGTACCGCTTGCAGCCGCCGGTCTTCTTGATGGTCCGTGCCGGACTCGAGAAGGGCCGCTGACAAAAAGACGCTTTCGCCCAGGCCCCCGGCCTGAAGCAAAAGCGCCACCTGCCCAGAACGCCCGGATTCTCCCCGGCGGTCAGCCACGCACCGCGTCCCCCTGTTCCGATTCGGCGACGCGATCGGACGACCCGCCGACCCTTATCTGACTGAAGCTCTATTTGCGCCGTTCCTTGCCTCTCTTTTGAGACCGGTGCCGGTTCCGGATCAATCTCACGCCTGCCAGCGCAGCCACCGCCGCAAGACCGATCCCCGCACCATAGTAGATCCAGTCGGCTCCTCCGGCGGCTGATTCGCAGCCTGAGCCAAAATTGACCGTGATGTGGCGCTCCGTGCGAGCATCCTTGGAATCGAACTGAGCGGTCACCCGCTGTTCCTGATCGAGGGCGATCACCAGGATCGGGTCGCCTCCGTTCTCGTTGTGCAGATGGAGCGTGGCCTTGTAGTAGCCGCGGTTGTCCGTGTACCCGATCGCATGGACGGATACCCGCACATCCTTTGCGATGACCTTGATGTCAGGAACCGGCTGGCCGTCTGGCCCGCAGACATGCCCCGCGACGGTGAACCGGTGGTCCACCTCATGCATGGCTACCGCGGTGGGGGGAGAGGAGGCACCTAAGACGAGCCACGTAACAACGAGGCTCAATAACGCCACAAAATAAATCGCCCTCGTTCCGCCCCCCGGTCCCTGCCGCATAGGCCTCGTCGTGCCGGTTGCCGCGGCTGGGTTCCGCACTGCTGAGCGGCGGCTCAACTCCTCGAAACACTCACAAAAACACGGCACGCCAGGCCTTGGGCGCGACCGTTCTAGCATAGGTGATGGCCTTTGTCAATAATGCCCGTGGCCGCGTTTGACGGTGAAATGTCCCGCTGTTCAGAGGGGTTTCAGCGGCCTGGCAGGGCCTCTCTCGAGAGGGCTCCGGGCGGGACGCCGGGCAGGATCAGTGAGCCAGGAGAGCGTATCAAAAGGAATCTGAGGGAGCGGAGGAGATGAGCAGACAGCCCTACAGATGCCCGCGCGCCTTCGCCGCTGCGGTGGCCTCCTGAGCCTCGGCTCGACGCTGCGAGGATTTTTTCGCCACCCAAGCCTCCCAGGACTGTCCAAAGGCGGTGTCCTTCCCGGTGAAGGCAATGGTGGCAACCTCGGCGTAGAGGACCTGGCGGATCCCCTGGCTCCCTTTCGGGTAGATCTGGACGGAGGGCCGTACGCCGGTCGAATCCCGGTTGAAGAGATAGCCCTCGATCGTCTCCCCCGACTGCAGTTGCAGCGTCACGTCGCCACGGTAATCGAACGCCAGCTCCACCGCCTCGGCCAGCTCGTTCGCCGTCGCCGGGCGAAACACGCGCCCCTCGAGCGAGCTGGCTTCCGGCGTGTGGTACTTGGAATCAGTCATCGGTTCGCGCGTTGAGCACGGCGGGCGTGATCGTGAAGGCGGGAGTTACTGCACGTTCGGCATCACCGTCGTCTTGATCGTGCGGCCGAAGCCGGACCAGGAGCCGAACGTATCTTCGACGGCCGAGGCCTCGTACCCACAGTGCACCATGCAGTCGGCGCACTTTTCATTCCGTCCGGTGCCATACCGGTCCCACTCCGTGTCATTCAGCAACTCCTGGAACGTCCTGGTGTATCCGTCCTGCAGCAAGTAACAGGGCTTCTGCCACCCGAAGATATTGTAGGTCGGGTTTCCCCAGGGCGTGCACTGATACTCGCGTTTGCCCATCAGGAATTCCAGAAACAGGGGGGATTGGTTGAAGCGCCAGGTGCGCTTGCGATTGCCCAGAATCCTGGCGAAGAGCTCACGGGTCTTCTTCCGTTTGAGGAAGTTCTGCTGATCCGGAGCTTTCTGGTAGCTGTATCCGGGAGAGATCATCATCCCCTCGACCCCGACCGTCATCATCTCGTCGAAAAATGCGCGCACGCGCTCCGGGTTCGCGTCATCGAACAGCGTCGTGTTCGTCGTCACCCGGAACCCCCGCTTCAGGGCCGCCCGAATGGCTCTGACCGCCACATCGTAGACCCCGTCCCGGCAGACCGCGAGGTCGTGCTCTTGCCGCAGCCCGTCCATATGGATGCTGAAGGTCAGGTACTTGGACGGCGCATACTCGTCCAGTTTCCGCTCAAGGAGGATGGCATTGGTGCAGAGATAGACGTACTTCTTGCGCGCGACCAGTCCCCGGACGATCTCGGGCATCTCTGGGTGAATGAGCGGCTCGCCTCCAGGAATGCTCACCATCGGCGCGCCGCATTCCTCGGCCGCGGACCAGCACTGCTCCGGCGTCAGCCGCTTGTCGAGCACGTGATCGGGATATTGGATCTTGCCGCATCCGGCGCAGGCCAGGTTGCAGCGGAACAGCGGCTCGAGCATGAGCACGAGCGGATAGCGCTTCACTCCCTTCAGCTTCTGGGTGAGCACATACGTCGCGACCGTATACATCTGGGAAACCGGAACAGCCATCCCTTGCCTTCCTTCGTCTGGTTGAATAAAGAGCGGCGGCCGCACGGCCGCTGCATTCCGGCACTGCGCAGAAAGTTCAAAGTCCGCGGAATTCTAGCATCCCGCGGGGGGCACCGTCAAATCCCGACCCTGACTTCCCTCGAGAAAGCCATCTACCCGGCGATGTGCTGGGTGCGCTGTTATGCGCCTCTCCGGATCTCCCGCTCCGCCTGAAGCCAGTCCTCGAGGGCATAGCCGTCTTGGCGACCGCGTTGCTCGTACAGCTCGTAGGCCCGCATGGCAATCCGTGCGTCAGCGGAGAGACCCGGGGCCTTCCTGCCGCGGCCTTCAGAGGCCCTGCGCACCACAGGAGAGGGTGGCTTCGGCTTGCTGGTCGTGCGAGTTTTCCTTGGCTTCATCTTCCTTACTCCTTGTTATTGGATTCGAGGAAGGAACCGCCGCAACTCAGAGACATGCGCATGGCGGACCTGCAGAGGCGAGCGGCTCAACCGAAGTGGGGACCCTCGTCGCCGCCCGCTTCAATCCCGTCATCCGGGCCTTCTATCAGCGCCTGCGCGCCGCCGGCAAAGCGAAGAAGGTGGCCTTGGTCGCCTGTATGCGGAAACTGCTGACAATGCTCAACGCGATGCTCAAGCATCGGACGCACTGGCGGACGGAGCAGCCTCAGCACGCTTGACAATCAAGACAGTTGCTGACCCCGAATGTGACCCCGAATGGTTTTGACGTTCGTACGACCAGGTGTCCTCAGAGAATCCCTCTCCGCATGGCAAGGCTAGGCCGACCGTGGAAAGGAGTCAAGCGGCCGCGCGAGCGCAGGGGCGTGTGAGGTCGGATCGTGGTGGTCGGCCATTGCCATCGCCAGCCCAAATCAAATGTGTGATTGCAAGACCCGGCCCTCAAACCTCCTCTATTATAAACTGTCCGAGTCCTCGACAAGTGAAGGAATTTGGTCTACAGTATGCGATCAGGGCCCAATTCACAGTTGTTTTGAGGGATTCCATGTTCCTACGAGTCCGAAATCCCCTGCTCTCACGCTTATTGGTTCTACCATGGCTCGTCACGTGGGTCCTCACTATCCCGCTTTTCCACATTCATGCCCTCGATGCACAGGAGAACAGCTTCCGTTCCCAGGCAGTCCTACTACACACAGTCTTTTCCCCTGATCTCCCAGGTGAATACGCTCCTCGAACCGTCGCTCATCAGGGTGGGATGGCAGAAAATCAACAGGCGTTGTCGAGCCATTTCCCGCAGTACTCTGAGTTTGCTATCGGTCTTTTTAGCGAAGATGATTCTAAGCGGAAGGACAGGATTCAACCTATTCTCTCTGCCCATTTCTTCTCACTGAGACATTGCCCGCTCGGCAGTAGTCGATATGTAATCCCCGAACCGCCGTCACCGCCTTTTGTGCTGCTGGCATCTTCTGTCTCCTCGCGCGCTCCTCCGTCCGTCTCCTGCTAAGTCTTTCAATAAATCTCTCAAAAGGCACTACTGAAGGCGTTACTGAGGTAGTGCCTCGATGACTGTTCGCAGAAGACGGACGCGAGTTCCATGTTGAACGATCAGGCCGGAATACAACACGGCAGGTGCACGAGCAAGCGTGTCACTGTGACGGAGGTGTATTGTGATTTCGACGGAACGATCACCTGCATAGATGGCACCGACGCCGTGCTGGAAGCCTTCGCCCTGCCGGCCTGGCGAGAATGGGAACAGCGATGGGTGAGAGGCGAGATCACGAGCCAGCAATGCCTCTCCCGTCAGGTCGAGTTGATTCAAGCCGATCGGGAGACTCTCGTTCAATTCGTGACGGATATTCCAATTGACGAGGGAATTCTTGCGCTCGACCGGCGGTGCGCGGAACAAGGCGTCCCGCTCACGATAGTGAGCGACGGCTTTGACCTGATCGTCGAGGCGGTCTTGCGCCAGCACGGCCTCTTGCACCTCCCAGTCTTCTCGAATCACCTCCGTTGGGACGAGCAAGGGCTCCCGGTGCTCAGCTTCCCATTCGCGGCGCAGGGGTGTGAGAGCGGAGCCGGGACCTGCAAGTGTTTGTTGACATGCCCATCGGATCCCGCATCGGCCCGTCTGGTCTACATCGGGGATGGCCAATCCGATCAATGCGTGTCATCCAAGATCCAGACGGTATTTGCCAAAGGGACGCTCCGAGAATGGTGCGAACTCAGGGCCATCGCCTATGAACCATTCGAGACGCTCAACGAAGTTGCGGATCGTCTTTTCCCAAGGGAGGATCGTATCGCATGAAACCCTTACCAATGATCCGTGCCACCGAAGAAGAACTTCGCGCGAAGGAAGCCAAATACTGCTCATACGGCGATACGGTCCATTACTCGCCTGTGCCCAAGTTTTTTCAAGGTTGCGAGGGCAGCTTTCTCTACGATCGTGAGGATCGCCCCTATCTCGACCTGCAGATGTGGTACTCGGCGGTCAGCTTCGGCTATCGCAATAAGGCCATCACCGACGCCGTCAAGGCTCAACTGGATCAATTGCCTCAGCTTGCGTGCCAGTATCTGCATACGGAAAAAGTCCTTGTGGCCGAGAAGCTGGCCGCAGAATGTCTCAGAGCGTTCGAAATGGAAGGCCGTGTGCAATTCAACGTCGGTGGCGCGCAGGCGATCGAGGACTCCATGAAGCTCGTCCGCAACCACACGGGGAAAAGCCTCTTCATGGCCTTCATGGGGGGCTACCATGGCCGAACGCTGGGCGCGTCCGAGATCACCTCGAGCTATCGCTACCGCCGCCGCTTTGGTCATTTCTCGAACCGCGCTCACTTCGTGCCGTTCCCGTACTGCTACCGTTGTCCCTACGACAAGAAGGTCGATACCTGTGAGTACTACTGTGTCAACCAGGTCGAGCGCTTGTTTGAGACCGAATACAACTCCTTCTGGGATTCGAGGGCGAATGAGCCAGAGTTCGTCGCCTTCTATGTGGAGCCGGTGCAGGCCACGGGCGGGTACATCATCCCGCCGCCGGGGTATTTCTCGCGGCTCAAGAAAATCCTCGATGAGCGTAAGATCCTGCTCGTGGACGATGAGATCCAGATGGGATTCTTCCGGACCGGGAAATTCTGGGCCATCGAGCACTTTGGGGTGAAGCCGAATATCGTGGTCTTCGGCAAGGCCATGACGAATGGGCTCAATCCCATCTCGGGGGTGTGGGCGCAGGAAACACTCATCTCACCAGAAAAATTTCCGCCGGGCTCGACCCATTCCACGTTCTCCTCGAATCCGTTGGGGACGGCGGCCGCATTGGCTACGCTGGAATGGATCGAGCAGCAGGATTATGAAAAGAAGGTGGCCGAGTCGGGGGTGTATTTCCTTCAGCAGCTGAGAGACCTCAAAAACCGCCACGCGACCATCGGCGACGTATCCGGTTTAGGCCTGGCCCTTCGCATCGAAGTGACGAAACCTGACCGCTTCACCCCGGACAAAGCTCTGACGGATAGGATTTTTGAAGCCGGGCTCGCTGGGGATATTCCAACGGCACGGGGCCCAATGGGGTTGGTACTGGATATCGGCGGACATTACAAGAATGTCTTCACCCTCGCGCCGTCTCTGGACATCACCCGAGAGGAGATTGATCTGGGAATCGAGTTGCTGGATTATTTGTTCGCCCAATGCACGAAACACCAAACATAAGACAGAACCCTGCCAAACCGCCAAGCCCGCTCGATGGCATGGTCGGCCGCCGGAGCACCGATCTGGCCTTTTACAGTGACTCGAAGGTGCTGGTGTACCTGATCCACGGTGTGACCGGCACACCGACCGAGATGCGCTACCTGGGCCGGGGGTTGGCACGCCACAAGTGGGATGTCTACGCGACGACGCTGCCAGGCCACGGCACGCGGCTCAGAGACCTGCTGCGGACCAATGACCATGACTGGTTGGAACATATCAAGGCACAACTTGCCTTTGCGCGAGATCGCTACGACTATGTCTTTGTGGCCGGCCTCAGCGCAGGCGGCCTCCTGGCCCTGGAAGCCTCGGCCTTCGTGGGAGTTGATGGCGTCGGGGTCCTCTCCCCGACATTCATCTACGATGGGTGGAATACTCCCTGGACACACGCAATCCTGCCATTGGCCATGAAATGGATCCCCCGCCCCTTGCAATCTGTTTTCTTTCACGTCGATGGGCCTCCCTTCGGGATCAAGGACGAGCGACTCCAGGCCCGCATGCGGGAGTCCTATAGTCCGATCTCGTTGCTCCGAGAGTGGCTGCGCGCCTGTTGGGCACGCCGGAAGAACCATGCCGCGGATAACAGGACTCCGGCTTCTTCGGCAGCAACGACAGGATATCCGGTATTTCCATTGAAGACGTTCACCGATCTTGATCGGCTAAACACACGCGTTCGCAGTCGGTTGAGAGCTGTCACCGCGCCCACCGTCATTCTCCAAGCCCTGGAAGATGATCTTTCCAGCCCACGCAATGCCCAGATCGTCCATGACGAAATCTCCTCCAGGGAGAAGCGGGTGGTCCTGTTGGAGGACTGCTACCACGTGATCACGGTCGATAAGCAGAGGCACTCAGTGGTGGCAGCGTTGGCCGAGTTTTTCGGCGCCCAGTTGCCCAAGGAGAAACCTGCGCAACGCAATCACCACCTCGCCGACTCCCTGCTTCCATGACTCGTCCAATCATCGGCAGAGGCTGCCCGCATCTGGTATGTGAAGACTAGACGCACCGGCGACTGACCAGTGATCCAGCAATAAATTGAGGGAAAGTTGTGGCTATGCCACGCGTTGTTGTAACTGGGATGGGTGCGGTCACACCCCTTGGAGTAGGGGTCCAGAGTTTTTGGCAGGGTCTCATAGCAGGACGTTCTGGTGTCGGTCGGATTACGCGGTTCGACCCCCACCAACATAGAACGCAAATCGCTGCGCAGGTCTCAGATTTCAACCCGCTAGCTTTTATGGAAAAGAAGGACATCCTCCGGACGGATCTCTTTATTCAGTACGCCCTAGCAGCAACCGCAGAAGCTCTGCAGGATGCTTCGCTCGTCTTGCCTGGAAGGATCGCTGACCGGACAGGGACCAGTATTGGTACGGCAATGGGGGGAGTGCCGAAGCTTACGGATGCCCAGAGTATCTTATCGCAATATGGAGCCAACAGAGCGGTACCTTATATGATCCCGGCGATCATCCCCAATATGGCTGCGGGATGGATATCTATGCGTTATGGCGCTAAAGGACCGAATGTCTCTCCAAGTACCGCCTGCGCTGCTGGGAGCCATGCCATTGGCGATGCCTTTCGGCTAATTCAGCGCGGCGATGCCGACATCATGCTGGCTGGAGGGAGCGAGGCAATCATTACGCCACTTGTTCTGTGGGGTTTTGACTCGATGCGGGCACTTTCATCCCGGAACGAGGCCCCTCAGTATGCCAGCCGTCCCTTTGATGCGCAGCGGGACGGCTTCGTGCTGGGCGAAGGGGCAGGTGTTGTCGTGTTAGAGGAACGAGAATACGCCCTTGCCCGTGGGGCTCGCATCTATGCCGAACTCTGCGGATACGCGATGACGGCTGATGCTTACCACCCCACAACCCCCGCGCCCGATGCCGATGGGGCTGCTCGATGCATGGCCCTGACGCTGTCCGATGCTGGTTTCCATCCCTGCGACATCGATTACATCAGCGCCCACGGTACCTCCACCGTGCTCAATGATGCAAGAGAGACAAAAGCCATCAAGCAGGTTTTCGGTCCCCATATTTCGAAACTGGCGGTGAGTTCAATCAAATCCATGATCGGGCATACGCTCGGAGCTTCAGGAGCGTTGGCGATCATCGCTTCGATCATGGCGCTTCGCGACCAAAGCTTGCCCCCCACCATCAATTATGAAAACCATGACCCGGAATGCGATCTTGATTATATTCCCAACACCACTCGACGTATCGATGCGCGGACAGCACTGGTCAACGCCTTTGCGTTTGGCGGTTCGAACGCAGTTCTTGCGCTGAGAGGGGTATCCTCTTGACCCTTTTCGACTTTCTTGCAAGAGTGCACTTCCAAAAGTTAGAATGCTCGAAGATTAACGCCTCATCAAGGAGTTGGCTTGGATGGATCTGGAACACCTACAAGAACGTTTAAAGAAAATCTTGATCGATAAGACTGGGGTGAATAAGGAAGTGATCAAGCCTACAGATCGTCTCGTCGACGACTTGGCTCTGGATTCGCTTGATGCCGTCGAATTAGCAATGGGCATAGAGGATGAGTTCGGCCTTACAATTTTAGATGCTGACATCAAGAAGCTTCAAACCGTCGCAGATGTCTTAGACTTGATTAGTCATCGACTCTCAGAGTCTGATGCGGAAGCAACCTCGGGTTAACCGAAGAGAAGAAATAGTTCACGACGAAACTTTAGAAGGAGGGTGTGGAGGCGCCGGGCGGGTTCGAACCGCCGCATCGCAGTTTTGCAGACTGCTCCCTTAGCCACTTGGGTACGGCGCCCCGCTGGCCATTATATCGGGGCATGTCCACGAACTCAACCGACGCGAAACCCCTCACCCTCTCCTCTTCCCCTCAAGAGAGAGGGAAAACTTGTGAAGAGGCGGGGTATGGATAGCGGATGTGCTAGGGCTTAGAGCGGAATTCGCCGGAAGAGCGGGGAACCCACCGAGACTTTGTCGGGAAGGAAAGCTGGAACTGACTAAGGCACCGCGATCATCAGATCGCGGCCGCGGGAATTCCAGAAGGGTTCCACCGGACAAAGCCCGGAAGGGTCGCTCTGGGAGGCGCTGGAGCGGCTAAGCCCTGGCACATCCGTCTTCCACAGCAGAGAAGCGGGGACGCACGGAGCGGAATCCACCGTCCGACAGACCTTACTTTTTGTTGGGGAGGATCGGCAGGTCGCGAGTGATGCTGGTTTGTGAATCGGAAGGTTTCCCGAGCAGGCTTTGAACAGTTCCGCCGTTGCCTGGCGTGGCCGCCGACGCCAGCTTTTCCTCGCCCGCTTCCTCGGCCGCCTTCTCCTTGGCGAGCAGCTCGACTTCCCGGATCAGCGTCTCCATCAGCTCTTCCGCCGGCACCTTGCGCAATAGCTTCCCCTTCTTGAATAGAATGCCGACTCCCTCGCCGCCCGCGATGCCGATATCCGCCTCCTTGCCTTCGCCGATCCCGTTCACGACGCAGCCCAGCACCGACACGTTGAGCGGGGTCTTGATGTGGCCCAGCCGTTTCTCCAGCTCGTTGGCCATGCGTACCACGTCGATTTCCACCCGCCCGCAGGTCGGACACGCGATCACGTTGATCCCACGATGGCGCAGCTCCAGCGACTTCAGGATTTCAAAGCCGACTTTCACCTCCTCAACCGGGTCCGCGGCCAAG
>Ga0209159_1001950_pt1 | contig 14905 bp, 14 predicted proteins | sample GraSoiAngelo_144_FD_185901 | JGI IMG/M metagenome (GOLD analysis project Ga0209159, IMG submission 185901) | Grasslands soil microbial communities from the Angelo Coastal Reserve, California, USA - 14_1009_02_40cm (SPAdes) (version 2) | ecosystem: Environmental > Terrestrial > Soil > Grasslands ...
GCGCTTCCGTCCACCGCCGGATGGGCGAGCCGCCGCCGATCCGCTCGTAATGGCCGCGGATCTCGGCGACGAGCTCCGGGCTCGTGGGGCGGCCGCCGCGGACGTCGAGCAGGTAGGCCTCGACATCGTCCAGCGTCTCCGGCCCGCCGTAAGCCATCAGGATGACCGCGTAGCGCTCACCCGCCATGGACCAGCTCCACGACGAAGGCCACGGCGTCGGGCGGCGTCTCGGGGACGATGCCGTGGCCGAGGTTGAAGACATGCCCTGGGCGGCCGCCCGCCAGATCCAGGACCTCACGCACCTGACGGCGCAGCACCTCGCGCGGCGCGAGCAGGGCGGCGGGATCGAGATTCCCCTGGATGGCCTGACCGTTGCGCAGCCGGCGCCACGCGGCATCGAGCGGGACGCGCCAGTCCACGCCGACCACGTCTCCGCCAGCCGCGGCGAAGTCCTCGAGAAACGGGCCCGTCCCCGTGCCGAAGTGGATGACCGGCACGCCCCCGCCCCCCCCCGCGGCCGCGGCGAGCGCCAGCGCTTTGCGACTGTGCGGCAGCACGTAGTCGCGGTATTCCGCCGGCGACAGGTACCCGGCCCAGCTGTCGAACAACTGCAAGGCCCGCGCCCCGGCGCGCGCCTGCGCGGCGAGGTAGCGCCCCGTCAAGTCGGCGAAGCGGTCCAAGAGCAGGTGCCAGGTGTCAGGGGTCTGGTGCATGAGCGATTTGGTGCGGACAAAGCTCTTCGAGGGGCCCCCTTCGATCGCGTAACTGGCGAGCGTGAACGGGGCGCCCGCGAAACCGATCAGCGGCACGTGCGGCGGCAGCTCGGCGGCAACGAGGCGCGCCGCGGCGAGCACGTCGCCGAGGCTCTCTTCGGGATCCAGGGCCGGGAGCGCGCGCACCGCCGCCGCGTCCCGCAGTGGTCGAGCGATCTGCGGCCCTTCGCCAGCGGCGAACGACAGGCCCAAGCCCAGCGGCTCGAACGGCAGCAGGATGTCGGCGAACAGAATGGCGGCATCGACGGCGAAGCGGCGGATCGGCTGCAGCGTGATCGCGGCGGCGAGGTCAGGGGTGTGGCACAACTCCAGCAGCGTGTGTTTCTGGCGCAGGGCGCGATACTCGGGGAGGTAACGGCCCGCCTGGCGCATGAACCAGACCGGGGTGGCGTCGACCGCTTGGCGGCGGCACGCCTTCAGGAGGCGGGGAAGCTCAGCGGGCAACCGTCGGCTCGCGCGCCTCCGCGGCGGCGGGGGCGATGAGAATCGTGTCCCCCTCCAGCTTCACCCGGTAGGTCGGCACGGGGAGGCTGGGCGGCCCGGACAGCACCTGCCCGGTCTCGAGCGAGAAGACGCCCGCGTGCCAGGGGCACGTGACCACACAACGCGCGGCGTCCACCGTGCCGTCCGACAGGCTGGCGCGCGCGTGCGTACAGCGGTTGGCGATCGCGTAGACCGTCCCGCCGACGTTGAACAGCGCGACGGCGTCGCTCGCCGCGTACACCCGCTTGCTCCCCCCGGGCGGCAGCTCGGCGAGCGTGGCGACGGGGGTGAAGCCGTCGTCGCGCACCGGGCGCCGCAGCTCCGCGCGGGACGCGCCCGCCCCGCCGAGGGTGTCCAGCAGCTCCCACAGTGCCATCTGCACGCAGGTGAAGGTGGGCGTGTCGCGCAGCGTGTAGGCGGACGCCTCGCTCTCACGCAGCTCCATCACCAGATCGAGGAACTCCGAGGGCTGATCGCCCTCGAACGCTACGACGAATTCCTGGTCGTCGAGCCCATACGAGTAGGTGGTGTTCAAGCGGATGGTCGGATACTTGCGCCCCACGCGCACATGCTCGTCCATCATCCGCTGGCGCTCCGTCTTGGGGAGCGCGTACCAGCTGCGCGTCTTGATGAACGGATAGACGAAGAGATACTTCGCGGCGCTGGGCCGGATGACGAGACGCTGGTCGTGCGCGGGCTCTTGGGGGAACTCGTAGATCGAGCGCCGCGTCATCGCGAGGTAGCTGTACGGAATCGAGAGGTAGGCGCCGAGGTCGGTGCGGTTCAAGGCCGTCTGCAGCTCGACGAGGGCATCGAGGTCTTCGGCCACCTGCCACAGCAATACGTCGCAGTCGCCGCGGATCCCGACCAGCCCGTAGGGCCGGAGCAGCAGCCGTCCGTGGAAGCTCTCGATCGTCTCGGCAAACTCGGTCTTGGCCGCGGCCTGGCGCTCGGGCGGCAGGCGCCGCCACGCGGGGTCGAGCTTGTAGAAGGCGTAGCGGACGACTTGGCGGTGTTCAGGGGAACTGGTGGCCATTTGAAATCAATGTAGCGACAAATGTGGAATGCGGAATTCGGAATGCGGAATCGACGCCTGCAGTTTCATTCCGCATTCCGCACTCAACATTCCGCATTTAGTCACCGCTCCCCGCTCCCGGCTCCCGGGTGTGGCGCTCGCGCCAGTACTTCCGGAACAACCACACCCCCACGCCGCCGAACACGACGACCGGCGTCAGCGCGATCAGCACCGCGCTCCAGAAGTAGATGTTCTCCATGCGGATGTCGTCGCCGTGGAGAAGGAACAGGCTGGAGAGCATCAGCGGCCCAGAAAACGTTTCAGGTGGCGCAGGTAGTAGCTCAAGGCGGCGCCGGCGACGACGAACGCGCCTCCCAGGACGAGCAGCCCCGAGCCCGCGCCGAGGGAGTAGCGCCACACCGACCACACGGCCATCAGCGCGCAGAAGCCGATCGCGGTGGCGATGAGCAGCTTGTGGAACGGAATCACCCGGCCACCTTGTCGAGGACCATCAGCGTCAGCAACGATGGCAAGTAGATGATGGACGCCACGAATAGCCGCCACGCCTGCTTCGCTGTGGCGCCGCGCACCAGTGTCGCACCGACCGCCGCGTAGGCAATCCCCAGGGCGAGCGCGCCGAAGAAATACCACGCGCCCGTGACGCCCAGCAGCGAGGGGAGGAGGCTCACGGGGAGGAGCGCGGCCGCGTACAGCAGGGCCATCCGCCCCGTGCGCCGGCCGTCCTCGTCGTCCACGCCGAGCATCACGAGCCCGCCGCGGCGGTAGTCGTCGCGGTAGATCCAGGCGAGCGCGAGGAAATGCGGCAGCTGCCACAGGAACAGGATCCAGAACAGGGCCAGGACCGCCGGGCCGGGCGCGCCCCCGGCGGCGGTCCACCCGCCCACGATGGGGAGCGCCCCGGGCACCGCGCCGACGAGCGTATTGAGCGAGGTGCGGCGCTTCATCGGCGTGTACAGAAAGACGTAGGAGACGAGGGTCAGCGTCGCGAGCGCCGCGGTCGTGAGATTGACAAACGCGGCGAGCCAGACGACCCCGCCCACGGAGATCACGCCGGCGAACGCGCCCGCCGCCCGCGGCGTCAGGCGTCCCGACGGCAGGGGCCGTGCGGCGGTGCGGTGCATCAGGGCATCCACGTCGCGCTCGCGCAGCTGGTTGAACGCATTGGTGCCGGCCGCGACGAGCGCGGTGCCGACGAGCGTGTGGATCAGGAGAGGGAGACTCACGCCGCCCTGGGCCCCCAGGTAGAAGCCCGCGGCGGCGGTGAGCAGGACCAGCTGGGTGATCCCCGGCTTGGTCAGCTCGACGAAGGCTACCAGACGTGCTCGGTGATGACGGCCAGCACCAGAATCAGCGCCAGCGGCAGCGGCACGATCGCGATCAGTCGCAGGTTCCACTTTTCGAATTTCAGGTGCATGAAGAACATGGCGACGAGGAACGCCTTCCAGACCGCCAGGAACAGCAACAGGATCAGCTTCACGTTCCGCGAGAACGGCAGCTCGAACGCCAGCGCGATCTCGGCCACCGTCAGCACGGCGAGGTAGAGCCAGATCAGCAGGTACGGCGGATGCGCGTGACGCGTCTCGGCCATAGGTCCTCAGATCAGGTAGACGATCGTGAAGAGGATGATCCACACGAGGTCGACGAAGTGCCAGTACAGGCCAATCACCTCGACGCCGCGATGGTCCTGCTGACTGTACTTGCCGCGCAACGCCCGGATATACACGTAGATCATCGAGATCACGCCGCAGGTCACGTGGAAGCCGTGGAACCCGGTCATCGTGAAGAACGTCGACCCGTAGAGGCCCGCGGTCGCCGCGCCGTATGCGACCGGGTTCGCCGCGGCCAGCTCCGCCAGCTCGCTCCCGTCGCGGTAGCCGCTCGGCTGGAAGCCGTGGTGGATCAGATGCGTGTACTCGTAGACCTGGATGCCCACGAACGTGGCGCCGCACAGGATGGTCACCAGCAGCCACCGCTTCATCAACGTCACGTTCCCGTCGGCGATCGAAGCGTAGGCCTTCACCATCGACACCGACGAGCAGATGAGCAGGAACGTGTTGAACGCCGTGATCTGGATGCTCAGCACTTTTCCCGGCGCCACCCAGGGGTTGGGGGAGGCCCCGAAGCGCAGGATGATGTAGGAGCCGATCAGCGCCGTGAAGAACATCACTTCCGACGCCAGGAACACCCACATCCCCAGCTTCATGTCGTAGGTGTCCACCCCCCGCTCGGTGGCCACCGGGGGTCGCATCAGGTCGACGGTCGCGGTCGCGTGCGCCATGGAATCCCTCTCGGCGTCAGTGGCCCGCAACCGGCGCGGCGGCCGGCTCGCGGTCGGTGGGGAGCTTCCGGGATTGCGGCAGGTAGTCCTCGGCGACCTGGGGCGCGCTGTACTCGTAGGGGCCGCGGTACACAGTCGGCGGCCGGTCCCAGTTGCCGTGCGGCGGCGGCGTGGCCAGCGTCCACTCCAGGCCGTTGTCCTCCCACGGATTCAGCGGCGCCTTCTTCCCCCACTTGAGGCTGAGCAGGAAGTTCAGCGCGAAGATGAGCTGGGAGGCGAACAAGGCGAACGCCGAGAGGGTGATGAAGGTGTTCATCGGCTGGTAGGGTTTGAGGAAATCGTACTGCGTCGGGTCGTAGATCCGGCGCATGTGCCCGCCCATGCCGAGGATGTGCATCGGGAAGAACGTCAGATTGAAGAACAGCAGCGTGAGCCAGAAGTGGATCTTCCCCCAGCGCTCGTTCATCATCCGGCCGAACATATTCGGATACCAGAAGGTGATCGCCCCGAACAACGCGAACAAGCTGCCACCGAACAGCACGTAGTGGATGTGCGCGACGATGAAGTAGGTGTCGTGGATCGGCATGTCCACGGGGGTCGCGGCCATGAAGACGCCCGACAGGCCGCCGATGACGAACATGGCGACGAACCCGATCGCATTCAGCATCGGCACGTGGAAGCGCAGGTTGCCCCGCCACATCGTGCCCATCCAGTTGAACACCTTGATGGCCGACGGCACCGCGATCACCATGGTGGTCACCATGAACGTGGAGCCGAGCGTGGGGTTCATCCCGCTCATGAACATATGGTGGCCCCACACGATCCAGCCGAGGAACCCGATGCCGACCAAGGCGAACACCATCGAGTGGTAGCCGAAGATCGGCTTGCGGCTGCCGTTGGCGACGATGTCGGAGACCATGCCCATCCCGGGCAAGATGAGGATGTAGACCTCCGGGTGCCCGAAGAACCAGAACAGGTGCTGCCACAGCAGCACCTGGCCGCCGGCGGCGGGATCGAAGAAGTGGGTGCCCAGGATCTGTTCGAACAGCAGCATGATCGCCGCGCCGGAGAGCACCGGGAGAGCGAGGAGCCCCAGGATCGCCGTGATGAACAGCGCCCACACCGACAGCGGCAGCCGGAACCACGTCATGCCCGGCGTGCGGTTGTTGATGATCGTGGTGATGTAATTGAGGGAGCCGAGGATCGACGAGAGGCCGAGCAGCACGATGGAGATCGACCACAGCTCCTGGCCGACTCCGGCGCCCGAGAGGTCGTGTCGGGCGGAGAGCGGCGCGTACATCGTCCAGCCGGCGCGGGCCGCCCCCTCGGGGACGAACAGGCTCGCGAACATCACGAGGCCGCCGGCGAAGGCGCTCCAGAACGACCACATGTTGATGCGCGGGAACGCCATGTCGTGCGCGCCGATCTTCAGCGGGATCAGATAATTGGCGAACACGCCGACGAGCAGCGGCATGATGGCGAAGAACACCATGAACGTGCCGTGCATCGTCACCAGCTGGATGTAGTACTCGGGGAGGATCACCCCACCCGGCGCCATCGTTTCGGGGAGGATGCCGCCGCCCGGCATCGGCCGGCCCGGGTAGCCCAGCTGCCAGCGGATCTGCATCGCCAGCAGGCCCCCCAAGAAGAGGAAGAACAGGCTGACGAACAGGAACTGAATCCCGATGATCTTGTGATCGGTCGAGAAGATGTATTTGCGGATGAAGCTCCGGTCGTCGTGGTGCGCGTGGACGGCCGGAGCGGCCGCGGCGATGCCGCTCATGACGCCCCTCCTTGCGCCTGCTGGTGCGCCCAGGCGTCGTACTCCGCGGCGGTATGCACGAACACCCGCGCCCGCATGCGATAGTGCCCCATGCCGCACAACTCCGCGCAGCCGAGCTCGTACTGCCCGGGCACGGTCGCCTGGAACCACGCGCGGATCGTCAACCCTGGCACCGCGTCCTGCTTGAGGCGCAGCACGGGCACCCAGAACGAATGGATCACGTCTTCCGAGGTCAGCACGACGACGATGTTCCGGCCCACCGGGACGTGCAGCTGGTTGCGGACGGTGAAATCGTCCGCGGTGCCGAGCTGGCCGTCCGGTCCCGGATACGTCACCTGCCACTCGAATTGCTTGGCGTGGATGCCGATCGGGTAGGCGTCCGCGGGGATCGAGTCGCGGCCTTTGATCTCCTTCCAGTAGTGGTTGCTGACGAGCCCCAGCGCGACCACCGTCACCGCCGGGATCGCCGTCCACACCACCTCGGCCTTGGCGTTGCCGTGGGTGTAGTGCCCCTTACGGCCCGGCCGGCCCCGGTATTTGAACACGAACCAGATCAGCCCGGTCTCCACGATCACGAAGGCCACCCCCGTGATGATCAGGATCGCGAGGAACAGCCCGTCGATCTGGGGGGCGAAGGTCGAACCTTGGAGCGGCAGCCACCAAGACATGGGGCGTCTCCCTTACCGAGCGGTGAACGTGAAGTCCTGCGTCTTGGCACCGGCGGTCACCGTCACCGTGGCGACCTGCGTGCCGTACTTCTCGTGCCACGCCTCGATGGTGTAGGTCCCCGGCGGCAGGCCCTTGATCGAGAAGCTGCCGTCCGCTCCCGTCACCGCGAAGAAGCCGTGGGGCAGCACGCCGAGGTAGGCGTGCATCCAGCCGTGCACGTTGCACTCGAGCGGCACCATCACTTCAGGCGCGCTGAACACGCGCTCGGTCGTCATCGACGTCGGCTGGCTGACGTTGAAGGGGCGGTTCGCCTTCCCCACCGCCTTGATGTTGTGCAGGATGCCGTCGCTGTTTTTGATCGCCAGCTTCTGGCCCGTTTGAATCCCCAGCACGTGGGGATGATAGCGGCAGCCGTTCTGGTCGAGCACGACGTCGCCCGCGGGCGCCGCCGCCGTGTAACCCGCCGGGAGTCCCGCCTTCACGTACACGAACACGTTGGCGAGCGTGCCGTTGGGGTTGACGACCACCGACTCCTCGGTGGGCGTCGCCGGATACTTCGCCTTGCAGACCGACTCGTCGCTCATGTCGATTTTCGCCATCACGGGCTTGGCGCCCGTGAAGCGCACCTTCCCCGTGACGCTGCCGCCCGCCTGCGGGGACCGCCCTGCCGCGGCGAGTCCGGCGAGACCGACGACGACCACCGCCAGCATTCCAAACGCGCGCATCATTCCCCCCGTTCGAGTCTTTACGCCTTCGTCCCCCGTTGCTGCGCCCGGCGCACGAGCACCAATCCGAGCCCGAGCGTCACGGCAATCGCGACCACCGGGGTGACGAAGACCCGCGGCGGCGTCGGCTGATCGAGGGCGAGGAAATACCAGGTGCTGACGGCCATCCGGGTGCCGAATTCCCCGTTCGACCCGTCCTGGCCGAAGAAGGCGACGGGGATGGCCCGCCCGGTCCTGAACTGAAGCTCGTCAGCGGAATCGGGCGTCGCAAGGGCGCGGGTCAGCACCAGGCGCCATTGTCCATGGTCATACACCGCCTGCGCCGCCGGGGCCGCGGCGGCCGGGAGCGAATCGAAACGCTCGATGCCGCGGGCGAGGCCCGCCACCGCGCGCCCCGATGTACGACGGGCGCTGGTCCAGCGCCATTGATACACCGGCTGCGTGGTCGCGCCCATCAGGAAGTAGGGCCGCTCCATCCCCTCGGGGATCTTTGTCGGGAACTGCACGATCAGCTGGTCGGGCCAGGGCGCGGCGGCCGCCGCCGAGTCGTCCCCGGCCACAGCGGCGAGCACGCGCTGCGTGAACGGCGCCCACGCGCTGTCGGGGCTCTGCGAGCGGTCGTCCCAGGTGATCCGCAGCGCGAGGGCCCGCCCGTCGTGGAGCGCCTGCACCCAGACGCCGGCGATCGCGGGCGTGAACCAGCGGCTCTTGTGAATCACCTGCCCGACGAGCGGGAACCAGGTGGCCGCCACGCGATTCCACGCCGAGTCGTCGGGAGCGGCCGGCAGGGGCCCGCGCACCTCGGGTGCGTGGAGCACGTCGTGAAGCTCCGGTGTCCGGGCGGGGGAGAGTGAGCGCACGTACTGCGCCAGGTGCCACAGCTCGTCGGCCGTCAAGAACTTCTGGTCGATCAGGTCGCTGAACGACGGCATCGGCGTGCCGTCGAGCCCGGTGCGCAGGCGCCGGTAGATCGCCGCGACGTCGCCGCCGCCGTTGAACCGCCAGTTCTGGGCGAGGTCGGCGGCGAAGATCGGAAAGCCGGCGTCGTCCTTGAGGGTCGGAGCGGAGGGCCCGTCGCCGCGGCCCAGGTCGCCGTGGCACTTGCGGCAGCCGATCGAGTCGTAGAACTGCCGGCCGACGCGCACGTCGCTGCCGGGCTCGCGCCCGAAGGCGAGCGCCACCGGCCGCTGCGAGGTGTCGGCGAAGAACGCGGAAAACGTCTTCAGGTACGCCAGCACGTCGCGGCGCTCGGCGTCCGACAGCCGACCCTTCCAGCCCGGCATCGCCGTGCCGAACAGCCCGTCGTCGATCGAGTGCCTGAGATCGGCGTCGGTCGGCAGCTGCCCGTTGGCGGTGGTGCGGATCTGGTAGACGGCGCCGGTGAAGTCGCGGGGCCGCGGCAGCATGTGCGCGGCCGCGGGCCCGTCGCCCTTGCCGTCCTCGCCGTGGCAGCCGGCGCACCACTTCGAGTACACTTTCCGGCCAGCTGTGGTGTCCTGACTGGACAGTCGGACTGTCGGAATGACTGACAGTAAAGCGACTACAACAGCGATTAACGGTCCGACCGTCCGACTGTCCGACCGTCCGACGCCGGTCACCGCGTCCCCCCTTCGCTCCGTTCCCAGGTGCGCGGCTTCCAGCCCGTCTGATCGTACAAGAACAGCACCACCTGCCAGATCTCGCGCTCGGTGAGGAAGTCCTCCCACTTGGGCATCGCCGAATTCCACGGCGTGCCCTCACGCGGCAGGCCCGGCCCCCCCTTGGCGATGCGCCAGAAGACGAAGCTCTCCGTGAGCTGCGCGATGGTGCCGTTGTCCTGGAAGTTCGCGGGCAGCGGGTTGAAGCCGGGCGCGAAGTGGCCGAGGCCGTCGAGGTGATCGCCGTGGCAGGGGAGACAATTCTGATAGTAGATGCGCTTGCCTTCGCCGACGTAGAAGGCGAGCGAGTCGGCGTGCTGGCGCAGCGGGTTGTCGAGCCCGGTGAGCGTCATGGGCTTACCGCGGAACGTGATCTCCGCGGGAGGCGCCGGATGGATGGAGCGGAGGTTGGGCGGTGCTTGCACCGCGCGGCGCACCTGGCCGTAGGCGATCCAGCCCACGAGCAGCGGCACGACGACGAGACCACCCATCCGCACCGGCTTGAGCCGTGGCTCGACCAGCGCGGCGGTGATCGGCTCGCGGAACGTGCGCCAGCGGGCTTCGTCGTCGCTCACGTAGATCAGCACGCCCGCGAGCACCGTCACCATGTACTGCAGCACGACGCTGGCCGGCACGATCGCGCTGCCGGGGAGGAGCGGGATGCCCCACTCGATGACGATGAACGCGAGCGCCAGGATGCCCACCGCCTGCCAGAACGGGTGCTTCATTTGTGCGCCGCCAGGAAGCGGACCAGGGCCTCGAACTGCGCGGCAGTGAGCGTCGTGCCGAAGGTCTTGGGCATGATCCCCGCGAAACGCTCGAATCCGCGCGCGGTGGACGACGCGGGGTCGAGGATCTTGGTGCGGATCGATTCCGCCGAGCGCCGGGCGCCCACATGCGAGAGGTCGGGACCGATGTTCCCGCCCTCGGCGCCGATCTTGTGGCAGCCGACGCAGCCCGCGGCGCGAAACAGGGTCAGGGGATCGGTGCTTCCCCCAGCCACACCTCCACCACTTCCAGCACCTCCACAACCTCCAACCCCTCCACAACCTCCCCCGGAGGTGGAGGTCGTGGAGGTGGGGGGAGGTATGTCCGCGCCCGTCACGTCCACGGTCCCGCCCTGCGTCTCCAGGAACGCGATCACCGCCCAGATCTGCTCCGGAGGCAGCTGGCGCGTCATGACGGGCATGATGGGCTGATAGCCGGCGACGACGTAGGCGGTGGGGTTGTCGAGCGACTCGAACAGGTACTGTTTGCAGGTCTTCCCCGGCTCGCGGCGGCCGCAGCGCGCGCCGATCGCTCCCTGGCCCTTCTCGTCCGTCAACAGGTTAGGGGCGCGGGTGCCGAGGCCGTGGCACGTGGTACAGCCGCCGACGCCGTTGTAGACCTTCTCGCCCGCCGCCACGAGCTGGTCGGCCGTGACGTTCGGCCCCAGGGCGAGCGTCTGCGGGACCTCGGACTGCACCTGCGGGATCTTGTTGGCGATGAGCGTATACAGCGCCAGCGTCCCCAGCACCACCAGGACGATGCGGAGGTTAGTGCCCCACACGGGAGCCCTCCTTGTCCCTTTTCTCGCTGCTGGGGACGAACGTCGATTTCTCGGCGAGCCCGCCGAGCCAGAACACGAAGGCGACGAGCGAGAGGAAGATCAGCACGCAGGCGCTGATCATCTTGGCGGCATAGCCCAGGGCGGGCGTCGCGGCGTACTTGCTCGTGTCCTGCACGAGCTGCCAGACGTGCCAGTGCTGGCGGATGCCGCTCCGGGCGAAGCCCATCAGCCCCATCAGCCAGGTGAAGGTGACGGCGAGCACGAACAGCGCGTACTGCGAGCGCGCCGGCATCTTCCCCCACTGGATCGCGCCCAGCGATTGCGCCCCGCGTCCCATGAGGATGTCGATCGTCGTCACGAACACGATGCAGGCGAGCACCGCGCCCACCTGGTAGACGCTGTACCCGATGCGCACGATCGCTTCGACGAAATAGCCTTTGATCCCGAAGAACAGCACGATCAACGCCGCGACGCCGAACATCCCCGCCTGGATCCACGTCCCCGTCCGCGCCCAGGGCACGACCGGCCGCGTGTTGGCGCGCCGGTACATGAGGAACGACAGAAACGTGGTGAGGATCATCAAGTTCACGGCGGTGTTTTTGGCGCTCATCACGCCCAGCGCGCCGAGGAGGGGGTGGTGCGACCCGCCCATCGCCGCGAGCTCGCGCGCGTCGGCGATCATCGTGTGCGGCGTACCCCAGACGATCGCGCCGAGCACCAGCACGGCGAGCAGGTACTTTGTGTAGGGCCGGAACCGCTCCGCGCCGGGGATGCGGCCCATCCCGATCCACAGGTAGTAGTTCCCCGCGAGGAACAGCACCGCGATGAGGAACGCCTGGATCACCCACAGCCAGCTCATGAAGCCGCCCATCATCGTGATGCCCATGGACTGGTCGTACTGGTAGATCTCGCGGCCCAGCCAGTAGCCCGCGAACGGCAGCACGATCAGGGCGGAGATGGCGATGAAGTTCCCGACGTACCCCATCCAGTCGTAGTGGGCGCGCTCCTCCTCGGTGCGCGCGGCGAGGAAGCGGTAGCTGGCGTACGCACCGACAATGGCGCCGCCGAACACCACGTTGGCGATGAGCCGGTGGATGTTGATGGGCATCCACGTGGCGTTGGCGATGGCGTGCCACACCTTGATGGAGGCGGGGTCGGTGGTCGGGGTGATGTCGCGCGGCGGGGTCATCATATACGTGAGCCAGCCGTTGGCGATTACCATCACGATGGTGCCCCACACGTTGAGCAGGACGCCGAGCCCCAGGTGCACCACCTTGCTGCGCCCCTGCTTCCAGCGCTCCCAGCCGTAATAATAGAGGTAGAGGGTGAACGACTCGAAGAAGAACAGCCCCACGTACACCCACATCGAGGGGCCGAACACCGCCGTGAGGTACGCCCAGAAGCGCGGGTACAGGGTGGAGAGCAGGAACGTGAGCACCGCCCCCCAGATTGCCGTCGCGCTGTAGGCGACGAGCAGCAGCCGGGTGAACTCCTTGGCGAGGCGGTCGTAGCGCTGGTCCTTGCCGACGACGCCGATCGCCTCGGCGACGACCGCGAACATCGGCACGCCGAGCACGAACGCGGCGAACATGAGGTGCACTTCCGCGGCCACCCACACCGCCCCGCGGGCGCCGATGACCGGGAACTCGCCGTAGGCGCGCGTGGTGTCGGCGGCCGCCTGGAGCAGGGCGAGCAGCGTCATCCGTTATCCGTCGCGAAGAAGGGGCGCTTCTTCGAGAAATCCACCGGCAGGGCGCTGCGCACCTCGCTCAGCAGCTCCGGGGTGATCTCCCGTTTCCCGCGCTTGCGCGCGTACTCCTCGACCCGCTGCATCACCACCCCGCGCACGAACGACGGGATGCGGGCCATGCGCTCGCGCGCGGCCGCGTCCCACACCAGCACCGGCATGAAGTCGGCGCCGTAGGTCACCGCTCGCGGCACCTCGACGACCGCCGCGCCCGGGGACGGCTCGTACGCGCACGAGGGATCCGCGGCGAGCACGTCTCCCTCCTTGGCGTAGGCCCGGGCGCGGCAGCCGCCGCACACCTTGCGATACTCGCACGCGCCACACTTGCCGCCGAGGGTGCCCTCGCGCAGTCGCCGGAACAGCGGCGCGTCGCGCCAGATCTCCGCGAAACTCTGCCGCCTGAGGTCGCCCGCCGCATCGGGCAGATAGGGGCACGGCGTGAGCCGGCCGTCCGGCGTGATGCGGCAGTACTGCACGCCGCAGGGACAGCGGGTCTGGTAATTCAGCACCGGCGAGTCCGGATCGGTGTCATGCACGTGGCGCATGAAGTGCGGCGCGCACTTGGCGCGCACCAGCATGCGCCCCCGGTACTGGCGCTCCCAGCGGGCCAGATCGGCCAGCACCGCCTCGTACTCGAGCGGCGCGAGGTCGGAGAGCCCGGCCCCGCGCCCCGTGGCGACGAGGAAGTAACAGTTGAAGGCGACCGCCCCCTGCTCCGCCGCCCACTCCGCCAGCCCCGCGAGCTCGGCGCGGTTCCCTTTGGTCGCCGCCGTCTGGATGATGAAATCCATGCGGTGCGCCGTGAGACGGCTCAGCGCCGCAGTCGTCGCGGCGAGCGAGCCCTTGCCGCGCCGGAAGTTGTCGTGGTAGGTGGGCCGGAGTGAATCGACGCTCACCGCCACGCCCTGCACCCCGGCCGCCTTGAGCGCCGCGATGCGCTGGTCGGTGAGCAGCGTGCCGTTGGTGCCGACGACGACCGTCGCGCCGCGCTCGGCGGCGTGGGCCGCCAGCTCGTCCAGGTCGGGCCGCAGCAGCGGCTCGCCGCCGGAGAGGATGAGCAGGGGGGAGGGATTGACCGCGAGGATTTCGTCGGCGATGCGCCGGCACTCGGCGGTGTCGAGCTCGCCCGCCGCGGTCTCGCGCGGCCCCGCCGCGATGTAGCAGTGGGCGCACTCCAGGTTGCAGCGCCGCGTGAGGTTCCAGGCGACGACGTGCGGGACGAACGTCACGGCAGCAACTGCTCCACGGCCTTCTTGGCTTCCTCGGGCGTCACGCCGCGGAAGTCCACCGGGCACTTCCCCGCCTTCTCCTCGATGTCGCGGATCGGGCAGCGGGTGATCCCCTGCGCCTTCGCTTCCTCGATGAACGCGCGCATCTCGGCGGAGAGCGCCGTGCCGCCCTCGGCCTCGGCCCGGATCTGCTTGGCGCGCAGCTCCTGGAACATCACCATCATCGTGTCGACGTCGAACTCGTCGGCTTCGATCATCGCCTGCTTGTTGTCGTCCATCACCGGCGTCGTGACGCGCCAGATCGCGTGATTGCGCGCGAAGCGCTCCACCGTGTTGCGCGCCAGCGGCCGCGCGATCAGCGGCACCGCCTGCAGCCGCGCCCACGCCTCTTCCGTCCAGGTAATGGGATCGGTGGCGACGCGCGGACGCGTGCTCTCCACCCCGGTCACCGGACACCGGACACCGGTTTCCGGTGCCTCGGGCTCGGGATCCGCGTCATGCCCGTGCACCTTCGTCGCCTTGAGCTGCTCCTGCGCCTTCACCTCGGCCAGGGCGATCTCCTCAGCCGTCCCGATGCCCATGATCAGCTGCATGTGCGTCGGCAGCAGCTTCTGAATCGCCTCGTCGAGCCACTTGTTGGTGACGGTCGCCGGTTGACCGTTGGTTCGCTCCAGCAGGTACTCCTCGACCGCGCGGCGCGCGATCCCCTGCGCGAACGGCGGGACGCGCAGGATGCGCACCTCCGCCTCGGGCGCCCACGGCAGCCCCGCCTGGCCGTCCTCCTCGATCCAGGGGATGTCCTCGGGTCGGATCCCCACCGTGCCCACCAGCAGCACGTTGCACGTTGCCAGGCGCACCAGGTTTTCGGCTTGCGAGCCCAGGTCGGTGCCCTCGATGCGGTGCGCGCCGTGCCGCGCCAGCACCAGCAGCGTCGGCTCGATCTCCGCCGCCCACTGCATCACGACCTGGAACGGTTTGCCGACGAGGATCTGGGTC
>Ga0209159_1001951_pt1 | contig 14898 bp, 19 predicted proteins | sample GraSoiAngelo_144_FD_185901 | JGI IMG/M metagenome (GOLD analysis project Ga0209159, IMG submission 185901) | Grasslands soil microbial communities from the Angelo Coastal Reserve, California, USA - 14_1009_02_40cm (SPAdes) (version 2) | ecosystem: Environmental > Terrestrial > Soil > Grasslands ...
GGGCAGCGCCGCGGGATGGCAAAGCGCATACTGGTTGCCGAGGACGACCCGGACAACCGCTGTATCGTGGTCAAGGTCCTGACCCTCGAGGGCTACGAGACCCTCGAGGCGGACGACGGCCGGTCCGCCCTGGCGCTCGCGCGCCGGGAGCGTCCCGACCTGATCGTGATGGATCTCGGCATGCCGGGGATGGACGGTTGGGAGGCCGCGCGCCGGCTCAAGGCGGACCCGCAAACGGCCGATATCCGGATCATCGCGCTCACCGCGTTCGCCCTGCGGGGCGATGAGGAGCGCGCCCGCGAGGCGGGATGCGATGGATACCTCTCGAAACCCTGCCGGCCGAAGACCATCCGTGAGGCCGTCGCACGCTTCCTTGCCGGCCGCTGAGCGGAGGGGGCGGCGATGAGCGCGACCGTGCTCATCGTCGACGACCACGAGGACAACGTCCTTATCCTCAGCACCTCCCTCTTGAAGCGCGGCTACGAGATCCGCATCGCGCGCGATGGGCCGAGCGCCCTCGCGTCGGTGCGCCAGCAGCGCCCGGACGTGATCCTGCTCGACGTGATGATGCCCGGGATGGACGGCATGCAGGTGCTCGACCACCTGAAGCTCGACCCGAAGACCGCCTCGATCCCGGTCGTCATGGTGACCGCCAAGACCCAGGACGAGGACGTGCTCGCCGGCTACCAGAGCGGCGCCGACTACTACATCACCAAGCCGTTCACGACCCGCCAGATTCTCAACGCCATCGGCCACGTGCTCGGCAGTCACGCGCCCGGCTGATCGCCCTTGCGACCCGGCAAGGCAGGGTTTAGGAGACCGACCCGAGACTTCATCTTCGGGTCGGAATGGGAGACAAGTGCGTGCCGTCCGGAGGATCGTGCGAACGCCGTGTCGCGGCCGGCGAAGCCGGCGGGGCAAAGCTGAAGACCTCTGAGCCCCCCGCGTGCGCCGCGCCGCGGACACATCTTCAGTCACGCGCGGGCGCTCCGGAAAGTCTGCCGCGCCGGCTTCGCCGGCCGCGGCACGCCGTTGGCCTCGTGTACCGGGCCACACGCTCGCTGTCCGCCCCCGACCCGAGACGAAGTCTCGGGTCGGCGTAAATGTTCATCACCTTCGAGGGCATCGAGGGCTCCGGCAAGTCGACCCACCTGCGGCATCTCGCCGAGCACCTCCGCGCACGCGGCAGCCGCGTGGTCGAGACGCGCGAGCCGGGCGGGACGGCGGCCGGGGCCGCCATCCGCCGCCTCCTGCTCGGCCCCGACGCGGCCCCGCTGACGCCGCTCGCCGAGCTCTTCCTCTACTGCGCGGACCGCACGCAGCACGTGCGGGAGGTCATCCGGCCCGCGCTCGACGCGGGGCAGGTCGTCCTCTGCGACCGCTTCTCGGACTCGACCCTCGCCTACCAGGGCTACGCGCGCGGCCTCGACCTCGAGGCGGTACGCGCGCTCGACGCGCGCGCGCGCGGTGGGGTGTGGCCGGACCTCACCTTCCTGCTCGACTGCCCGGCCGCCGACGGGCTCGCGCGCGCGCGGGGACGCGCCGGACCGGGCGACCGCTTCGAGCGCGAGGCGCCCGCCTTCCACGAGCGCGTCCGCCAGGGGCTCCTCACGCTCGCCGCCGCCGAGCCGGGACGGTTCTGCGTCCTCGACGCGGCGGAGCCCATCGAGCGCGTGCACGCGCGCGTCATCGCCGAGGCCGAGCGGCGGCTCGGGGGCCGCGCGTGAGCTTCGCCCGGGTGGTCGGCCATGCGGGGGCGGCGGCGCGCCTCGCGCGCGCGGCGGCGGACGGCCGCGTACCGGCGGCCGTGCTCCTGGTCGGCCCGGCGGGCATCGGCAAGCGCGCGCTCGCCGACGCCTTCGCGGCCCGTCTCCTCTGCGCCGCGCCCGGTGCAGGCGGCGCGTGCGGCGCCTGCGCGCACTGCACCCGCGTGGGCGCGGGAACGCACCCCGACCTGCACCTCGTGGCGCGCGACCCGGAGCGCCGCGACATCCGCATCGAGCAGGTGCGCGAGCTGACCCGCTGGCTGACACTCCAGCCGCTCATGGCGGCGCGCAAGGTGGGCGTGCTCGACGACGCGCACTGCTTGAGCGAGCAGGCGCAGAACGCGCTCCTGAAGACGCTCGAAGAGCCGCCCGGGGCGCCAGTGCTCGTGCTCGTCGCCTCCTCCGCGGCCCTCCTCCTCCCGACCGTCCGCTCGCGCTGTCACATGGTGCGCCTCGACCCGCTGCCGGCGGCGGAGGTGGCGCGCGTGCTCGACGCCTGCGGCCTGTCGCCCGAGCAGGCGCGGGAGCTCGCGCCGCTTGCCGAGGGATCGCCCGGCCGCGCGCTCGCGCTCGCGGGCGAGGCGGAGACGCACGCGCGCGCGCTCGTGCTGCGGGACCTGCCCCGGCTGCGCGAGCTCGGCGCCGACGAGCTCTCCAGGACCGCGCAAGCGCTCGCGCGGGGCGCCCTCGACGCGGGCCTCGCGACGGCCCTCGCCTGGTACCGCGACGTCCTCGAAACGGCACTCGCGGGCGACGCGGCCGCGCTGCGGAACCCGGCGGCCGCGGAAGCCGTCCGGCTCGCCGCGCGCCGCCTCTCCCCGCCGGCGCTGCTTCGCCAACTCGAGGCGGTCTATGATACGATCGTGGCCCTCGAGAAGAACGCCAACCGGATGCTCGCCGTCGAGACCATGCTCCTCTCGCTGCGCGCGATCGAGCGCGGCGCCAGCGCCGGCCCGGACGCGTCCCCATGGAAGAGCAGCCGGTAGAGCCCGGAGCCCTCGCGGTCGGCGTCCGCTTCCGGCCGAGCGGCCGGATCTACGACTTCGATCCGGGTCCGCTCCTCCTCGCGCGCGACGATCGCGTGCTGGTCGAAACCGAGCGCGGCCCCGCGCTCGGCACGGTGGTCGTCCCGGCCCGCCTGCGGCCCGCCGCCCGCGCCCTCCAGCGCGTCATCAAGAAGGCCGACTCGCGCGACCTGGCGCGCGAGGACCAGAACCTCCAGCGCGAGCGGCAGCACTACCGGACGGCGCTCGAGCTGGTGCGCGGCCGGAACCTCGCGATCAAGCTGATCAAGGCCGAGTCGGCCTTCGACGCGAGCAAGGTCACCTTCTTCTTCGGGGGCGAGGAGCGGGCCGACCTCCGCGACCTGGGGCGCGAGCTGGGCGAGCTGCTGCGCACGCGCGTCGAGATGAAGCAGATCGGCGCGCGCGACGAGACCAAAGTGACGGGCGGGGTCGGGCCGTGCGGGCGCGAGCTGTGCTGCTCCTCGTGGCTGCAGGAGTTCCAGCCGGTGTCGGTCAGGATGGCGAAGGAGCAGGGCCTGTCGCTCAACCCCGCGAAGCTCGCCGGCATGTGCGGGCGGCTCAAGTGCTGTCTGCGCTACGAGTACCAGACCTACGTCGAGCTCAAGAGGACGCTGCCGGCCGTCGGGGCGACGGTCGAGTCGGTCAAGGGTGACGGCACGGTCGTCCGGCAGAACGTGCTCCGGCAGACCGTGATCGTCCGTCGGAGCGAGGACAACGTCGAGGTCGAGGCGACCCGGGACGACCTGGTCGTCCGCCGTGCCGACGCCTGACGCCGGCGGCGCCCCGCGCACCCGCATGCCGAGCGAGCCGCTCTACCTGACCACGCCGCTCTTCTACGTGAACGCCGAGCCGCACCTCGGCCACTTCTACGTGACGCTGGTGGGCGACGTCCTGGCGCGTTTCTGGCGCGCGCGCGGCCGCACTGTGTTCACGCTGACGGGCACCGACGAGCACGGGGACAAGATCGCGCAGGCCGCGGCCGCGGCGGGGGTGACGCCGCAAGCGCACGCGGACCGCGTGAGCGCGCTCTTCCGCTCGACCTGGGAAGAGGCGGGGCTCCGCTACGACCACTTCATCCGCACCACGGACGCCTACCACGTGCGCTACGTGCAGCAGATCCTGGCCCAGGTGCATGCGCGTGGCGACATATACTTCGGCAGCTACCGCGGCCTCTACTGCTACGGCTGCGAGCGCTTCTACCAGGAGCGCGAGCTGGTGGACGGCGTCTGCCCCGACCACCGCGTGGCGCCCACGGAGATCGCCGAGGAGAACTACTTCTTCCGCATGGGCGCCTACCAGGCGCGCCTGCAGGAGACGCTCGAGGCGCAGCCCGACCTGATCGTCCCCGACGGATATCGCCGGGAAGTCCTGGCGCTCCTGCGCGAGCCGATCGGCGACCTCTGCATCTCGCGGCCGAAGAGCCGCCTCGCCTGGGGGATCGAGGTCCCGTTCGACGACCGCTACGTCACCTACGTCTGGTTCGACGCGCTGCTCAACTACGTGAGCGCGCTCGAGCACCGCGGCCGCCTGGACCTCTGGCCGACGGCGCACCATCTGATCGGCAAGGACATCCTGAAGGCCCACGCCATCTTCTGGCCGACCATGCTGATGGCGGCCGGGCTGCCCCTCTACCGCCGCCTCTGCGTCCACGGCCACTGGCAGATGGAGGCCGGCAAGATGTCGAAGAGCCTCGGCAACGTGGTGCGCCCGCTCGCCGTGAAGGCGCGCTACGGGATGGACGCGTTCCGCTACTACCTGCTGCGCGACATGGCCTTCGGGCAGGACGCCGAGTTCAGCGAGGCGGCGCTGGTGACACGCCTGAATGCCGACCTCGCCAACGGGCTCGGCAACCTGGCGAGCCGCGTGCTCGCCATGCAGCAGCGCTACTTCGCGGGCGCGCTCCAGCCGCGGGCGCCCGAGCCGGCCGACGAGGCCCTCGCCGCCGCCTTCGCCGCGGCCGGGCGGGAGGTCGAGGCGCACGCCGCGGAGCTCGCCTTCCACCGCGCGCTCGAGGCGCTCTGGCGCGCGCTCGACCAGGCGAACAAGTACGTGTCCGGGACCGCACCCTTCACGCTCGTCAAGGATCCCGCGCGGCGGCCGCGCGTGGGCGCCATCCTGCACGAGCTGTGCGAGGCGCTGCGCGTGACGGCGCAGCTCGTCGAGCCGTTCATGCCGGAGACCGCGGCCCGCCTCGCGGCCCTGCTCGGCCTGCCGGCGGCGCGCCTCGCCGCGCTCGACCTCCCGTGGGGCCAGGCGTTCCCGGCCGGCCACCGGACCGCCGCGCCCGAGCCGCTCTTTCCACGCGTCGACGCGGTGCCCGAGTGAGCGACCCGCCGGCGCTGGTCGACTCGCACTGCCACGTCGCGGAGCCGGAGTTCGACGCCGACCGCGATGCCGTCCTGGCGCGGGCGGCGGCGAGCGGGGTGTCGACCCTCGTCTGCGTCGGCGCGACGGGGCCGGCGGAGACGAACCAGCGTGCGCTCGCGCTGCTCGGGCGGCGCGAGCCGCCGGAGATCGTGGCCACGGTCGGTGTCCACCCGCACCACGCGACCACGGCCGACGACGCGGCCTTCGCGCTCCTCGAACGGCTCGCGCGCACGCCGGGTGTGGTCGCGATCGGCGAGACCGGGCTCGACTTCCACTACAACTTCTCGCCGCCCGTGGCGCAGCGCGTGGCCTTCGCGCGCACCGTTGCGCTCGCCCGGGCCGTCGGCCTGCCGCTGGTCGTGCACGTGCGCGAGGCGCACATCGAGGCGGCCGAGCTCCTGCGCGCCGAGGGCGCCCGGGCGGTGGGCGGCGTCATCCATTGCTTCACCGGCGGGCGCGACGACGCGCGGCGCTACCTGGACCTCGGCTTCCACATCTCCGTGGCGGGCATCGTCACCTTCAAGAACGCCGACGCGTTGCGCGCCGCCGTCCGCGCCGTGCCCCGCGACCGCCTGCTGGTCGAGACCGATGCGCCCTACCTGGCCCCGGTGCCGCATCGCGGCCGGCGCAACGAGCCGGCCCACGTGCGCGTGGTCGCTCAGGCGGTCGCCGCGGTGCGCGGCGAGCCCGTCGTCGCCGTGGCGGAGGCGACCTCGGCGAACGCCTACCGCCTCTTCCGGCTCGCGCCCCGGGCGCCTCTTCAGTAGGTGGGACGGGCGGGCCCGCCCCCGCCGCCCCCCGCGAGCGTGAACTCGTACTCGACCCCGAGCCGCAGGATCACGGGGTCGCTCGCGCGCGTCAAGCCGAAGCCGGGCCCGGCGACGAACTTGAGCCCGCGCGCGAGCTGGCCGTAGAGCACGGGGAACACGTAGTGCTCCTGCTCGCGCGCGGCGGCGGGGCGGCGGATCTGCCCGATGTCCCCGAAGAATTCGATCCCGGGAACGAAGTTCCGCGAGAGCCGGTAGTACACGCGCGCCCCGTAGTTGAACTCGAGCGTCCGGCGCTCCTGGCTCACGGTGGGCAGCTCGAAGCTGGGATTCAGATCGACGGAGAACCGCCCGAGGTCGCGCGACACGATGGGCCGGAACTCGAGCTCCAGGTCCGATTCGCCCCGGTGCGGTATCTCCGCCTCGACGTACCAGCCGAGGTCGAGCGGATAGCGCCCCTTCTCGAAGAGGGCGCCCCGCGCGCGCACGCGCGAGCCCGCGTACTCGAGCTCGTCGCCGTTCTCGCGCGCGAGGTCGGTGTAGGCCGCCACGTCGATCTTGTCCGTGAGGCCGTAGTTGTACTCGACGGTGGTGCGCAGGAGCCGGTGGCGGCGCGGCTCCTCGCCGTCCGCCTCTTCCTCGTTCGGGCGGCGGCCATTGGCGACCAGGGTGGTCAGGTTCTCCACCTCGTGCAGGCCCTGCCCCTCGGTGCTCGCCGGGTAGACCTCGAGCTCGAAGAAGTTGAGGGCCGGCGCCGGCGCGGCCGCCGACAGCAGGGCGACGGCCGTTCCGAAGATGAATGCGGCGGGCGCGCGCACGGGGGCGAGCGACTAGGAGGCTGCCGGAGCAACCATGGTGAGCGAGGCGAACGAGCCGGGGAGCGAGAGCGGCAAGCGCAGCGACGACCGACGAGGCGTGCCTGAAGGCACGCCGCAGGAGGGAGGAGCGAGCACGCCGCTCGCAGCCCCCGGATCGTTCGCCGCAGCCGCCATGGTTGCTCCGGCCGCCTCCTAGGCCGCCGAGCGTGCCGGCGCCCGCTCGGCCGCGCCGCGCGCCGCCAGGTCGGCGCGGTGCAGCGCCCAGCCCATGGCGGGCAGGTAGGCCAAGAAGGCGAGCACCTCGAGGAGCGAAGGACGGGAGCGGTACCCGATGAGCGCGCCGAGCAGCGCGCCGAGCAGGCTGTCCTCGCGCAGGAGCCAGGCCGTGTTCCAGACCTGCGGCTTGATCGGCGAGAGGTAGCCGAGGCCGATCAGCTTGTTCACCCCCGCGGTGAGGAGGCCGGCCGCCACCAGCAAGAGGAGGATGCCGGTCACGCGGAAGAAGGTCTGCAGGTTCAAGAACGCGAAGCCGCGGAAGAAGAGCCAGGCGGTGGCCACCGCGAGCCCGGCGCCGGCAACGCCCGCGGCGAGGAGCGCCGGGGCGCTCGCATCGGCGCGTTGCACGACCACGCCCCACAGGAAGAGCACGGCCTCCACACCCTCGCGGAAGACGGCGACGAAGGCGATGGCGGCAAGCCCGACCAGCCGCCCGGTGGCGAGCGCGCGATCCGCCCGGCGCCGGAGATCGCCGCCCATCTGACGCGCGTTGCGATGCATCCACACCACCATCCAGCTGAGCACGCCCACGGCGAGCAGCAGGACGCCCGCCTGCAGCAGCTCCTGCGCGTCGGGGCCGAGGCGGGCGGCGGCCCCGTTCGACGCCAGCCCCATCGCGACCGCGGCGACCACCGCCCCGAGCGCGCCCGCCCACACGTAGCGCATGCCCGCACGCTCGCCGCTGCGCGCCAGATAGGTGAGCAGGATACCGACGATGAGCGCCGCCTCGAGCGACTCGCGCCACATGATGAGCAGCGTCTCGATCACCGCCGCCTCACTTCACCACCAGCGCGCCGCGCCGCTCCTGGTGGAAGTCGTCGAAGAACTCGTAGCGTCCGGGCGAGAGCCCCGAGACGTAGACCGCGACCGTCCGACCGGGCGGCACCACGCGCTCGCGGTTCAGCTCGAAGCTCTCGAACTCGATCGCCGCCGCGGTCTGGTTCGTGACCTCGAGGCGCAGGCGCTCGCCCGCCGCGGCCTCGACCTCGGGGGGCGCGAAGCCGTGCTCGGCGACGGCCAGCGGGACGGACCGCTCCTCCGCCCGCGCCGTCGCGGCGAGGAGGAGGAGGGCGGTGAGCAGGAGGCGGGGCCGGGCCATGAACGTCCTATAGTTGAAAACGCTTTTCAATTTCAAGTCCCCCGAGCGGCAGGGACTGTACCACACCAGGACGCCGCCGGGCGGGGAAATCGAAGACCTGTAGACGCTGTGCGGGTGCCTATGTGCGAGCGCAGCCCCGGCTCGCGCTCACGGCCAGCACAGGCCGGTGAAGCCGTGGGGCGCCTCGCCACAGCGGGGCGTGGGGGGCGGCCACAACTCCGATCTCCCGGCATCGACGCGGCACCAAGGGTGCACCGATGCCTTCCCCGACGCGGCATCGAACTTGGCTCTGACCTTCGCGAAGCAGCGCGAGCCCACCATCCGTCGGCGCACCTCCCGTTCGCGACATTCGCGCATCCCGCGCATGAACTCTCCGTTGACCCTGCCTCTGAGAAGCGCGCAGCCTTCCGGATTTGTGCCCGCCTCGCCATTCGGCGCCGTCACGACCAGGGCGAGCAACAGCCAAGGGAACGCCAGCGCCGCCAGCGCCCGCATCAGACGCGGTGCACGCCGTGCTCGGCACGGGCCGAGCGTCGACGACCCTCGCGGCACTCGGCGCAGATGCCGTAGAGCTCCATCCGGTGGCGCCCCACCACGAAGCCGAGGAAGCGACCGATGCGGTCCTGGAGGCGCTCCAGCTCCTGGCTCGCGAACTCGACGATCTTGCCGCAGCGCTCGCAGATGATGTGGTCATGGTGCTGGCTCTCGCCCTCGACCGGCTCGAAGCGCGCCTGGCCGTCGTCGAAGTGGCGCTCGGCAGCGAGCCCGACCTCCTTGAGCAGCTTGAGCGTGCGGTAGACGGTGGCGTAGCCGACGCGTGGGTTCACCTTCTTGACCGCCGTGTAGAGCTCCTCGATGGAGAGGTGCCCCGCGGCGCCGAAGAACACGCGCGCGATGTCGTCCCGCTGGGAGGTCGATTTGAGACCCCGCTCGCGCAGCGCCTGCTCGAACCGCCGCATCCGCGCGCGCACCGGCATGGCGGCGGCGTTCAGCCGGCGGCGCGCGCGCGACGCTCGAGGAGCCGGCGGGCGGCGGGCGTCAAGTAGACGGCCTCCAGGTCGCGCCCCGCGAGCGCGTCCACCAGCACCTGGACCCGCTCGTCGGCGGGCAGGTTGCGGTCGAGGAAGACGACGTCGTCGCCCCGCACCCGGCAGGCGCCGCTGCGCACGCGGTAGCCGACCTCGCGCAGCAGGACCTCCTCGCGCACCTGCATGCCGAGGCGGCGTGCCACCTCCTTCAGCTCCTCGCACAGGGCCTCGTCGCGGCGGCTCATCGCGGCCTCCCCTCTTAACGGACCGCCGGCCGTTTGCAAAGGCCGGCCTTGCACCCGTGCGCGGGCGGGTGTTAGAGGCGGCCAGGGGCGTCCAGCCATGATCAAGACAATCCTGGTCGCGCTCGACGGCTCCGAGCACGCGGACGCCGCCCTGCAGTACGCCCTCTGGCTGGCCGAGCGTGTGCGCGCCACGGTCCTCGGCCTGCACGTCATCGACGTGGTTTCGATCGAGGGCTCCTTCCTGCACGACATCTCCGGCTCGCTCGGCTTCGAGCCGTACCTCGACTTCTCGGCCAAGATGCGTGAGGCGCTGCGCGAGCGCGGCCGCGTGCTGCTGGAGACGTTCAACAAGCGCTGCGCCGAGCGCGGCGTGCCTTGCGACACCACGCTCGCCACCGGCATCGTCGCCAACGAGATCTGCGACCAGGCACGCGTCGCCGACCTGGTGGTGATCGGCCACCGGGGCGTGAACGAGCAGTTCTCGACCGGGTTGCTCGGCTCGACCACCGAGTCGGTGACCCGCAAGTCGCCGAAGCCCGTGTTCGTCTCGCCCATGCGCTTCAAGGAGATCAGCCGCCCGCTCCTCGCCTACGATGGCTCGCAGCGCGCGAGCGCCGCGATGCACGCCGCCGCCGAGGTGGCGAGCGGGCTCTCCCTGCCGCTCACCGTCATCCACGTCGGGCGCGAGGAGGCGGCCGACGGCACGCGCGTGCTCGACGAGGCACGCCGCTACCTGCACTCGTACGGGCTCGCCCTCAGCTGCGAGACGATCACCGGCTACCCCCATCAGCGCATCGTGGAGTTCATCCGCGAGCGTGGCCACGACCTGCTGTTCATCGGCGCCTACGGACACTCGCGCATCATCGAGATGGTGCTCGGCAGCACGACCGAGTTCGTGCTGCGGAACAGCCCCTGCCCGGTGTTCCTGGCGCGTTGAGCGATGGCGTTGGGCGCGGCCCGGGCGCGGGGCCGCCGTCTCCGCTTCGGCTGCGCCGGCTCGGCAAAACACCTCATTCCGGGCGGGCGTGCCGGCGCAGAGGCGCTGCGACGGCGGCCCCGCGCCCGGGCCGAGCCGCATGGCTGTGGCTTCAGCCCCCCGCCAGGGGCTGCTAGGTGCCTGCTAGGTTCCGCTGCCGCCCTGGCCCTGGTTCGAGTCGGGCGGGGGGGGCGGGCCGTCGCTGCCGGGGCGCAGGCGGGCGATGCGCGCCTCGAGGGCGCGGATGCTCCGCTCGATGCGCCGCATCTCCTTCTGGAAGGCGGGGAGCGCGGTCACACGCTCGACGGAGCGGCGCACGGTCTCGTCAACCACGTGCTGGAGCTGCCCGAGGCGCTCGGCCACCTGCGTGAGCTCCTGCACGCGGCGGCCGGCCCGCTCGGGCACCGAGCGAATCGCCTCCATGCCGCGATCGACGGTGGCGGAGAGCCCCTGCAATGCCGCCTCGCCGTGCTGGATGATCTCGCGCAGCACGCGCAGCGACAGGAGCCCGCTCTTCCGCCGCTCCTCCTCGAGGATGATCTGCGCGAAGGTGACGGCGGTCAGGTCCTCGCCGGTGTCGTTCTCGAGGATCTTCACGTCCTCGCCGGCCTTCACCCAGCGCCCGATCTCGTCGAGCGTCACGTAGCGGCTCTCGCTCGTGTCGTAGAGCTTGCGGTTGCCGTAGCGTTTGACGAGTCGGCTCATCGCTCTCTTCCGGCTATCACAGCTCTGCGCGCAGGTACAACCTTCGATGGAAACCTGCATTGACGCCCGCGGAGCGGGCGCGCTATGGCCTCGAAAACGCAGATGGAGCGCTATCTCGCCGCGGCGGTGCAGATGTCCTCGGGCGCGGACCGCCCGGCGAACCTGGCCCGGGCGGAGGCCCTCGTGCGCGAGGCCGCCGGGCGCGGGGCGCGCCTCGTGGTTCTGCCCGAGGTGTTCGCCTGGCGCGGCCCGCGTGCCGAGGAGGCCGCGGTCGCCGAGCCGATTCCCGGACCCACCACCGAGCGCCTGGCGGCGCTCGCGCGCGAGCTCGCGATCCATCTCTCGGCCGGCTCGCTCCTCGAGAAGACGCCCGGCGAGCCGCGCGCCTACAACACGAGCTGCCTCTTTGACCCCCGCGGCGCGCTCGTGGCCCGCTACCGCAAGCTGCATCTCTTCGACGTCGACCTCCCGGGCCGTGTCTCGGTGCGCGAGTCGGCGACGCGCGCGCCCGGTGACGACGTGGTGGCCGTGCCGACGGCGCTCGGCACGCTCGGGCTCTCGATCTGCTACGACCTGCGTTTCCCGGAGCTCTACCGCCGCCTGGTGCGCGCCGGCGCCGAGGTGCTGCTCGTCCCCTCCGCCTTCACCTTCCCCACCGGCGCGGCCCACTGGGAGGTCCTCTGTCGCGCCCGCGCCACCGAGAACCAGTGCTACCTGGTCGCCCCCGATCAGACCGGCACGAGCCCGCACGGCTTCGCCGACTACGGCGAGTCGCTGATCGTCGACCCCTGGGGCCGCGTGCTCGCGCGGGCGAGCGAGGGCGAGGGCGTGATCACGGCCGAGATCGACCGCACCTACCTGGCGCGGGTGCGCCGCGAGCTGCCCTGCCTGGCGCACGTGCGGCTCGGGGTGTGAGGTCCTAGAGTCTCCGTCGTTAGCCCCGCATCCCCGGCTTCGCCCGCGCCAGGAGAAAGCCGCGCGCCATCTCCGCCACCACCTCCTGCACGGCGGCGAGCGGGTCGCGCGCGTCACGGATCGGCCGCCCGAGCACGAGGTAGTCGGCGCCGAGCCGCATCGCCTCCTCGGGCGTCATGATGCGCTTCTGATCGTCCGGCTCCGCGGGCGCGTCGCGCCGCGCCGGGCGCACGCCGGGCGTCACGATCAGGAAGCCGCGCCCGCACTCGCGCCGGATGCGCGCGATCTCGAGCGGCGAGGTGACCACGCCGTCCATGCCCGCCTTGCGCGCGAGGCGGGCCAGGCGCACGACCTGGTGCTCGACCTCGGCGGCCACGCCGACGCGCCGGAGGTCGCTCTTGCGGAGACTGGTCAGCACCGTGACCGCCAGGATCTTCGGTCGCCGGATGCCCTCGCGGCGGCAGACGCGCGTCACCTCGGCGTGCGTGCGCTCCATCATCTCGAAGCTGCCCGAGGCGTGGAGATCGAAGAAGCGGACGCCGAGCCGTGCCGCCTCGATGCCGGCGCGTGCCACGGTGTGCGGGATGTCGTGGAACTTGAGATCCAGGAACACGTCCACCCCGTAGCGGTGGATCATGCGCACGACCTCGGGACCCGAGTGGAGGAAGAGCTGCTTCCCGACCTTGAAGACGCCGACGTCCTTGGCGAGGAGCTGCACCAGGCGCTCGGCCTCGGCGAAGGTCTCGACGTCGAGGGCGAAGATCAGCCGGTGGCGGATGCTGTCGGGCCGGGGGGGGAGGAAGGGCCAGCGGCTGGACATTTATCCGGCCGCGCTCCCGCGCGGCCCCGCTTCCCCGCGCGGGCCCAGCAGCGCCGCCGCCCGCGCGGCCGCCTCGGCGACCGGGACCTCGGTCGCCTCCCGGTCGCTGCGGCGCTTCAACTCGACCGCCCCGCGCGCGAGCGCCCGCGGGCCGACCGTCAGACGGACGGGGAGGCCGATCAGGTCGGCGTCCTTGAACTTGACCCCTGGCCGCTCGTCGCGGTCGTCGAGGAGTGTGTCGACACCCGCTGCCTCCAGCTCGGCGGCCAGCCGTTCGGCGGTCTCGCGCAGCTGCGCGTCGGCGGCGAGCGGCACGACCAGCGCGCCGTAGGGCGCGAGCGGCGCCGGCCAGACGATGCCCGCGTCGTCGTGGTGCTGCTCGATCGCGGCAGCGACGGTGCGGGTGATGCCGATCCCGTAGCAGCCCATCTCGATCGGCCGCTGCGTGCCCCCGGCATCGAGGAAGGTAGCGCCCATCGTCTCGCTGTACTTCGTGCCGAGCAGGAAGACCTGCCCCACCTCGACGCCGCGGTGCTCGGCGAAGGCGCCGCCCTCGCAGCGCGGGCAGCGGTCGCCGCCGCGCGCCTGCCGCAGGTCGGCGAAGGCGAGGTTCGGCACGTCGCGCTCGAGGTCGAGGTTGACGACGTGCTCGTCGGCGCGGTTGGCCCCGCTCACCGCGCCGCGCATGCCGCGCAGCGAGGCGTCGGCCAGGATGCGCACGCCGAGCCCGACCGGCCCCGCGAAGCCGAGCGGCGCCCCGGTGGCGTGCTCGACGGTCTCCCCGTCGGCGAGCGCGACCGGCTCGCCGCCGAGCGCGGCCTGCACCTTGGTCTCCGACGCCTCGTGGTCACCACGCACCAGGACCGCGACGATCGCGCCGCTCGCCGTGCGGTAGAGGAGCGTCTTCACGAAGCGCTCGGGCGGTAGGCCGAGGAACCGGCTCACCTCCTCGACGGTGCGCTGCCCCGGGGTCGCGACGCGCTCGAGCGCCCCGCCGGCGCCGCCGGTGGGCGCGGGCAGCGGGCGCACCTCCGCCTTCTCGACGTTCGCCGCGTAGTCGCAGCGATCGCAGGACACGATCGCGTCCTCGCCCGAGGAGGCCAGCACCTGGAACTCGTGCGACAGCGAGCCGCCGATGGCCCCGGTGCCCGCCTCGACGGGACGGAAGCTGAGCCCGCAGCGCGCGAAGATGCGCCCGTAGGTGTCGAACATGTTCCGGTACTCGCGCCGCGCGTCCTCGACGTCGACGTGGAACGAGTACGCGTCCTTCATGATGAACTCGCGCCCGCGCATGAGCCCGAAGCGCGGCCGGACCTCGTCGCGGAACTTCACCTGGATCTGGTAGAGGTTCTTCGGGAGATCGCGGTAGGAGCGAACTTCTCTCCGCATCAGGTCCGTGACCACCTCCTCGTGGGTCGGACCGAAGCAGAAGTCGCGCTCGTAGCGATCCTTCATCCGCAGGAGCTCGCGCCCGTACTGCTCCCAGCGCCCGCTCTCCCGCCAGAGCTCGGCCGGGATGACGGCCGGCATCAGGATCTCCTGCGCGCCGGCGCGGTCCATTTCATCTCTCACGATGTTCTCGAAGCGGCGCACGGCGCGGAGCCCGAGCGGCAGGAGGTCGTAGATGCCGCGCGCCACCTGCCGCATCATGCCCGCGCGCACGAGCAACTTGTGGCTCACCACCTCGGCATCGGCCGGATCCTCCCGCAGCGTCGGCACCAGGAGGCGGGAGAGGCGCGTCACTTGCCGGCCGCGTGGTGCTCGTCGAGCGACTGGAGAGCGAGGCCGCCGTGGCTCCAGGCTGCGCCCGCCGCCATCGCCATGGCGACGAAGGTCGTCTCGGCGATCTCCTGGTCCGCGGCGCCCGCCTTGGTGGCCCGCGCCGTGTGCGCGTCGATGCACCACGGGCACTGGGTGATCTGCGCGATGCCGAGCGCGATCAGCTCCTTCGTCTTCACCGTCAGCGCGCCCTCGGCGAACGCCTTGCCGTCGAACTCGAGGAACGCGCGGTACGCCTCGGGGGCGAGCTCGCGCATGCGCTTGAACTGCTTCTTCACATCGACGCCGTGGAACATCATGGCTGGGCTCCTT
>Ga0209159_1001952_pt1 | contig 14897 bp, 14 predicted proteins | sample GraSoiAngelo_144_FD_185901 | JGI IMG/M metagenome (GOLD analysis project Ga0209159, IMG submission 185901) | Grasslands soil microbial communities from the Angelo Coastal Reserve, California, USA - 14_1009_02_40cm (SPAdes) (version 2) | ecosystem: Environmental > Terrestrial > Soil > Grasslands ...
GACCAGACAGGTCTGGAGCGAAACGCCGAGGGGGCCGTGGCCGTCCCAGAGGCGCGCCCGGGTGAGGCCGATCCCGTGAGCCTCGGCCACCGTGGCGGCATCGAGGTACAGCCACTCGCCTTCGAGGGCCCGATGGACGGCCACCGTGAGGTCGGCGTTGACGAAGGTGTAGCGGGTATGGTCGAGCACCACGGCGAGGCCGCTCGCCGAGTCGGCGGCGACGAGCAGGCGCTGCAACGGCGACGGAACCTCGCCGGCCACAAGCGGGACGCGCGGGCGCATCCACGCCGCCACCGACCCCTTGCCCCACGTGCCGCGCGCGATCCGCACCTCGACCGCCGAGTGGTAGCCGACGGGGTCCACGAAGAACGGGAACTCGAAGGGCGCTGAGGCCTCGGGCGGCAAGGGCGCCGGCTCGAGGTCGCCGAGTGCCTCCGGCAGGGCGGGCGTCGTGCGCAGGGCGACGGCGGACGCCTGCACGCACGGGGTGCCGTCGGGAGCCACGAGGGTAGCCTGGAGCCGCAGGACCTTCGCGCCTGCTCGCGTCACCTCTGCGCGCAGGGCCAGCGGCGCGATGGGCACGGGGCGCAGGAAGTCGAAGGTCAGCCGTGCCAGCGCGGTTCCCTCACCAGCCAGCCCCTCCATCGCGCGGGCCAGCAGCGCCGCCGGCGGTCCGCCGTGTTGATGATGACGGCTCCAGGGGCCGCGGGTGGACTCGGTGGCGACGACCTTCTCGCCATCGGGGATGAAGAAGGGCGGCAGGGTGCTCACCACCGCATCATAGCGGTCTTTGCGACGCGCTCGGCGTTAAGCTAATTACGCTGGACGTCGCAGCAAGGACACGATCCGCGACCGATAGTAATACAGCGGTAGGGCGATCGCCGCGATGACGGCGGTGAGCAGGAGCAGCTCGATGTACTTCCCCGCTGCGGCTTTGGCGCCCTGCGCCGACAAGGCCCAAGTGCCCGGCATACGCCCGATCGTCGAGACCACGGCGAAGATCCAGAAGGGCATCGGGCTGATGCCGAAGAGGTAGCACACGATATCCTTCGGCAGCCCCGGGATCAGGTAGATGACGAAGCAGAGGATGGCTCCTTCGGCCTCCACGATGAACCCTATGCGCTCCCACACCTGGGAGCTCACCAGCCGCCGTACATAGGGCGCCCCGAGCCGCCGTCCGACCCAAAAGGCGAAGAGCGAACCGGCGGTCAATCCGAGTGTCGAGTAGAAGAACCCGAGCCACTGCCCAAAGATGAAGCCACCGAGCAAACCGGTGACCTCGCCGGGAATGGGCGCGATGATGACCTGCAGGGCCTGAATGACGATGAAGACGAGCGGGGCCAGCACGCCCCATTGGCGGAGGGTCGCCGCCATGAAGTGCTTGTCCAAGTAGAGCCGCATCAGGAAGCGATAGACCGGCGCATCGGAGATGACGAGCCAGGCGCAGACCCCCAGAAGGAGCAAGGTGACAACGACGCCGGCGACCCAGGAGGATAGAAAACGTGCCCTGGACGGCGACGCCGTCGTCAATGGCGGATCGGCGCCGACGCCGCCACCGGGACGACGGCACCGCTCTGAGCGGACGTCCACCGGATGCGCAGCGACTTCAGTACGAAGAACGCCAGGAGCGCACCGATCCAGTCAAACGCGATGGCCGCGACGAAGATGGGCATCCAGCTGCCCGTGACAGCCTTCAGGACGTTTCCGAGGGGCACGAGCAGCGATGCCGTGCCCTTCGCCGTGTAGAGGAGGCCGTAGTTGGTGGTCGCAAACTTGCGGCCAAAGAGGTCGCCGCACGTCGCGGGGAACAGGCTGTAGATCTCTCCCCAGGCGAAGAACACCAGACCCGAGAACACGACGAACAGCGCCGGGATGTGGGCAAAGGCGATGAGAAGCAAGATCCCCACTCCCTCGAGCCCAAAGGCAATGAACATCGTGTTCTCGCGGCCGATATGGTCGGAGACCCAGCCAAAGAATGGGCGTGTGAGCCCGTTCAGGATGCGGTCCAACGACAGCGCGAAGGGAAGGGCGGCCATGGTGATCCCGAGCAGAGAAACCGGGACCGTCGCAACCTTATAGTCCACGGCGATCGGGCCGAGCTGCGCGGTCGCCATCAAACCGCCCATGGCGAGCATTGTCATCATCACGTACAAGAGCCAGAACACCGGAGTCTTCAACATTTCGAGCGGCGTGAAATCCCGGACCGATTGCTGAGCCCCGGACGCAGTCGCGGTGGGGACTTCCCCCTTCTCGGGAGCACGCAGAAACAGGGCGCACAGGATGACTACGACGCCCTGGGCGAGGCCGAAATAGATGAAGGCGACCTCATAGCCGCGGCGGTCGATGAGGTTGGCGATCGGCACGATGGTGAGTGCCGAGCCAGCGCCAAAGGCGGCGGCCGTGAGGCCGGCGGCCAGCCCCCGGCGCTCCGGAAACCACTTCAGCGCGTTGCCTACGCTCGTACCGTAGACGATCCCCGCGCCGACCCCTCCGACGAGGCCGCCCGCGTAGAGCGCGAAGAGGGACCGCGCCTCGGCGTTGAGCCACCAGGCGACTCCGACCAGGATGCCACCGACGGCGACCAGCCATCGCGGGCCGAAGCGATCCACGAGGTAGCCCTCGAACGGCACGAGCCAGGTCTCGGCCAAGACGAACAGGGTGAAGGCGACCTGAATCGCTGCTTTTCCCCAGTGGAACTTGCTGTCGATCGGGTTGACGAAGAGCGTCCAGCCATACTGGAGATTCGCGATCGCGACCATCCCGACAATGCCGAGCATCAATTGCACCCATCGGGCGCCGGCAGACGCCCGACTCCCGACGGCAGGCTGGGATGCAGTTTTCAAGTCTTATCTCCTTCATCTGTCGGGTCGTTGACTCGAGCGAGGACGCGTCACGCGTTCAATGACCGGATCGTCCACGAACGGGCCGGTATTCGCCAAACCTAAGCTGATCGAGTCGCCCCGCTCGACTAGAAGGTCGATCTCCGGCACCTTTTTCGTAAATGTCGCCAGGATGAGTGCTTCTTCCGTTTGCACCTTCAAGAGGACGTGGCCCTGCTCCCGTTGCTTCCCGATGACCTGACCCTCGACGAAGCGCCGCGGCGCCCGGAGTGCCGAAACGAGATACGGCTCGATTGCGGAGGGCAAGAGGATGGTGCCGCCGACGCCGATGGCGAGGCCGACGAGGAGAGTCGAAATCAGAATGGCCCAGGGTTTCATTTCATTGCCGGTTCCTCCACCCCCCCGGCAGCATCACACTCAGCTGTCTGGTCGTTGTGATTCCGGGTCGTGCGAGGCGGCAGCTTTCGGGGCAGGTGCCACCGCGTCGGACGAACGCGCCTCATCTTGGGACTCCGCGAGGCCCTTCTTGAACTGGGTCAGCGCTTGGCCAAGCGATCGAGACAGCTCAGGCAGCTTCTTCGCCCCGAAAAGGAAGACCGCGAGAATCAGTGCCACCCAAAGGTCCTGTGGTCCGATCATTGATACGCTCCCATTTGTCGGCAGACACGCCTTCGCTTCCAGGCGGCGATTCGCCGCCTGGGGCAGTCGTCAGGGACGCGGCGGCGATTTAGGCGGTCGGGGGAGCGCGAGTTGGGGAAAAGGCGAGTGGAGCCGGATGAACGATTCTGGGGTGCGGCCGAGAGACGCCGACGACACTGGGAGAAGGCTTCGGGACGATATCCGCCGTGTAATGCGGAACGGCGGTCATTCCTGCGACGGCGAGGACGATGTCGTCGTAATCGGCGTCATCCCAGAAGCCGGCAACCCACGACGGGTCTGTTGGACTGGCGTGAGCGAGCGGCGGCAGCACCACCACTCCTGCGAAGAGCAACGTCGCGAGAGAACGCCGACGCCACATGGCCCCTACAATACTCCGACCCTGCCAGGCGCACCACAATCCCTTCGGCGGTGTCCCCCTGCCAACATGTCAAGTCAGTGTCAGGAGGACGTCACTTTTGCCGGCCATGCGGCGCGCGATGATCGCCCTCGACGCCCCACGCGCCTGGTGAAATCTTGGGCGCTCGAGAGGCGTCCTCGCGGCGGAGGGTCGTCGTTGTACCGCTGCCGAAAAGGGTTTCGCCTGCCGCCCGCCTGAGCAGCGTCCTGTCACGGGTTCGTCACATCGCTGCGAGCTCGCGGCCACGGCTCGTCATCGCATGTGGCATCGAGGTTGCTGATACCGCGACCCCGGGTACGGCCCTGACGCCGTTCACGTTCGAAAGCTCAGGAGGGGAGTGTGGCTAAGCGAATTCTCGTGCCACTCGATCTGGGAGAACGCGCCGAGTTGGTGATTCCATTCGCGGCGGCGCTGGCGAAGAGCGGCGGGGCCACGGTCCGGTTACTCCACGTAAGCCCGCTTCCTGAGGCGCGCGTGACCGAGGATCACCGCGTCGTGGCGACGGCCGATCAGGAGATGGAGCGTCTCCTGGCCAAGGCCGATGACTACTTGCGTATGCGCGAGACGCAGTTCGAAGGCGTCCCGGTAGAAAGCTTGGTGCGCTTCGGCAGGCCGGCTCCTGAGATTCTCGTCGAGGCCGAGACCTTTGGCGCGGACCTCATCACCATGACGAGGCCCGAAGGCCGCTGGCTCAAACGGGGGCTCTTCGGCGGCGTGGCGGCTCAGGTGTTCCGCCAGTCCCGTGTCCCCGTTCTGCTCTATCGCGGGCTCGGGTAGTGGCGATCTCGTCGCCTGTCGAATCTGAGATCGCTCGTCGGTTCGTCGAGCTCGACGGGCGCCGGGTGTCCTATCTGACTGCGGGGGATTCGGCTGCCGCGCCGGCGATCCTTCTGATCCACGGCTCGGGAGTGAGCGCGGGCTCTTGGGTGAACCAGCTTCGCGGCTTGCTCACGGCGTTCCGGGTGGCCGCCATCGATCTGCCTGGACACGGGAAGTCGGATCCGATCCCGCGGGCGAGCGTCGAAGAGTATGCCGAGACCGTCGCAGAGTTCCTCGAGGCCCTGGGGTCTGGCCCGGTCCTGGTCGTGGGGCACTCGCTGGGCGGCGCCATTGCCATCGCGCTCGCCGCCCAGCGGCCCCACGCGGTGACGGGTCTCGTCCTCCTGGCGAGTTGCGCGAAGCTTCCATGGGTCGACAGCTCCTGGGGACGCTTGCTGCCGTATGTTCCGGGCCCCCTCTGGAAGACCTTCTTCATTTCGACGGCGCAGAAGCTCCTGTTCGCACGCGGGGTGCCGGGTCACGCGGTCAGCCTCGGGATGCAAGAGCTCCGCTCCTGCCGAGCGGAGACGATTCTCAAAGATCTGCAAGCCGCCAAGGCCATGGACCTGACCCAACAGGCAACGGGGCTCGACGTTCCCACACTCATCCTGTGCGGGAGTCAGGACAGACTCACTCCGCCGGCGCTTTCTGCGGACCTCAAAGGGCTGATCCCGGGCTCGCGGCTGAGCCTCATCGAGGAGGCGGGACACATGCTGCTCCTCGAGGTACCGACACGGGTGAACGAGGAGGTCCTGAACTTCGCCAAGTCGCTCATGGTCGAGGTGCCTTCGTTGCGCGTCGTGAGGGATCGACGAGGACGTTCGCTCGTTCGGCAGCTCTTCGACTACGCCCGCGCCTTTGTGCCCTTCCTGACCTCGTAGTAACCCGACTCAGCGCGAGCGGAACTGGAGCGCGTGGCCGTCCGGGTCACGCGCAAGGAACGCCTCACGGAACCCGAGCGGCCCGTCCGGCAGCGCGACGACTCGGGGTGAGACGAGGGCGTGCCGACCTGCGCGGAGCGTCTGGTAGGTCGCCTCGGGGCTCGGCGTCGTCACGATCGTCTGCCAGTGGACGAGATCGTTGGCGCGCGCGTCGCCCGGGTAGGGTTGGCCGTCTCGCGGCGTCAGGTACTCGAGCAGCTCGACCGCCGGGCCGGCCGCCGCGCGCAGCGTGGTGATGCGGAGGCGCGCGCCGAAGACGTTGTTGAGCCGCTCTTGCTCCGGCCCGTGGTTCTCGCTCCCGCCGACGACCGCCATCCCGAGCGTGTCCCGGTAATAGCGCAGGCTCGCCTCGGTGTCGCCGACCACGATCGCGGTGTGGTCGATGCCGAGGAACACGCGGTCGCTGGGCCGATGCCACCGGGGCTGGCCCTTGTCGGGCGGGAACTGGAGGATCTCGAGCGCGTGCCCGTCGGGGTCCCTGAAGTAGAAGGCGCGAATGCCAGCCGCGTTCGGATTCCAGTCGGGGAGCTGCTGGGGGCCCGGTGAGACGTGCTGGACCCGGTGACGGCGGAGCCAGAGATACGCCTGCTCCATGTCGTTGACGATGATCGCGACGTGCTGGAACGAGCGGTCGTTGCTCCGCGCATCGGCGGGTGCGGGCCGCCCGCGCGGCGTCAGATACTCGGTCAGCTCCAGGCGCTCGTCGCCGAGCCGCATCGTCACGACCCGCGCGCGGGCCCCGAAGACTCCCTGCAGGCGCTCGAACTCGTCGCCTGCCACCTCCACGTCCGAGACTTTCTCGAACAGGAGGACCGTGGAGTAGAAATTCACCGCGCGGTCCATGTCGCTGACGGTGACGCCGACGGCAGCCACGTCGTGGACGAGCGCGCGGGACGGCGCCTGCTCGGCCTGCGACGGAGCGTGTCGGAGGCCGAAGGCCACCCACGCGGCGAGCATGAAGACGAGCGCTGCTGTCCGACGGGCCGCAGGCGACATCATGACGCGTACCCGCAGCGGAAGATGCAGCGCCGCCCGCCCTCGTGGTCAAGCTTCGCGCACAGGACCGGGAGCCGCCCGAGCCGCACGTGGAGCTCGGCGGCCAGCAGCATGCCGAGCGGCGGAGCCGCGAGGTAGATCCAGAACGCGGTCCAGAGGTTCGCCGGCAGGGCGGAGGCAAAGCTTCGCGCCGGGTTCATGCTCATTCCTGAGAGCGGCGCCTCGAGGATGATCCATGTCGCGACGAGGGCGCCCGCGCAGAGCCCTGTGAAGCGGGCGAGCCGCGCCGTGTTCGAGACGGTCAGCACGACCGCCATGAGCCCGAACGAGATCAGGACCTCGGCGGCGAAGGCGACGCCGACGCCCCACGCGCCCGGAACGGTCGCCACGTAGCTCACTGCCGGGTGCGCGACCCGCGCGCCGGTCAGCGCGGCGACCGCGAGGATCCCGCTCAAGCCTCCACCGATCTGGGCCATGGCGTAGAAGACGGCGTCCCAGCCCGCGACCTTACCGAGTCGGAAGAAGGTCAGCGTGACCGCCGGGTTGAAGTGGGCGCCGGAACGCTGGCCCCACGGCGAGTAGATGAGCGCGATCGCTGTCAGGCCCATCGCGAGCGCCATGACGACACGGCGCAGGAAAGGGTCGGCGACTGCGTGGGCCGTCGGCGACGCCGGATGGTAGAGGAGGACTCCAAAGAAGCCGGCGGAGGCCATGAACAGGCCGAGCTCTGCCGCCTCCATCGCGTATTCGGGCCAGTGACGTGCCAGCGCGGTGCTCATCGTAGGGTTCGCCCTCTCACATAGGACACGCCGAATCGCGGCAGCGATGCTGCGTGTCCAATAGGCAACGGAGCAGTGACAGAACCATGACAGCGGCGGCCAACCGGTGACCTGTCGGGACGCGATCGCGCTTCTCGGGGAGTACCTCGAGGCGCCGCTCGGCGCGAGCGCGGGCACAGAGATCGAGGCTCATCTGCGCGGCTGCGCCGAGTGTCAGGCGTACCTGAACACGTATCGGAGGACATCGGAGCTCACCCGCGCCTTCCTCGTCTCGAGACTCGGCCGGGTCTAGGCGGAACGTCCCTCCTCGCGCGCGCGCTCGTCTTGCGCGCCCCCGCCGAAGTAGTCGATGTAGCGGTCGATCTGACGCGGCTGGTCCCTCAAGATCGACGAGAGGTATAAGATCGAGTCGGCGAGATAAACCAACGCTTGAGGCGCCATCGCGAACCTCCTTCCGCCGATTGAGACGCGCCGGGGAGAGCCGGGGATTCGACCTTTCTCGCCGTGACGGAGAACCCGCCGCATAGGCACGCGTGTCCAAAGGCGGACGAAAAAGCGACGACAAGGAGCCACCCATGGACCATCAGCCGCTCAGGGGGCAGCGCGCGCTCGTGACTGGCGCGACTTCAGGCATCGGCGAAGGGGTCGCGCGAGCGCTCGGGGCTGCCGGTGCCGCCGTCGTGGTCAACTTCGTCTCGAAGCCCAACGCAGCGGCGAAGATCGCGGACGAGATCAAGGCCAACGGGATGGACGCCTTGGCGATCCGCGCCGACGTCTCGAAGGAGGCCGAGGTCGAGGCGATGTTCGCCGAGATGGAGCGGGCGTGGGGAGGCATCGACATCCTCGTGAACAACGCCGGCCTCCAGCGTGACGCCCCCGTCACCACGATGACGCTCGAGCAGTGGAACACGGTGCTCGGCGTGAACCTGACGGGGACGTTCCTCTGCTCGCGCGCTGCCGCCCGCTCGATGATCCAGCGCGGCCTCCGCCCCGAGATCTCGCGCGCGGCGGGGAAGATCATCTGCATCTCGTCGGTCCACGAGGTCATCCCCTGGGCCGGTCACGTGAACTACGCCGCGTCGAAGGGCGGGATCGGCATGTTCATGAAGTCGCTCGCCCAGGAGCTGGCGCCCCACCGGATCCGCGTCAACTCGGTCGCGCCCGGCGCGATCATGACGCCGATCAACCGGGACGCCTGGGACACGCCGGAGGCGCTCGGAAAGCTCCTGAGGCTCATCCCCTACGGCCGGATCGGCCTCCCGGAGGACATCGGGAAAGTGGTGGCGTTCCTCGCTTCCGACGACGCCGACTACATCCACGGCCAGACGATCTACGTGGATGGCGGGATGACGCTCTATCCCGAGTTCGCTCACGGAGGATAGGACATGGCGACCCGCTACGACGTCGCGATCATCGGCACCGGCGCCGGGGGCGGCACGCTCGCGTACGCCCTCGCGTCGACCGGCAAGAACATCCTCCTCCTCGAGCGTGGTGACTACGTTCCCCGCGAGAAGGACAACTGGGACACGCGCGCCGTCAACCTCGAGGGCAAATACAACACCAAGGAAGTGTGGCGGGACAGGGACGGCAAGGAGCTGCACCCGCACACGAACTACTATGTCGGCGGCAACACGAAGTTCTACGGCGCGGCGCTCTTCCGGCTCCGCCGCGAGGACTTCGGCGAGGTCAAGCACTGGGGCGGGGTCTCGCCCGCGTGGCCGATCGCCTACGAGGACCTGGAGCCGTACTACACGCGGGCCGAGCAGCTCTATCACGTGCACGGGGAGCGTGGCATCGATCCGACGGATCCGCCGGCCCGCGCGCCGTACCCCCATCCACCGGTGAGCCACGAGCCGCGCATCCAGCAGCTCGCCGACGACTGGGCGCGTCTGGGACGCCGACCGTTCCACGTCCCGCTCGGCGTGATGCTCGACGAGACGAATCCGCGCAAGAGCCGGTGCATCCGGTGCGCGACCTGCGACGGCCACCCGTGCCTGGTCTCCGCGAAGTCGGACGCGCAGGTGGTCTGCGTGGACCCCGCGCTCGAGCACCCGAACGTGACGCTCGTCACGAACGCGCACGTGACGCGCCTCGAGACCAGCGCGTCCGGTCGCGAGGTGACGCACATCGTCGTCGAGCGCCAGGGGACCCCCGAAGCGTACGCGGCCGACGTCGTCGTCGTCGCATGCGGCGCGATCAACTCCGCGGCGCTGCTCCTGCGCTCGGCCAACGACCGGCACCCGCGTGGGCTCGCCAACGGCTCCGACGTCGTCGGGCGCCACTACATGGGCCACGTCAACTCGGTCCTCATGGCCCTCTCGAAGTGCCCCAATCCCACGGTCTTCCAGAAAACGCTCGCGCTGAACGACTTCTACTTCGGATCGGCGGAGTGGGAGTACCCGATGGGCCACATCTCCTTCGTAGGCAAGCTGGACGGCGACACGCTCCGGGCTGGCGCACCCGCCATCGCGCCGGGTTGGACGCTCGATCTCATGGCGCGGCACTCGCTCGACTTCTGGCTCACCTCGGAGGACCTGCCCGATCCGGACAATCGCGTGACGCTCGACCGGGAGGGCAACATCGTGCTCGCCTACCGGCCCAACAACGAGGAGGGTCACCGGCGTCTCACCGCGGAGCTCAAGCGCCTGATGGCGCAGCAGACGAAGTGCCAGGTCCACGGGCACGAGTGCCACGAGGGCCTCTTCGCGCGCAACCTTTACCTCGGCCAGCGCATCCCGCTGGCGGGTGTCGCGCATCAGAACGGCACGATCCGGTTCGGACGGGACCCGAAGACGTCCGCGCTTGACGTGAACTGCAAGGCTCACGAGCTCGACAACCTCTACGTCGTGGACGCGAGCTTCTTCCCGTCGAGCGCGGCGGTCAATCCCGCGCTCACGGTCGTGGCCAACGCGCTGCGCGTTGGAGATCACCTGAAAGCGCGGCTCCGCTGATGCTCGACTGGGGCCGGGAGGTCGCCGGCGACCTCGACCTCGCCGAGCGCCGCGAGTGGCTCTGCACCAACGGCATCGGGGGCTTCGCCTCGAGCACCGTGGCGGGGAGCCTCACGCGGCGCTACCACGGGCTCCTCGTGGCAGCGCTCACGCCGCCGCTCGGTCGCACGCTCCTCATCGCCAAAGTCGAAGAGACCGCGGAGTACGATGGTCTGGCGCTGGCGTTGGGCACAAACCGCTGGGCGGGTGGGGCGGTGGACCCACGCGGATACCGCGAGATCGAGGGGTTCCGCCTCGAGGGCACGACACCAGTCTGGACGTACGCGCTGGCGGATGCCCTTCTCGAGAAGCGCGTGTGGATGGAGCCGGGCGCCAACACGACGTACGTCCGCTACCACGTGCTCCGCGCGCGCGGGTCCGTCTCACTCCAGCTCAGGGCGCTCGTCAACTATCGGGACTATCACGCCACCACGCGCGGCGACGGCTGGCGGATGGACGTGGCGCCGGTGAAGCACGGGCTGCGTGTCACGGCGTTCGACGGCGCGCGGCCGCTCCTGCTCCTCGCCGAGGGTGCCGAGGCGCGGATCGCCCACACGTGGCATCTCGCGTTCGACCTTGCCCGCGAGCGCGAGCGCGGGCTCGACGCCGTCGAGGACCACCTCCATGCCGGGACGTTCCGCGCGTCGCTCAGGCCTGGCACGGCGCTGACGCTCGTCCTCTCCGCCGAGGCGGCGCCGTCGCCCGACGGCGAGCAGGCGTGGCGCCGCCGGGTCAGCCACGAGGAGCAGGCGCTGGCGGCGTGGGAGCGTGCGCAGCCCGACGCGCAAAGGGCGCCAGAGTGGATCCGGAAGCTCGTCCTCGCGGCCGACCAATTCGTCGTCAAGCGACCGCTGGCGGCGGATCCCGACGGCATGAGCGTGATCGCGGGCTATCACTGGTTCGGCGACTGGGGGCGCGACACGATGATCAGCCTCCCCGGGCTCGTGCTCACGACCGGGCGTCCCGCCGTCGCGCGGCGGATCCTCACGACATTCGCCCGCTTTGTGGACCGCGGCATGCTGCCGAACCGATTCCCCGACGCGGGCGATGCGCCCGAATACAACACCGTGGACGCAACGCTCTGGTACGTCGAGGCGATTCGCGCCTACCACGCCGCGACGGGCGACGACGGCGTCCTGAAGGAGCTGTGGCCGGTGCTCGAGGAGATCGTGCGCTGGCATCGCGAGGGAACGCGCTACGGGATCAAGCAGGACCCGGCCGACGGCCTGCTCGCCTCCGGCGAGCCCGGCGTCCAGCTCACCTGGATGGACGCGAAGGTCGGCGACTGGGTCGTGACGCCGCGCATCGGCAAGCCGGTCGAAATCAACGCGCTCTGGTACAACGCGCTCGTCGCGCTGGCGACGTTCGCGCGGCGGCTGGGGAGGCCCGCCGGGCCGTGGGAGGAAGCCGTCGAGCGCGTGAAGGCGGGGTTCGAGCGGTTCTGGAACAAGGACACGGGCTGCTGCTACGACGTGGTCGACGGGCCGGGCGGCCACGACGACGCGCTGAGGCCGAACCAGATCTTCGCTGTGTCGCTCCCCGCGAGCCCGCTCTCCCCCGAGCGCCAGCGCAGGGTCGTGAACGCCTGCGCCCGGCATCTCCTCACGTCCTACGGCCTCAGGAGCCTCGCGCCCGGCCACCCGCAGTACCAGGGCCGCTACGGCGGCGATCAGCGCCAGCGCGACGGCGCCTACCACCAGGGCACGGTCTGGGCGTGGCTCCTCGGTCCGTTCGCGCTCGCTCACTTCAAGGTCCACCGCGACGCGAAGGCGGCGCGCGCGTTCCTGGCGCCGCTCGCGCACCACCTCGCCGACTACGGCATCGGCTCCATCGCCGAGATCTTCGATGGCGACTCGCCGTTCGCGCCCGGGGGCTGCATCGCGCAGGCGTGGAGCGTCGCCGAGACGCTGCGCGCCTGGCACGAGCTCGGCATGGCGTAGCTCCCTCGCGAGCGTCGGTCCGGGTAAAATAGCTTTCCTCAATGGACACTTCCCCTGGGCCCGAAGCGACCATAGGGGCGCCGGCGCGCTACCGCACGCTGCTCGAGATCACCAACGCCGTCATCTCGAACCTCACGCGCGATGCGCTCTTTCATGCCGTCGCCCAGGCCCTCCGGCGGGTGGTCCCCTTCGAGCGGACCGCGATCTTCCTGCACAGTCCGGAGCGGGACGTCCTCCGGCTCTTCGTCCTGCAGTCGTCCCTGCCCACGACGTACTTCACGGTCGGTCTGGAGATGCCCCCCGGCGAGAGCCACGTCGGCTGGGTCTTGAGGAGCCAGCGGTACCTCCTCCGGCGCGACCTCACGGTCGAGCGCCAGTACCCCATGGAGGACCGCGCGTTTGAAGACGGTGTCCGGTCCTACGTGATCGTCCCGCTGGTTGCCCGGAGCACGGCGATCGGCGTCCTCGCCGTGGCCAGCGTAAAGCAGAACCAGTACTCGGACACCGACGCCGCGTTCCTGCAGGACGTGGCCAACCAGATCGCCATCGCCGTCGAGAACATGAAGGCGTACGAGGAGATCGCCGCACTCAAGGCGCGGCTCGAGCGCGAGAACGTCTACCTCCGGGAGGAGATCCAGCGTGAGCACAACTTCGTCGAGATGGTCGGGTCGAGTCCGGCCCTCCTGGCGGTGCTCCGCGACCTCGACAAGGTCGCGCCAACGGACTCGACGGTGCTCGTCTCAGGCGAGACGGGGACGGGGAAGGAGCTGCTTGCCCGGGCCATCCACAATGGGAGCGCGCGCAAGGGCCGGTCGCTCGTGAAGGTGAATTGCAGCGCCATCTCCGCGGGCCTGGTGGAGAGCGAGCTCTTCGGGCACGTGAAGGGGGCGTTCACAGGCGCGCTGGAGCGGCGCATCGGTCGCTTCGAACTGGCCGACGGCGGGACGATCTTCCTCGACGAGGTCGGCGAGCTTCCCCTCGAGGCCCAGGTCAAGCTGCTGCGCGTCCTTCAGGAGCAGGAGTTCGAGCCCGTCGGGAGCAGCACACCGATCCGAGTGGATGTGCGGATCATCGCGGCGACGAACCGCGATCTCGAGGAGGCCGTTCGCAGCGGCCGCTTTCGTGCCGATCTTTTCTACCGCCTGAATGTGTTTCCGATCCGCGCCCCGGCGCTGCGCGAGCGCCGGTCGGACATCCCCCAGCTCGTCACCTTCTTCGTCTCGCGCTTCGCCAAGAAGTTCGGCAAGCGCGTCGAGGCGGTCTCCAAGGAGACCATGGATCGTCTCCTGACCTATCCCTGGCCGGGGAACATCCGCGAGCTCCAGAACATCATCGAGCGCGCAGTCGTGCTGTCGACCGGGCCGATCCTCGAGCTCGGGCCCGACCTCCTCCCCGCCGCCGCTCCTCGTGGCGAGGAGGGGGCGCGCGCGCGGCGCGAGCCGGCAACCTCCAGTTCGCCGGCGCCAGCGTCCCTCGGGCTCGATGCCGTCCTGGAAGACGTCGAGCGGACCCACGTCCTCTCCGCTCTCACGCAGGCCGGGTGGGTCATTGAAGGCGTGCGAGGTGCGGCGAGGATCCTCAAGCTCCACCCCAACACGCTCCGGAGCCGGATGGAGAGGCTCGGACTTCGTCGCCCGGGCGACGAAGTCTCCGAGTCCTCTACTTGAAGGCGCGCGCCCCGGCGATCGCGATCGCCTCGTCGACCTGAGGGGTGTCCCCGCTCACGCCGATGGCCCCAATCACCTTGCCGTCGAACCGGATCGGGATGCCGCCCTGAAGCGGCGTGCTGTCGGCCAAGGCGAGGGCCGCGACCCGGCCTGCCTTGATCTGCTCCTCGAACTCTCTGCTGGGCCGCCGATAGATCGCGGCCGTGCGCGCCTTGCCGATGCCGACGTTCACACTCGCGACCTGGGTGTCGTCGAGCCGGTGGAGCAGGATGAGGTGGCCGCCATCGTCGACGACGGCGACGACGACCCCGACGCCATGCCGCCCTCACCCTTAGCGCGGCACCTTGCTCTCGTTGATCCCCCAACCGATTTGGACGACCTTGACAAAGCCTCGCTGTCGGATTTCGCAGATCAGCTGCGGGTCGTAGAAATCCTTCATCAGGGCGGGCCGTGGGGCTTTAATCAGGTACTCTCGGGGCAGATCCTGGATGGTCGGCGGCAACTCGATGTCAGGGTACGTCACGTGCTGAATGGCAGCCGGCGCGTACAGGATCCCGAGCGCGCGAAGGGCGTTGAGCCGATGGAACCCGTTGCTCAAGACAAGTCGTTTGCCGACCCGATACATGTTGACCGTCTCGGTCCCGTACCCCACGAGCAGAATCACCGCGTGAACCGGCTGGCCAGCCGGACGCAGACCATCCATGGCGTCGGCGCGATACGGTCGTTCGTGGACACCTAGGAACCGAAGCTTCCGGTTGCTACTGCTGACCGTGATGAAGTTGGGGCCCGTACGGCCGACGCTCAGCGGTGTCGGGTCCTGCTCGGGATCGAGGCACCGCCTGAGAAGGTTCTGCGTCGAGTGAGTGTA
>Ga0209159_1001954_pt1 | contig 14896 bp, 10 predicted proteins | sample GraSoiAngelo_144_FD_185901 | JGI IMG/M metagenome (GOLD analysis project Ga0209159, IMG submission 185901) | Grasslands soil microbial communities from the Angelo Coastal Reserve, California, USA - 14_1009_02_40cm (SPAdes) (version 2) | ecosystem: Environmental > Terrestrial > Soil > Grasslands ...
GGACCGACGGCATTACGGTATTGATGGGCCATCACTCTCGAGATCTGATGCAAATGCGTCAGGTCATGAACGACCCAAGCTGCCAGCAGTTGTGACAAGGTAACCACGCCGAGGGCGGGGTGCCGCGCGCGCCGTGCGAGGTCCTCGGGTCGCAGATTCAGATCGCGCAGTTGGTCCAGGCTTTCTCCACGCAAAAGCGCGAATTCATCGAGTAGCCGCGCGAGCGACTTGCCTTGACTCTCGCGTTCCTGCGCCAGGCGATCGAAAGGCTCAAAAGCTTTGCTCTCGCCAAACTGCAGAATCATCCGCGCCCGCGGCATCCAATCCGTGCGTTCGCCGTGAATCAGGTGGCCGAGGATGTCGAACACGCTCCAGGTTTCTGCGCCTTCGTTGCTTCGCGTCCACGATTCCGGCAGATCGCGCAAAAACGCATCGAGCGTGGTGGGAGTGCGGGCGAGAAGGGCTACGGTGTCCTGCAAGTCGTGCTCCATGGTGATCCTCCATCTGCGACCGCCGGCAACGATCGCGGACAGAGGATTTCACTACAGAAAGCGCCGAGATCACACAGGAGAGGTGCGCGACTCAGCCGCCATATTGGCCCGGCCGATTAACGGGCGTTCTTCTTCCACGAATGCTCGGCTTGCCCGAACCGTCAGCGAGGGATCACGAACACCCGTTACCGGAGTTCTAGTGCAGGAAGTGGCGCATGCCGGTAAACACCATGGCGAGGCCCAGACGGTCCGCCGCGGCAATCACATCCGGGTCGCGGACTGATCCACCGGGCTGGACCACCGCGGTCGCGCCGGCCTTGGCCGCTTCCTCGACGCCGTCGGGAAAGGGGAAGAACGCGTCGGAAGCCACCACGCTTCCGGTCAGCGGCGTTTGCGCCTTCATCACCGCGATTTTCACGGAATCGACGCGGCTCATCTGCCCTGCGCCGACGCCCAGTGTCGCGCCATCTTTGGCGAACACGATGGCGTTGGACTTCACGTGCTTCGCCACTTTCCACGCGAAGCGCATGGTGTGCATCTCTTCGGGCGTTGGCATGCGCCTTGTTACCGTGCGCAGCTCGCTGTCCGCAGGTTCGCCGCAATCCGGCTGCTGCACTAGCATCCCGCCAAGAATGCGTTTGAGCTGCAGCTCACGCTCCGGCTGCAAGCCGCCGGGAGGCAGTTCGAGCAAACGGAGGTTTTTCTTCGCCGCAAAGATTTCCTTGGCGCGCGCCGCGAATCCCGGCGCGGCGATGCACTCGACGAACAGCTTCGCGACTTCATCCGCCGTCGCCGCATCCACTTCGCGGTTGAACGCCAGGACACCCCCGTACGCCGAAACCGGATCGCAGGCTAGCGCCTTCAAATACGCATCGCGCAGTGAGGTTTGCTCCGCCGTGCCACAGGGATTGTTGTGCTTGATGATCACCGCCGCGGGATTCTTGAATTCCGCGGCGAGGCTTCGCGCCGCCTCCAGGTCCACGAAATTGTTGTAGGAAAGCTCCTTGCCCTGAAGCTGCTTCGCGGCCGCAAGTCCCTCCGCCGCGCGTCCTGCGGGCACATACAGCGCGGCGGCCTGGTGCGGATTTTCGCCGTACCGCAATTCCTGTTGGAGGCGCAGCGCGAGGTGCAGGCGTTCGGGCAAGCGCGGCTTCTCGTTAAGATCGAGCGCACCACTGTGATCGACGCCCAGTCGTTCCATCTCCATGGCAATCAAGCCGTCGTATCTCGAGGTGGTTGCAAAAACTTTCCTCGCGAGCTCCATCCGCCGGGGTAGCGTTGTGCTGACTGTTCCGGACCTTTCTAACTCTGAAGCAACCAGTTCATAGTCCGCGGGATCGCACACCACCGTCACGCTTTCGAAATTTTTCGCCGCCGAACGCAGCATCGTGGGCCCGCCGATGTCGATGTTTTCGATCAATTCTTCGGCAGTCAGTCGGGTTTTTGCCGCCGTCGCTTCAAACGGATACAGATTCACAACGACTAAATCGATCGGCGCGATGCCATGTTGCTCGGCTTGCTTGCGGTCGTCCGTGTGCTTCCTGCGAAAAAGCAGCCCGCCGTGTACCTTGGGGTGCAGCGTCTTCACGCGTCCCCCGAGCATTTCAGGCCAACCGGTAAAGTCGGAAACATCGCGCACCGCGACACCGTTTTCGCGCAGAAGCTTGGCCGTTCCTCCGGTCGAAAGAGTTTCGATTCCCAGCGCCGAGAGGCGTTTCGCAAAAGCCACGATGCCAGTTTTGTCGAAAACGCTGATGAGCGCGCGCTCCACCGCCATGTCTTCCTCCGCAATGAGAAAAGCACAACAGTGTAAGCGCGCGGCGAGATTTGCGAAAGTGCGGTCGTGTGGAAATCGAAGAGCAGAACAAGGAAACGCCTTCAAGGGGGTCGAGGTCGCACGCCCAAGTTAATGGCTAAGAAATTCGGCCGCGTCCATATCCTGGCTTGAGCCGGTGTGGGAAGTTGCGGAAGAACGTTTTGGTTGTCGTTCCCAGCGAAGCGAGGGATCGGCCTTGGAGAGGAAACTCAAGCCGAAAAGGGATTCCCCGTCGCTTTTCTGCCCGGAAAGACAGGTTTTCGGTGTTCTCGTACAGGCTCTCAGGACTTCACAAGGGCTTTCAGCTTGACTTGGCCTTCGACGGTCTCGACCACGTACTCCACGTCTTTGCAGTTTTTCTGCTCCTGCAATTCTTTGGTTTTCTTCAACACGAATTCGTTGAAGCTCGAGCGCGATAGTTTTCCGGTGTGTTCCCCGGCGAGTTGCTTGGCCTGGAGGAATGCCTCGTACAGCTTCTCGACCTTTTCCGGCTCGCTCTCGGGGTGCGAGCAGATCATGCGGAATGCTTTTGCCGGGCTGCCTGTTGCGGCTGCGGGTGCTTCTTCCTTTTGCTGCTGCCGCGCACGGGCCGCCTCGATTTCCTTGGCGGCGGCGCCGAAATGCCGCTGCAGCCTTCCTTCTTCCTTCATTGCGGTTTTCTTCCGGAAGATGTCTTTGTATTTTGCGTAGGTCTGCGCGAGGTTGTTGAAGCGGAATCTCTGTGCAAACTTCAGGTCTCCGCCGCGCTCGTTGTAGCGCTTGACCAGAAGATCGATGCGCCATTCGATGTCGGTAGGCGGACGCTTCCGGCCACCTCCGAAGTACTGGTCGTACTCGATTTTGAGCTGGCGGATGTCTTTTTCGATCTGGCCCAGATCTTCGTCAATAGTCCCCATGCGCCGAGACAGCTCCCGAGCTTCCATGCTAGGCTCGCCGGGCAAAACCGTCAACCGGCGCGCCGAAAAGGCCGAAAAGGCGCTTCGAATGCGACACGGCTTGACCGCAGGAGGGCCGCTCCGGAGGCCCTCAGCCGTGACCTGACGAGAACCCCCTTTCTGGGTGGGGACCGCGCGCGCCGGTCCGGCAGGATTGCGGCGTGCCCGGGCCTGTGCTGAAATGTTCGCATGGCTCCCCACACCAAACGGGCCGTTTCCGCGGAACAGTCGGAGTTGTTGCGGCAAATCCCCTCGGTGGATGAACTGCTGGCGCAGCCGCGGCTGGCGCAACTGACCAAACGCGTGGATCGCAACCTCGTCGTGGAGGTTGCCCGCACCGTGCTCGATGATCTGCGCGGGCGCATCATCGGACAAACGGCAACCGCCATTCTCGCAGAAATTTCTCCCGTTGCCTGCGACCGAAGCGCGCTGGAGGAGCGCATCACCACGCTGGTGGAGCGGATTCTGGCGCGGTCGCTGCTGCCGGTGATCAACGCCACCGGCGTGATCCTGCACACGAATCTGGGACGCGCGCCATTGCCGGAAAGCGCGGTGGAGGAGTTTCGCTGGGCGGCCACGCAGTACTCGAATCTCGAATACGATCTGGAAGCCGGAGCGCGCGGGAAACGCGACGTGCACACCGCGGAATTGCTGACACGGCTTACCGGAGGCGAGGCGGCCATCGTGGTAAACAATTGCGCCGCAGCCGTGCTGGTCACGCTCGCGGCACTGGCGCGCGGCGGCGAAGTGATCGTTTCGCGCGGCGAACTGATAGAAATTGGCGACGGCTTTCGCATCCCGGAAATTATGGAGCAGAGCGGCGCGGTTTTAAGGGAAGTGGGGACGACAAACCGCACGCGGCTCTCCGACTACGAGAATGCCATCAATGAAAAAACCCGATTGTTGCTGCGCGTGCATCCTTCCAATTTCAAAGTGACCGGCTTCACCGACAAACCGTCGCTCGAAGAACTGGTTGCGCTGAGCCAACGCAGGCAAATTCCGTTGGTGGAGGATCTTGGCTCGGGCTGCCTCGTGGATTTAGCCGAGCAGGGCATCACCGAGCCGACGGTGCGCCAGAGCGTGGAAGCCGGAGTCGGCATCGTGACCTTTAGCGGAGACAAACTTTTGGGCGGGCCGCAGGCGGGGATTATCGCGGGGAAGAAAGATTTGATCGCCCGAGTGCGGCGGCACCCCCTGTTTCGCGCGTTGCGCGTCGACAAACTCGCGATTGCCGCGCTCGAGGCCACGCTGGGAGCGTACCTGAGGGCGGCGTGGGACGAAATTCCCGTGATGCGCATGATTCGCATGACGCCCGAGGAACTGAAGCGGCGCGCGGAGAATTTCATCCGAGAATTGCGCCCGGAGCTGCCCCTGGACGAGGTAGAGATTGAAGTTGTGGACGGAGCTTCGCTCGCCGGAGGAGGCTCGACGCCAACGCAATCGCTGCCGAGCAAGGTGATTCGCATTGCCAGCGTTCGTTATTCTGCGGCGAAACTCGAGCAGCGGCTGCGCCGCGCGCCGGCCGGGACTTCCGTCATCGCCCGCGTGGAAGACGATCGCCTCGCTCTTGACTTACGCACGGTTTTCCCGGAGCAGGAACCGCTGCTCGTCAAGACGCTCGCCGCCGCGCTGCACTGAGTCAAAGGGCGCCTGTGGCGGGATTTTGGACGACCGGTGTTATCCACGTCCGATTCATGGGCCGGCGCTGACTGGCGAGACAGTGTTGCCGTTTTCCATGGGCGTGGGACTGAATGCGGGCGCATTTTCCATCCTCGCGGGACTTTGCCCTCGTCCACCGGTTCGGAGGGAACCGGACCGTTTTGTTTAGGAACTGCAACTTCGAAATTCCGTAAAATTTTGGGTCACAGTCAGATAAGATACCGAGCGAAACGAAGGCAGGATTCTCGAACGCCGACCTGAATTCATCGCGCAATAAGGCCTGGCGGCAAGAAGCTGATGCAGGTCGCTTTGTTTGCGCTGGTTGCCATCGATTCTTCGACGGGAGAGTGGCGCGATTCACAATCTTCTCGAAGACGCCCGTTACTCGGTCAGGACACTGTCCAAGAATCCGGGCTTTGCTGCCGTCGCGGTGTTGACGCTGGCGCTGGGGATTGGGGCGAACACGGCGATTTTCAGCGTGGTCGAGAATGTGCTGTTGCGACCCCTGCCTTATCCGCAACCGGAAAACCTGATGCAAATCTGGAATACCTACCCGCCGCAGGCTCCGCGCGCACCTTTGTCTCCGGGAGACTACGCGGATTGGCGCCAGCAAAATGCCAGTTTTTCCGAAATGGGCGGGTACGCGCAAATCTCCCAGGGGTTTAATCTCACCGGCGAAGGCGACCCGCAGCGGGTGCTCGGGAGCTATGCCAGCGCGGGACTGTTCCCGCTGCTTGGGATACGGCTCGCGGCCGGGCATTACTTCACTCCGGAAGAAGACCGGGCGGGCAGTTCCCCGGTGGTGATTCTGAGTCATCGCTTATGGCAGAGCCGGTTTGGGGGCGATCCCCGAGTGATCGGACGAACGGTCACACTGGACAGTCAGCGCTATACGGTAACGGGCATCTTGCCGGCAGATTTTCGTCTGCTGCGCTGGGCCGATCTTTGGATGCCCATCGGCCAGTACCAAGATGACTTGACCGAACACGTTCATCACGCGTTCATCGGCGTCGCACGGCTGAAACCCGGGGTGACTCTGGCGCAGGCTCAAGACGAAATGAAGAGGTTGAACGAACGGGAGACCGTCAAGTATCCGGATTCGCACAAATTCTTTGGCGTGCTCGTCGAACCGATGGAAGATGCGTCGGTGGCAAAACTGAAAGGCATCCTAACGGTTCTTTCCGGAGCCGTGGGCCTGGTGCTGCTGATTGCGTGCGCGAACATCGTGAACCTGCTGCTGGTGCGAAACGCCGGCAGGCAGCGGGAAGCAGCGCTGCGCACAGCGCTGGGGGCCAGCGCCTGGCAGTTGTCGCGGCAGCTGCTGACGGAAAGCATGTTGCTGTCTTTGGCGGGCGGAGCGGTAGGGCTAGTGCTGGCGATGAGCGGTCTGCGCGGGCTGATGGCGCTTGTACCCGCGGACCTGGGTGTGTTGCGGGAAGGCGGCTTGAACGGCGCGGTGCTCGCGTTCACGGCTGCGGTTTGCGCGGCGGCCGGAATCATTTGTGGTCTGGTGCCGGCGCTACGAACGCTCCGGGCGAACCTCGCAGGTGCTCTCAAACAGGGAAGCAAGGGGACGGCCGGGTCGGGACCCCGCAAAACGCACGACATTCTGGTGGTCTCGGAGATCGCGATGGCGCTGGTCGCGCTGATCGGCGCGGGACTGCTGCTGCGCAGTCTGCAACATTTGCTGGAAGTGAATCCCGGATTTCGCGTGGACCACATCCTGTCGATGGAAGTGCAGCAGGCCGCGCTGCCCTTTTCGCAAGCCAGCAAGCTTTCGCAGCAGGATTGGATCCACATTCAGGAAAAGCAATCCATCCAATTCGAGCAAATCGCAGAGCAGATCCGCGCGTTGCCGGGCGTGAAGGAGGCGGCAGGAATCGATGAACTGCCCTTGAGTAACGAATTTCGCCTGGCTTCGAGATTCGTGATCGAAGGGCAGCCCATCCCTAACGAAGGAGCGCGGCCGATCGCGCAATACCGAACCGTGAGCCTGACGTATTTTTCAACCATGGGGATCCCGCTGCGTGAAGGCCGATTGTTTACCGAAGACGACTGGAAAGTGCCGAGGACGGTGATCAACGAGACGATGGCGCGGCGCTTCTGGCCAAAAGGCGACGCCATCGGGAAACGCATCAACCTGTGCTCGCTCGATCCAAAACCATGCTGGAGCACGGTCATCGGCATTGTAGGAAGCGTGCACCAGTTTGGCCTGGACGCTGAGCCAACCTTTGACATTTACTTCGTGGGCGGGTGGACGCCCTATGTGGTGGTGCGGACGGCGACCGATCCGCTGAGCCTAGCCGCGGCGGTCACGGAGGTGATTCACCAAGCGGCTCCGGACCTGCCGGTAACGCACGTGATGACCATGGACGAACTGCTCGCGGGCTCTGTCTCTCCAAGGCGATTCTCGGCCATGCTCGTCGGGATTTTTGCCGTCCTTGCGGTGGTGCTCGCAGCCGTCGGCATCTACGGAGTGATGAGTTACACGGTGAGCCAAAGAACGCAGGAGATTGGCGTGCGCATGGCGCTCGGGGCGCAGGCCGCGAATGTTCGCAGCATGATTCTGGTGCAAACCATCAAGCTGACGGCACTCGGCGTGGCGATTGGACTGGCGGGAGCGTTCCTGGTGGCGCGCTTTTTGAGCAGCCTGCTTTTTGGCGTGGGGACGCACGATCCGCTGACTTTCCTGGGCGTGGCCCTGCTTTTGATTGTGGTGGCGGTGGTGGCCTCCTACCTCCCGGCGCGGCGGGCCATGCGCGTGAATCCCATCGTGGCGCTAAGGTACGAGTAGGGTTTTCCTCACGTAAAGGTGAAACTCGGCCGAATCTTCGTCCGTCCAATGCAGAGGCTTCGCAGAGTGGGCGAAACCTCCGGTGCATTTGCTAGAGTCCTGTTGCCCGAGAACTCTTAATTCATAGGGAGAGGTGTGAAATGAGAAGAGACCTGTGCGTCCTTGCCGGAATTTGTGTGCTGCTCGCTGCGCCGGCGGCGATGAGCCAAAGCGATCCGCAGCGTCCCGCGGAATCTCCCTCGCAGCAAATGACCGTTCCTCAGGCGCAGCAACCTCCACAGCAACGCCAGCGCACGCAGCAGCCGGGGGAGCAGCAGCCCGCGCAGCAAGAAGGCGCGCAGGCGAAGCCGGCGCAGCACCCGCCGATCGCGGAAGAGAAAGCTTCCCTGACGCATCACTCCGCGCGCATTGGCGGGCAGGAGATCAAGTACAACGCGACGGCTGCGACCTACCACATCAAAGCCGATGACGGAACGCCGAAAGCGACCATGTTTTACGTCGCGTACACGAAAGAGGGCGTGACGGACATCGCCAAGCGGCCGATCAGCTTTGTTTACAACGGCGGGCCGGGTTCGGCGTCTCTGTTCACGCATATGGGCATGGGGCCAAAGCGGGTGGTTTTGACTCCGGACGGACACGGCATGCCCGCACCGTACACGGTGGTGGACAACGAAGATTCATTCCTCGACGCAACGGATCTTGTTTTTATCGACGCCGTCTCCACTGGCTTCAGCCGGCCCGCCCCTGGCGAAGCTGCCAATCAATTTCACGGGATTATCGCGGACGCTAACTGGTTCTCTGATTTCATCTACGAGTACGTCACGCGCAACGATCGCTGGGCTTCGCCCAAATTTTTGATTGGCGAAAGCTACGGCACGACGCGGTCAGCCGAACTGGCGGGCGTGCTCCAGGAGCGGCATCAAATTTACTTGAGCGGCATCGTACTGCTTTCCTCGGTGGCCTTCTCGAACTGGGGCGCCGACAATCGATTTGAGTTTTTCCTGCCGACCTATGTGACGACCGCGTGGTATCACCATTTGCTGCCGCCCGACCTGCAGAATTTGGCCATCGAGCAGGTGGCACAGCAGGCGCGGGAATTCGCGCACGGCGAATACGCCCAGGCGCTCGAAAAGGGCGACGCGCTCTCTGCAGCGGAGCATCAGAAAGTGGTTGCCGATCTCGCGCGCTTCACCGGGCTTACTCCGAAATACATTGAAGAGACCAACCTGCGCATCAGCCCATTCCGCTGGTTCAAGGAACTCGAACGCGACAAGCGGCGAACCATCGGGCGGCTCGATTCGCGGTTCGAAGGCATGGACGTGGACGCGGCCGGCGAGCGCGTGGAGTACGATCCGAGCGAAGCGTCGTATGAAGGCGCGTTCGTCGCCACCTTTCACGACTACGTGCGGCGCGAACTCAAGTGGGACAGCGACACGTACTACACGGTGAGCGCGAATGTGCGGCCGTGGGACCAGACGGGCAACACCGAAGTGGCGGAGGTTTTGCGCGCGGCGATGACGCAGCAGACCTATCTGAGAGTGCTGGTGCTTTGCGGCTACTATGATGTGGCCACGCCATTCAACGGGATTGAAAACACGTTCGCACACATGAACCTGGAGCCGCCGGTGCGGAAAAACGTGGGCTTCGCGTACTACGAGGCCGGACACATGATGTATATCGACGAGAAAGAGCATCACAAGCTGCATAAAGACGTGGATGAGTTTCTCAATGCGGCGTACGCGCGCTGAAGCAGGCGGGCAACGAGTGTGTCGCGCGTTATGATGAGCGAATCCGGGTAAGGGCACACGGGCAAGAGAAGGGCGTATCGCCGTTGCTCGCATTTCAAGTTGAAAAAGGAAATTTGCGTTTGCTCGTGAAGCCGGCGCCCAAGCTCCGGCCTCGCTGGGCGCTCCTCCGCGTGCGGATGGCCGGAATCTGCAACACGGACGTCGAGATACTCCGCGGCTACCACCAATTTCGCGGCACCCCGGGACATGAGTTTGTGGGAGAAGTTGCTGAAGTTGCGGGCGTGTCGGCGCGTGAGCGAAAGAGGTGGACAGGACGGCGTGTTTGCGGGGAGATCAACGTTGCGTGCGCGGCTTACCGATTCAAGCCAGAATGCGAATTCTGCCGGCGGGGACTCGAGACACACTGCGCGCGACGAACGGTGCTGGGAATCGTCGCGCATGACGGCGCTTTTGCGGAGTATTTGGCGTTGCCGCTGGAGAACTTGCATGCGGTGCCAGGTTCGCTGAGCGACGAGCAAGCGTTGTTCGTGGAGCCGTTGGCGGCGGCATGCGAGATTTTGGAGCAAGTGGAGGCGAGCAAGTTCCGGGCAGCGGCCGTGCTGGGTGATGGGAAACTGGCTCAACTGATCGCGCGGGTGCTGCGTACGGCGATTCCTCGTGTGGTGATGTATGGCAAGCACGAAAACAAGCTGGCGCTCGCGCGGCGTGCGGGAATCGCGACAAAGAGAGTTCGCGGGGATGCGAGCGACCGGAAGAGCGTACGAGAAAGTTATTCGCTGCTGGTCGAAGCGACAGGTTCGCCAAGCGGGCTCGTACTGGCGCAGCAGATGACCGAGCCGCGCGGGACGCTGGTGCTGAAATCGACGTTTCATGGCGCGGCGCCAGTGGCAACGTGGCCGATCGTGGTGAAGGAAATCAACGTCGTAGGTTCGCGGTGCGGACCCTTCGACAAGGCGATGGCCCTGCTGCGTTCGGGGAAAGTGGATCCCAGACCGCTTGTTACGCGAGCGTTTCCGCTGGCGGAAGCGCAAGAAGCGATAGCGTTTGCCCAGAGACCTGGCGTGATGAAAGTGCTGCTCCGGGGCGTGAAGAAAGACATGACCTGGAAACGCGGCGAAGGTCGTTCTCTCCGGTGATGGCAGATCCCAGGGGGGCAGGAGTTTCACTGGCGGTTGATGCAGGAGGCGACGCAGGCAGCGCCGAAGCCGTTGTCGATGTTGACGACGGCGACGTTGGAGGCGCAGGAATTGAGCATGCCGAGGAGCGCGGCTATGCCGCCGAAGCTCGCGCCGTAGCCGACGCTGGTTGGCACGGCAATCACCGGCGCGGCGACGAGACCGCCAACGACGCTGGGAAGGGCGCCTTCCATTCCCGCAACGCAAATGATGACGCGGGCTTGCGCGAGCTTGCTTTCGCGGTGCTCGAGCAGGCGATGAATCCCGGCGACGCCGACGTCGTAGAGTTGATCGACACGGTTGCCCATCATGTGCGCCGTGAGAAACGCTTCTTCCGCGACGGGAATGTCGCTGGTGCCCGCAGAGACAACGAGGATCACGCCTTTTCCGGAGGTTTCGCGGCTGCGTTCGATGGTGATGACGCCGGAGAGCGGGTGGAATCGGGCTGCACGGGCGGTTTTGCCGTTGGTTTTTTTTACGGCGCTGAAAACTTCAGGGCTGGCGCGGGTGACGAGAATGTTGTGGCGCGAGTCTTTTTTTTGAAGCATGGCCCGAACGATTTCGGCGACCTGTTGCGGGGTCTTTCCTTTGGCAAACACGACTTCGGCAAAACCCTGGCGCAGGGCGCGGTGATGATCGACTTTGGCAAAGCCGAGATCCTCAAACGGCAGGTGCCTGAGCCGCTCGAGGGCCGCGCCGGGCGAGAGTTTCCCGCTCTCGACGGCTTCCAGAATTTTCAATAAGTCCGTTTGATTCATGCCATTCAGCCGCTCGAAATTCTATCATCGGCGCGCCGAATAGCCTCGGCTTGACTTGCCGCGGAGCGGCTGCGAGACTCAATTCAACCACAGAAGAAAAAAAGACTTAACAAGGAAGAGAGGAGAAGACCGCGTGCACAAAGAAGATTCGACACGGTTTTACGGTGAATCAGGACGCATTTGACGGGGCAGACTTGCCGGCGATGAGCAGAGGACGCCTACGCACGGTGCTCGAAATGATCAAGTTCGAGCACTCGGTGTTTGCGCTGCCGTTTGCACTGACCGGGGCGCTGCTGGCGGCGCGGGCGACGCGGCACGGCTGGCCGACGTTGCGGCAGGTTCTGTGGATCGTGGTGGCGATGGTGGCGGCGCGGTCGGCCGCCATGACCATGAACCGTATCGTGGACCTGCGCTACGACCGGGAAAATCCGCGGACAAGGCAGCGGGCGCTCGTGACCGGCGCGCTCTCGCTTGAATTCGCATGGCTTTTTACGTTGCTGGCGGTGGCGGTGTTTTTTGCGGCGGCGTGGCAATTGAATCCATTGGCAGTGAAGCTCGCGCCCCTGGCGATCGCAATTCTGTTTTTTTATTCCTTTACGAAGCGATTCACGAACTGGTCGCATCTGTTTCTGGGATTCGCGCTGGGGATTTCACCGGCGGCGGCGTGGATCGCCGTTACCGGCGGGCTCGACTGGCGCATGCTCATTCTTTGCGCGGCGGTAACGCTGTGGGTGGGCGGCTTCGATGTGCTTTATGCGTGCCAGGATGTCGATTACGACAAAGCGGCGCGATTATTTTCCATTCCGAGAAGATTCGGGATCGCAAAGGCATTGCTGATCGCGCGGGGAATGCACGTCGGCGTGATCGCGCTGTTGAGCTGGCTGGCCCTGAGCTTGGGGTTGCCGTGGCCATCGTGGGCGGGGATCGCCGTGGTTGCGGTGCTTCTCGCGTACGAGCATTCGCTTATCAAAGCGGACGATTTGAGCAAGCTGGACGCTGCGTTTTTCACGGTGAACGGCTATATTAGTATGTTGTTCCTGGTGTTCTGGGGGGCGGCGGCAGCGGTTTGGCGGATTTAAGCGATTGGAAACATCTGAAATCCACGTAAAAACGGCCGCCTGACAAGGCGGCCGCCACAGAGGCGAACCAAGGTGCGCGAACTGACCATTACCGACCAGCGGCTGAAGCCGATCGCGGAAAGGGTGCTGGCGGGCGAGCGGCTGAGTTTTGACGATGGCATCACGCTGTACCGGTCGCCGGACTTGCTGGCGGTGGGCTGGCTCGCCAATCACATGCACGAAAAGAAGCACGGGAACGTGACGTATTACAACGTCAACCGGCACATCAATCCGACGAACATTTGCGTGGCGCACTGCAAACTGTGCGCGTTTGGGCGCGATCAGGACGCCCCGGGTGCGTACAACTTCGCGCTGGAAGAGATTTATCAACGTGCGGAACAGGGCATGCGCGAGGGCGCGCTGGAATTCCACATCGTCGGCGGGCTGCATCCCGATCTGCCGTTCGAATACTTCCTGGACATGATGCGGGGACTTAAAAAACGCTGCCCGGGCGTGCATCTGAAGGCGTTCACGATGGTCGAAGTGGGCTACTTCGCGCGCATTGCAAGGCTGACGGTGAAGGAAGTGCTCCTGAAATTGAAAGAGGCAGGCGTGGACTCGCTGCCAGGCGGCGGAGCGGAGATTTTTCATCCGCGCGTACGCAAGATCATTTGCGACCACAAAGTGAGCGGGCAGATGTGGCTAAACATTGCGCGGCAAGCGCATGAAATCGGGCTACGTTCGAACGCCACGATGCTCTACGGCCACGTGGAGACCGAAGAAGAGCGCGTGGACCACCTGGTGAAACTGCGCGAACTGCAGGACGAGACGCACGGATTTGTGGCGTTCATCCCGCTGGCCTTTCATCCGGACAACACCGCGCTTTCGCGTGTGCCAAAGCCGACGGGTTATGCAGATTTGCGCAACATCGCGGTGTCGCGGCTGCTGCTCGACAATTTCGAGCACATCAAGGCGTACTGGATCATGCTGACGCCAAGCATCGCGCAAATCGCGCTGCGGTTTGGCGCGAACGACCTGGACGGCACGGTGGTCGAAGAAAAGATTTACCACGACGCGGGCGCAAAGACTTCGGAGTTCACGCCACGCGCGGAACTGGAGCGGTTGATTCGCGCGGCTGGGCGCGTTCCGGTGGAGCGCGACACGCTGTACCATCCGGTGGACCGCTCGAAGCTGCCGCCCCTTCCTCCGCCGACGCGCCCGGATCTGGTGAGCCTCACCCTGAACGTCTGAAGACCCTGGATGTCCCCGTCGGGCCTGCTCGATTTCCAGCCCGCCCCGCCCGGAAGGCCTGGAGCGTTGGTGAGCGAGACGCGAAAATCGCCGCCTTTCTTCCTGCCGGCCGCGGAAGCGACTGCGGCAATCGAATTCCCTGGACGAGGAAGCCTCACAATTGGCGATCTAAATTCTCTAAACTAAAGGATGGGGTGTGAGAAGCAAAATGGGCCGGAGAATGCGTAAAGGGAGTCGCCCGATGCAACGAGCGCTAGTCCTTTTTCGTCCAAGGGCTTGTGACCCGGACAACGCGCGAAGCGAGGGGTGACCCCAAGGAATGAGAACCATTCTGCTGCTGACGATTTCGAATATTTTCATGACGGTTGCGTGGTATGGGCATTTGCGATTCCGCAGCGAGGCGCTGTGGAAGGTGATTGTGGTGAGCTGGGGCATCGCTTTTTTCGAGTATTGCTTCCAGGTGCCGGCAAACCGAATCGGGTCGTATGAATTCACACCCGCGCAGTTGAAGACGATACAGGAGATCATCACGCTTTCGATTTTTCCGGTATTTTCGGTTTTTTATCTCGGAGACCGTTTCAAATGGAACTATGGCGTGGGGTTCGCCCTCATTGTGGCCGCGGCGTTCTTTATTTTCCACAAATGGTAGACTGAACAACTTCTTCCACCGGCTGTGGAAGAGGAGGGCCGGATGCAAAAGCAATTCTCCTTGATTCGTATGGGCAGCATGGCGCTGCTGGCATGCCTAACGTCGGCAGGCAACATGCCCGCAGCGGCGCAAAACGTTACCCCGACGCCCGAAACAGGCGTGACGCCGAGCACCCTGCTGCTATACCGCGCCGATTTGTTCTCCGGCAAGGAAACCGCCTACGAGCAGACCGAAGCGGAAATCGTGCAGGGCTATATGGACGCGAAAATCCCCATTTATTGGAGCGCGCTCGAAGCCGTGACGGGCTCGCCGCACGTGTTGTATTTCGACGGATTCGACAACTTCGCGGACATCGAGCGATCCGGGGCGGACCTGGCGCAAGGGCTGGATGCGCATCCGGAAATCGGGACGGCACAGCAGAAGCTGGCGGATTTGGTCGCGGCAACGCGAACGGTGCTGGCTTTCCGGCGCGACGATTTGGGCTACCGTCTGAACAAGATTAACCTGGCGAAAACCAATTTCGTGCGGGTTGCCATCTTCCAATTCCGGGCAGGGTATGAGG
>Ga0209159_1001963_pt1 | contig 14841 bp, 14 predicted proteins | sample GraSoiAngelo_144_FD_185901 | JGI IMG/M metagenome (GOLD analysis project Ga0209159, IMG submission 185901) | Grasslands soil microbial communities from the Angelo Coastal Reserve, California, USA - 14_1009_02_40cm (SPAdes) (version 2) | ecosystem: Environmental > Terrestrial > Soil > Grasslands ...
CTGATTGACAGTTCTTTTGACAGTTTACGGGCAGTACCAAAAGGTGATTGGTGAGTTGCCTGATTTAGACCAATTATGCAAAGAAAGGTATGCAGAAAGGTTCACCACCATTATCAAATCTAAGGATTCAAGGTGCTGGCGGTCTTTGAATCCTTTTTTTCATAGATCTCTTCAAAAAAGAAGCACTGGTTCAATCAAGGTCATGGCTCACTCATCGCAAGTTCATCGACGGCCGACTGCGTGGGTTCTTCACACCCTGTCACAGTTCGCTCCAATTGCTCCAGGAGAAACTCCTCGGAATGGATCTTTTGATAAGACTGCCAGAAGGCGTCCACCAGGGTCTGGCCTGGATCAGACCCGTCATCGGCGCCGCGAAGATCGCCCCCAGCAAACATCTGGGAGCCGGAAATTATGGCCAGCAGCGGCACCAGAGGCACATAACCGTGCCTCTGTCAGCTTCAAATAATGTTGATTGCACGAGAGACAATAAACGAAAGAAGTACCAAGGCAGGCCCTTTGAGATCATTTTTCAAGGTCGCGACCATATGCCCAATCCCTATCACTAAGGTAAAGGTCACGATCCCGAGCAGGATCAGGGAACCAACTCGGAGCGTGATGGGCGAAACTCTCCGGTTCATCAAGGTAGCAATCACGAATGGGAGTAAGAACACTCCTTCAATTGCCAATAAGAGCCAGCTCGGGCCGAAACTAATTTTTGTCGGTAGGAGCGCATACAACGCCAATAGCTACGAGACCCGAGAGTGCAGCCCAATGTGGAGCTATGCTTACTTCTCTAGGTCTAGCGCTGGGTTGTTGCTCATGTTCATCGGAGCCATCCGCTCCGTTCTGATTGGTCGATCTCATTTTTACTCCTTTTGCGCCTGGTAGCGCTCTTCAAGCAACTGTTTGATTGCGGCCATTTCTTCTTTGATCGTCGCCAGTTCAGCTTCCAGGTTGGTAGTTTCGTCCTCATCATTTCCCTCATCTTCGTCTTGCTCATTTTCTCCGTCTCTTCCCTCTTTCCTTCTTCTCTGAAGGGAAATAAACGTGCTCGCGAGATAACTTGATAACACACCGATGATGCCAAGGCCAAAAAACATCAGGATGATTGCCATCCATTGGCCCACATTTGTAACAGGGTAGTAGTCACCGTAACCAACGGTTGTAATGGTGACGAAAGCCCACCAGACGGCTTCGTGATACGTTTTGATATTTGCGTTGGCAGCGCCCTGTTCAGCTTGAAGAACAATCCAACTGATCGTGAAAATCAGGATCAGCGCAATGACCAGGGTAAAGAGCAGTGTGCTTTGAGCGAGCCGTCTCGTGAGAATTCGTCTTAATTCACCGCCTGTTACTTTACGCAGTAAGCGCACGACTCGGAACAATCGGGCAACGCGGAAAATCGCAAACGCGCCAAATGGAATACTGCCCAGCAGATCAAGCCACCCTCCCCCTTTGAGAAAATAGGCCCACTTCTTTGGGGCCAGGCGAAGGCTACGAAAGAAATCGAAGAGGAAAATGATGCACAGGCCGTTTTCTAATGTGTTTAAGACTGCCGCATCCGACGGTGATAAATTTCCGAAAATGAGGGGTATCAGTATAATGAGGGAAAAAATAGCCAGTATCCCTATGACTAAATCATAGGTTGTAAGCCTTCTGGAAGGGTTTTTTGTTGTATTTTCAGTAGTACTGTTTGCTGCCATAATTATTTGTTCCTTTCCAACCCGGAGTGATTGAGGTCGTGGATACCGCGGGCCACCCCTATCTTAGCTGATAAAGAATAATGCATCAACCTGAGGGACCGGCTGTATTTTGTATCTTGACAAGCGGCTTCAACACGTCGCGGCAAGGAGTCCCCTGGCTTGAGCCACGGGGAGGAATTGCCGCCATTTTCACATAAAAAAACTCTTGACATATCTTGTGAACTTTGGTACACTGCTTCGATGAAACAGACCATTATGGCGAAACTCAAACTGCATACGACTCCTGAACAGTTCACGGCATTACGTCGCACGCAATTGGCCTATCGTGATGCTTTGAATTACGTCAGCCGTCATGCATTTGAGCATGGCAAGATCAGCAATCAGGTCCGTCTGCAAAAGGAAACCTATGCCGAGATACGAGCGGTCTACACCTTGCCAGCCCAAATGGCCTGTAATGTTCCCCGTCAAGTGGGGGCTACCTACAAAACCTTGTGGAAGAAAGTCAAGCAGAATGCAGCACAACGCCTCGCGGGCAAGACCAAGAAACGCTATAAGGGATTGGATAAAGCCCCGAAGTACATTTCCCCCACGCTCACCTACAATTTCACATACGACTACTCGTTTAAGCAAAAGCAACAGGTGAGCGTCTTGACCCTTGATGGGCGCGTGATTGTGCCCTATACGGGATACCACAAACACACGGCTTTGCTCCAGCATGGAGCGACTATCGGGGCCGCTAAACTCTGGTATGACAAACCGCATAAACAGTTCTACCTGTTGGTGAGCCTTGAGCTTGAGGTAGCAGACCCGACACCGCAAGATCATAGCATGGTGGTTGGGGTCGATGTCGGCACTCGCTATCTCGCCGTCACCGCGACTACGACTGGGAAAACATCTTTCCATTCTGGCAAGGCTGTGCGAGCTACAGCCAATCACTACGCAAGACTTCGTAAACGCTTGCAGCGTAAAGGCACTCGTTCCGCGACCCGTCGCTTGATAGCGATCAGTGGACGAGAGAGACGGTTGAAGCTGCAGACCAATCACCGCATCGCGAAGCGCATCATCGCACAGCACCCACACAGCATCATTGGACTTGAGAACTTGACCGACATCCGTGAACACACCAAACGCCGGACGGGCAAGAAGGCGAGTCAGAAGCAACGCCAGGCGAATGCGGCTTCCTCCACATGGGCCTTTGCTGAATTGCACGGGTTTGTTGCCTATAAAGCCGTGCTTGCGGGGAGCCTGACCGTCAAAGTGGACGCCCACTTTACCAGTCAGGCATGTCCCAAGTGTGGCTTTACCAGTCAAGCGAACCGCCCGAAGAAGGGGTTGCTGTTTGTCTGTCAAAGTTGCCATTATACCCTTCATGCTGACTTAGTTGGTGCGCGCAATGTGGCACTCAGAACGTTGCTCATCCGACAAGATTGGATGAGCACGGGGCAGTTGTCGGTTGCCCCTGATGTCTCGAACGATGAAGCCAAAGCGGCACGCTTGCGAAAGTATGCCGAGTTGCGGTGGAGTTCAGAGGCAAGCCCCTGCCTTTAGGCATGGGTCACTGACACAATCTATCTTTGCACTAACATTTCCCATGGTCATCGTGTGCGAGGTCTCAAGCTCTATTTTTGGCAGATAAAGGGTTGTGGGCATAAGATGCTGGCAGAGCGAAGGGGTCATTAGAGTAACGCCTGTTTATGGAGGATTATCCAAAGTGTTGGAAGGAGTATGCTCAAGGAGGCTTTCAATGAAAACAATCGAATTTACCGAACCGATATCGAGTTATGCAACCCGTGCTGAGCGGTATGCAGCCGGCAAAGCCCTGCGTTCCAGGGCCCTACGTACCAGCCATGGAGAGTGGGTCTCTACTGCTGATCGACCCGATCCGATTGGTCTGCTCGAGGAGTCGAACCGCACCCGCGTGCCGCACCTGGTGCCCATCCGTTATGGGCGCATGTCCCTCTCACCGTTCGCGTTCTTGCGCGGCTCGGAGGGAGTCATGGCCTCTGATCTGGCGAAAACGCCCGTTTCGGGCATCAAGGTGCAGATCTGTGGAGATGCCCATTTGAGTAACTTCGGCTTTTTCGCCACACCCGAACGCAACCTGGTCTTCGATGTGAACGACTTTGACGAGACACTGCCTGGACCCTGGGAGTGGGATGTGAAGCGGCTGGCAGCCAGCATCGTGGTGGCAGGACGGCAGAACGGTTACATGGCTCAAGAGATCAGGCAGTCTGTGGTCGGGAGTATACAGGAGTACCATACCTTGATGCAGAACATGGCAACCATGCAATATTTCCCCGTGTGGTACCTGCACTTCAGCGTTGAAGAGCTGATGGAGATGGTGAACCGCAAAGAACAGGAACGCCTCCAAAAGCAGGTAGGGAAGGCGAGGCAGCGTACAAGCCTGAAGGTCTTTCCCAAGATAGCCGAGGTCGTTGACGGTCAGTACCGCATCAAGGATGAGCCACCGCTGATCGTGCATTACGTGGATCTTGGCGATATCAAAAAGACGGAGGAATATGAGGCCGAAAAGATCAAGGGCTATTTTGAAGCCTACCTGGAGACACTGCCAGATGATCGGAAGGTACTGCTCAGCAAGTACCATTTCGTCGACAACGCTCAGAAAGTGGTCGGGGTGGGCAGCGTAGGAACGCGCACCTCCGTCGTGTTGCTCATGGCAGGAGGTGACGGAGATGACCCGCTGTTCCTGCAGGTCAAGGAAGCCCAGGCCTCGGTGCTCGAACCCTACGTGGGTAGCAGTGCCTACCCCAACCATGGAGAGCGGGTGGTTCAGGGACAGCGATTGATGCAGTCAGCGGGTGATATCTCCCTGGGCTGGACACGAACCGACTCTATCGACTACTATGTGCGACAGTTGCGTGATATGAAGTTGTCTGAAGATATTGAGACAATGACGAAGAAAGAATTCGATCTGTATACCCGCTGGTGTGCCATAGCCCTTGCGCGAGCGCATGCCCGCAGCGGAGACCCGGCCCAAATCAGCGGCTACCTGGGCAGCGGTAATCTGTTTGAACAGGCGATTGCATCCTTTGCCGAGGCATATGCGGATCAAACCGAGCGCGATCACGCGGCGTTGCTCGCAGCTATCAAGGAGGGTCGAATACAGGCTGAGGTCGATGTTTAAGGAGAGGCTATGACGATCATCTGTAAACAATATGACCTGTCCACTCGACTCACCGGCACAATCGAGGAATCTCAGGTCAAGATATGGAAATACGCATGTGGGATGGCCATCCCACATGCGACAAGATCAGCGACGAGCAATGTGCGCTACTCCGCGAAAGCCTCGCGGAGCTGGTCTTCTTGCTCTTTAGACAAGTTGGTCTGAATGATCTCGAACTGCTGGCCTTTGACTGCTTCAACAATCTTGTCAAGCACAGCTCCGCTCGTCAACAGGAACAAGGCCGAGGTGCCTACCGTGACCTTGTCACGCACCTGTTTGATAAAGTTGTCGTCAATCCCATAGTCAGCAAAGTGTCCGGCGAGTGCACCCATCGCAGCGCCCACCGCCAGGCCGAAGAAGGGGACAAAGAACAGCAAGCCGAATAGCATTCCCCAGAACGCACCATTCAGTGCACCGGCCCCGGTAAGGTTAGCGAGCTGTCTGGTCTTGGGTTTCTTAGCTCCGATTGACCAGGACACAACGGCCCCATCTTCAATCGTGATCAGTTGCTGCTTTTGCAGGTCCTGTAGCGTAGAGAGCATATAATCGGCCCCCTCGGCCGTGGGAAACTTAAGTGCAGTTAACGTTGCCATCGTTACGTAATCCTTTCGAGTTGTATTCGTACACGTAGATCGAGTCCAGAAAGGTATACCCTCTGGAGCGTTTTAGTCCTAGTTTTAGTCCTAAATGAGCTGCAATTGCTCTTTCGCGTCAGGCTTGCCTCCTTTCTTGAGATAGTATCTCGTGATAACACACTTATCAAGCCTCTTTTTTCCCAGGTTCTTGCGTATCAGCCACAGCTTGCACCGTTTCGGCTGCCCCGATTTGCTCCGCGCCTTCGGCCACACTGGTCACGCCTTCAGCAACCATCTCCTCTGTAGCCTGTCGCATCCCCTTTGCTGCCGCCATTCTGGCTAATCCCTCTGCCGTCAACTCGACGCCAGCTTGAGCCAGGTCTTGGCTTTGCTCCTCCGCTATGTCCGACATAGTAAGCCGGATGGCACCCTCCGTAACCTCATCCTTACCCAGACCTTCGACCTCGGCACTGGTCTTCGCCATCGCTTCCGACAAAGCCCGTGTCGCGCCAAACCGCAAGAGCGTCTTGACCGCGATCGCTTGCAGTTCTTCACTCTTGGCTTCCAGGAAGTCGGCGATCACGGGTGCTCTAAGCGCCCCTACCACATCGCTGACTGTCCATAGCTGGCCGGCAATCGCGGCGATCTCCATACCGCGCCGCAAATCAGCCTCACTCATCGCGCTGACAACCGCGCTCTGCACGGCGATGTCATCGGATGCAGCAAGCAGTTCGGCCCCTTGCGCTACATCGCGCGCGCCCGCTTCTCCGACTACTTCGCCAAGCCTGGCCACGCGTTGGGCGAAGAAAGCCGCATCAGCCCCCCGCGTCGCCTCACTGGCTCCTTCTGCCAGTTCAATGCGGCTTACCGTTGCTGCGTCTCCAGCTTCTTGTAACATTTCGACACCTTCGGTGACTGTCGCAGCGCCCTCCTGTGAAGCTTTGGTTGCTGCGGATTGTAATTGTTCTTTCGTACTTTTCTCTGACATGTTTTTTCTTCCTTTCAAATAGACTGATGTCAAATAGACTGATGAACGCTAAAAGTTGTGTGGAAACAAGCGAAACGGGTTCACGAGCTCAATATGAATTCGCCTACATTGTTACACAGACAGAGCAATACAATCTCAGTCTTAAGTATAAGTATAGTGGGCCAGGAACGGAAGTACATCCCCAGAACGAGCTATTTTTGCCCACTTCCCCCACACATACATGTAGCGCGTAGTTAGTCTTCCGGCTTCCTGTCCGGTTACTTCTTCTCCTCTCAAAACTGACCAGCTAGTCTGGTCTGCGAACGTCTTTGGCTCGATCCTTTTCCTTGTGTAAGTTGGTTAGCGTATGGGGAGCCAGGTTTAGCCGCCGCTTAATAGCTTCTGCCATGCTGCTGCAACCGCATCGAGCGCTTGTTGAGGTGTCTTTGCACCTGCGAGAGCAGCCTGGACATTCGGATCGAAGTCGGTGAACAACTGCCCGCCTTGTGGGATTATCGGGCGGTTGCGCGCTACATCTTTCACTGCATAGTAGCCAGAGGTGACCGGGTCGGCTGAAACAGCTGAGTCCTGATATGCGGACTGGCGTGTTGGCAGTGTATGGTTCGCCTTCGCGATGGCAACCTGGCTAGACGTCGAGCTCATGAACGAGATGAACTTGTACGCTTCAGCAGGATGCTGGGTGCCAGCATAAATGACATAGGTCTGTCCACCCGTTGGCGATCCAGTGGCTGCACCGGGGCCTGTTGGGATACCGGCAATTCCGAGGTTGCTTTTATTCGATACGAATGCGGAACCAGTCAGGATATTCGCTGCCTCCCAGGGTCCCTGGAAGATCATTGCGGTTGTGCCATCTTTGAAATCAGTGGTCATGTTGAGGTAGCCGTTGTTGAAGTCAACTTTGGTGGGCATGACCTTATCCTGGTTCTGCAATTTGAGCAAGAACGTCAAACCAGCAACTGAGCCCGCGTTGTTGACCAGAATGGTCTTGCCATCGGTATCGATCATACCACCGCCGAAAGCCCAGAGGAATGGCAAGGCGAAGTACGAGGCGCCGGAGGTCTCAAAACCGTATTTCGCTGCTTTGGTCTGGGCTACTTTGATGGCGTCGGCTTCAAGCTGGTCCATCGTTGTCGGTGGACTGGTAATGCCAGCTTTCGCCAGCTTTGACTTGTTGTACATCAAAGCCAGGAAGTTGGTTACCTGGGGCAGTCCATAGAGATGACCATTGTACCTGTCATAATTGAGCGCGAAAGCCAAATAGTCTGACAGGTCACTCTGACTGACATACTGGTCGATGGGGAGCAGGTAGCGCAACGATGCGAACTGCGTGGCCCAATCAACATCAGAACGGAGAACATCTGGTGCTTTGCCGGCCTGGGCGGCGGTGGCAAACCTGGCCTGCGCTTCACCATAAGGTACAAGTTGAGCGCTGATCTTGATGTTGGGATTCTGTTGCTCAAAGGCCTGAATTTGACTGAGAATAAGGGAAGTTTCCGAAATACCCTCAGTGTACCAGTACGTCAAAGTGACTGGTGCGCTTGCTGTAGGGGTACTACCGCTAGTGCTGGTACTGCCAATACATGCGCTAAGTTGCAACATCAGCAATGTACACAGGCTGATTGCGACCATAGTTAGGCGTCCTGGCCTCATAGTATGTTCATCCAAACTAAAAATTGCAGGGCGCGTAAAACATGGCCCGAAAGATGATAAGCATTACAAAAACTCTCAATTTGTTGCAATTTGTTCCCCGCCAAACTGTTGAGCATTCAACTGTTTAATTGATAACAGTATAACTAGCAAGTGTTGGGATGTAAATGGTTGATTTTTTTCAAAATTTAGGGTATGCTTACTCTAACGTTTGTTTGCCTTCCACTCATTTGAAATTCATCGCTGCAGCCGATGCAAGGAAGTACTTGTGGAAGTTTTGGCAAGCAGAACGTGAAGAGGTCCCGTTGACTCCCAACTGTTTCAAACAGTTGCAGCGTGGACATTAAGCGAAGCTCTAGTATTGTTTAGTGCAACAAGATGACGAAACAGTCGTACCTGTTGCCAGGAGCGCAAAGGAGTATCTGTAATGGCGCGTGTCCAATTTGATCATGTCTACAAGCGTTTTAACAAAGTTGAGATTGTACATGACATCAATCTCGACATCAGGGACAAAGAGTTTCTTGTCCTGGTCGGTCCCTCTGGTTGTGGGAAGAGTACCTGTCTGCGTATGGTGGCCGGTTTAGAAGAGCTATCGGAAGGCGAAATTTACATTGGCGATAGGCTGGTAAATGGAGTTGCTCCCAAAGATCGCGATATCGCGATGGTGTTCCAGAACTATGCTCTCTATCCTCACATGAGCGTCTTCGACAATATGGCTTTTAGCCTCAGGTTACGCCACTTTCCCAAAGATCAGATCAAGAAGCGGGTTGATGAAGCCGGCGAAATCCTCAATCTCACACCATTCCTGAAGCGTAAACCGAAAGAACTCTCCGGCGGTCAGCGGCAACGTGTCGCCCTTGGTCGTGCTATCGTTCGAGAACCGCAGGTCTTCCTTATGGATGAGCCGCTCTCTAACCTGGATGCCAAATTGCGTGTGGAGACACGGGCAAATATAACCAAATTGCACCAGCGCATTCAGACAACGGTAATTTATGTCACGCACGACCAGACTGAAGCAATGACGATGGGTAGCCGCATTGCTGTGCTCAATGGCGGACTCATCCAGCAACTGGGACCACCGCAAGAACTCTACGATAATCCGGCGAACCTCTTTGTGGCAGGTTTCATTGGCTCTCCTTCTATGAATTTCTTCCCTGGAGCGAAGGTTGTCAGTGAAGGTGATTCCACCAGGATCGTGCTTGATAACATCGGAAAAGTTGCGGTGCCGCCACTTTATGTGGAGCGGGCGCGTGCGGCAGCGGGGAAAAACCTCACCTTTGGTTTGAGACCCGAAAGCTTCGAAGATAAGGCTCTTATCTCGTCGGACTCCCAAAACGGATCTGCACTCGACGCTACTGTTGATGTTGTCGAGAACCTGGGCAGTGAACTGCTGGTGTATTTGACCACCGGCGGTAAGACTGTCCTTGCCAGGCTCAATCCACGATCTGGCGCCCATGTTGGCGGCAGTCTCAAGCTGCATGTCGATAACGAACATATCCACCTGTTTGATACGGATACTGGAGTAGCTTACTTCTAGCATTCAGGTATAGAATGAAAACAAGGCTGATCTGAGCACTACTCAGGCCAGCCTCGTTTTGTCTCACGCCATTACTGCATCTGTTGTGGCGGCATCTCCTGTGGGTACTGTGCCTGGCTACAGTGGCATATCGATCAGCGCACGGCGAATACCGGTTAATGCTGTTTGTATATCCTGCGCATCCAGACCATAGTGGGTGACGGCCCTGATTGTCCCCTCGCCGATCGTTCCCATCAAGACGCCATGTTCCTGTGCTTTTGTCAGAAATTGCATCGTCTCTTCATGCGTCAACCGCTGTTGCTGGGTGTTTAGTACCGCAAAATTGACGATGTTGGTGACGACCCGTTCAACATCGATCTCAATTTGTGAGTAGTCTGCCAATCCATAGGCGAGTTGCTTACAATGTTCGTGATCCTCTGCGAGCCGCTCCACCATCTGTTCAAGTGCGACAATGCCAGCCGCCGCGATGATGCCAGCCTGGCGCATACCGCCACCTAACAGTTTACGCATGCGGTGTGCTTTATGAATAAACTCTCGACTGCCCACAACTATAGAGCCAACCGGTGCACTCAATCCCTTCGAGAGACAAAACATCATCGAGTCTACCTGCTGTGCCAGGGTGCTTACCGGAACGCCAAGGGCAGTAGCAGCATTAAAAATTCGCGCGCCATCCATGTGCACTGTTATTCCATGTGCATGAGCAAGGCTGGTGAGTGCTTCGAGCTGCTCCAGATTCAAAACTGTACCGCCGCAGCGGTTATGCGTGTTCTCGATACAGAGCAGGGCCGTTGGTGCAGCGTGTTCATCGCTGCCATCGGAGATACCTGTCTCGATCTTGTGCAGGTCGAGCATCCCGTTGGCGTCCGTAGGGATGACATACATCGGTGAACCACCCAACGTAGAGGCGCCGCCTACTTCATAGTGATAGATATGCGACTGGTTGCCTACCATCACCGCTTCACCACGTCCAGCGTGCGCCAGGACCGCAGTGGCATTGCCCATTGTTCCAGTGGGTACAAAGAGAGCTGCCTCCTTTCCGGTGCGCTCTGCCGCCAATTCTTGTAAGCGATTGATGGTAGGGTCTTCGCCGTAGACGTCATCTCCAACTACAGCCCTGTACATCGCCTCACGCATAGCGGGCGATGGTAATGTCACGGTATCGCTCCGTAGATCGATGATCATGAAAGCACTCCTTATTTTACTCCTGGGTGGTATAATCTACTGCCCTCTCATTTTACCACTTTCTTTCAGCGTTCTTTACACCGGAAAGATTTCTTGGGATAGGAGGAAGAGCATGGAACTGAACTGGAATGCTCGCCCACTGGCTGAAAATGCAACGGTGATAACAACTATCGATGCACATGCAGCGGGTGAGCCGCTACGGATCATCACAGGTGGGTTGCCCGAATTGCAAGGCATCACTATACTTGAGCGGCGCCGCTATATGCAGCAGCACTACGATCATATTCGGCGAGCGCTCATGTGGGAGCCACGAGGACACCGCGATATGTATGGGTGTGTGCTGACCCAACCAGTGACGCCCGAGGCTGACCTGGGGGTCCTGTTCATGCACAATGAGGGGTATAGTACGATGTGTGGACATGGAGTGATTGCACTCGTGACCACGCTCTTGCAGACGGGCGCGTTGGCAGCGAAGGGGCAACAGACGCCGGTCAACCTTGACACTCCTGCGGGACTAGTACGTGCTACAGCTCACCTCGATAATAGTGGACATGTAGAATATGTATCGTTCCTGAACGTTCCTTCATTTTTGTACGCCAACGATGTTGAACTGGACGTACCTGCATATGGACGTCTGATCGTAGATGTCGCCTTCGGCGGCGCATTCTATGCCTTTATTCCTGCTGCACAACTAGAACTGAGCGTATCACCGGAACAGGCGAATCAACTTGCTGCGGCAGGGGATATGATTACAAAGGCGGTCAACGCAGTTCTACCCGTAAAGCATCCGCTTGAAGAAGACCTGGGCTTTCTGTATGGCACAATTTTCACCGGGCCGCCCGAAGACCCGGCTCATCATAGCCGTAACGTCTGCATCTTTGCCAACGCCGAGGTTGATCGCTCGCCCACTGGGACAGGTGTTTCTGCTCGCCTGGCCTCGCATTATGCGAAGGGCGAAATAACTGATGGTCAGCAGATCGTCATTGAGAGTATTTTAGGGGCAGCCAGCACGTTCAGTGGGCGAATAGTTGGCCATGCACAAGTTGGGCCATATAGAGCGGTTGTTCCCGAAGTAGGTGGCAGGGCATTCATCACTGGGCGACATGCGTTTGTTATTGACCCGGGCGATGAACTGGGACGAGGGTTCTTTCTCTCCTGAGCTTACGTCCCTGTCTCCGCTGGCAGCAGTTGTCCAAATGCGAAAGTTCAGATGGCCGGGAGAGACCTGGGCTACATCAACACAGCCAGATTTTCTCATGAGGCAACATTTCAGCCAACGTAAGATTTTTCGTGAGTCAATTCGGAATACGAATTCTTGACAAGTTCATAAGAAGTAATATATTCTTTGGGAAGAAGGTAACAAGACACGTTTGCGTACAGTGTAGGTTTTTGTAGTTTCACACTTTGTATTCAAGTAGGATTAGTATTTTCGATTGAACAATAGCTATTTAGACCCATTCCTTGAGGCTTCTACATTCGTAGAACTCCTTCACCACAGAGCGCACCAACATCCTGAGAGGGAAGCGTATACTTTCCTGATCGATGGAGAAATAGAAGGCGCTCGTTTGACTTATAGTGACCTGGATCGTCAGTCCCGTGTGGTTGGCGCCTGGCTCCAGCAACATGTAGAGTTTGGATCGCGTGCTCTGCTCGTCTATCCTTCCGACCTGGAGTTTCTCACCAGCTTTTTCGGCTGTCTGTACGGGGGAGTAATCGCGGTTCCGACCTATCCTCCACAAACTCGGACAAGACGCAGCCTGGAAAAGGTACGAGCCATCATTCATGATGTGCAGCCTGCAGTCATTCTCACCACCTCATCGCTCTTACCTCTGGTTGAGAGTGTTTTTGTACAGACCCAGGAATTGCAGGCAGTACCCCTGGTCACCACCGACACCATCGACCCTATCCTGGCAGAGCGATGGCATGACCTGGCGGTTGACAGCAACACGCTCGCTTTCCTCCAGTACACCTCAGGCTCTACAGGCATGCCGAAGGGAGTGATGCTCACGCATGGCAACCTCTTGCACAATGCGGCACTCATCTATCAACATTTTCAACTGAGTCCTGAGATTCGAGGGGTGAGCTGGCTGCCACTCTACCACGATATGGGGCTGATAGGGGTGGCCCTCCAGACTATCTATGCTGGTATACAGAGCACCATCATGTCACCGGCAGCATTTCTGCAACGCCCTATCCGCTGGTTACAGGCCATCTCTCGCACGAGAGCGACGACGAGCGCCGCACCAAACTTTGCCTATGACCTCTGCGTGCGTAAGATCACTCCTGAGCAGAAGGCGGAACTTGATCTAAGCAGTTGGACGACCGCCTTTAATGGCGCCGAGTCCATCCGCCAGGAGACCATGGAGCGTTTTGCAGAAGCGTTTGCCCCCTGTGGTTTCCGCCTGGAGGCCTTTACTCCCTGCTATGGGCTTGCCGAGGCTGTGCTGCTTGTCACCGGCGCGCGAAAAGCAGCACTGCCGACCGTGCGCACGTTGCAGACATCAGCACTGGCCCAGAACCAGGTCGTCGTGACCGGATCGAACCATACTCCTGAGCCCGAAAAGTCGCAAACGTTTGTGGGCTGTGGCCATGCACCGGCGGGTTTGGAAATCATGATCGTTAATCCAGAATCGTGCATCCCATGTCCACCTGACGAAATAGGCGAGATCTGGGTCTCCAGTCCGAGCATCGCGCAGGGTTACTGGCAGAAGGCTGAGGAGACGCAGCAGACGTTCCGGGCGTACCTGGCTACTACCGGAAAGGGGCCTTTTCTGCGCACCGGCGACCTGGGATTTTTGCAGGATCGTGAGTTGTTCGTGACTGGTCGCATCAAAGACTTGATCCTCATTCGAGGACGCAACCACTATCCCCAGGATATCGAACTGACCGTAGAAGAGAGCCATCCAGCCTTGCGGCCCAGTTGTGGCATAGCGTTTTCGATTGATGTGTTGAGTGAAGAGCGGCTGGTGATTGTTCACGAAGTCGAGAGGCAGTTCAGGAATTTGGATGTAGAGGAGGTGGTTGGAGCTATCCGCCAGGCGGTGGCAAGACAACATGAATTGCCAGTCTATGCGGTCGCCCTCGTCAAAGTGGGGAGCATTCCCAAGACCTCCAGCGGCAAACCCCAGCGCAATGCTTGCCGGGAAAAGTTTTTAGCACGAGTTCTAGACCTGGTGGGAGAATGGACGCTCTCTGCCGAAGAAAGCGAGGGGAAAACATCATCCTTTGAGACAAGCGAGTATAGGAAACAGGAGGAGAGCTCGCCCGAGCAGGAACCGCAAACAGCGGTTGGCAATGGGAGACGGATGCGTGAGGAACTCCTGCTTGTCGACCCAGCAGAACGCCAGCGATTGCTTGAGGAGCATATACGTGGAAGGATAGCCAGAGTACTGAAACTTTCGCCCTCTCGATTGGATGTCCAGCGACCGTTCAACAGCCTGGGACTCGACTCTTTGGCGGCTTTAGAACTGAAAAACTGGATCGAAGAAGAACTGCAGGTCCAGGTTCCCATCACAGCTTTTCTTCAGGAACCCGGCATTGCCCAATTCTCCGCTCAACTCCTTGAGCAGCTCGCCCAAACGCCCTCCTCACCGTCGATGCTTCCTCTGCTCATAGAGCCGCAGAGCGCAAGTGAGAGAGGAAATGATCGAAACGGCACAATCAGCGAGATCAGCCCGCAAAAGGCTGAACAATTACTGACGCGGTTAGATCAACTGTCCGATGAGGAAATAACCGCGTTGCTCGATCAGCTCTCATCCTGAAGAAGACGGCCAGATCACTTCAGGATGAGGCAGTAGGTTTGTTGTCTAGTGAGATATTAGAAAAGCGGGTCAATCTCAAAGGGTCTATGCCTGTAATTTTAGCTCAGCGAAGTGGTTTTTAGCAGCATATCATTACGCAACAATCGGGATGGTATCGTAAAACGTGTGCGCTAAAAACCACTGCTTCCGACGTCCTACTTATTGGAGTAACAGCGGAACAGAAGGGCGAATCCTTATGGCGAAAACGTATCGTCTCGACCCGGT
>Ga0209159_1001966_pt1 | contig 14838 bp, 15 predicted proteins | sample GraSoiAngelo_144_FD_185901 | JGI IMG/M metagenome (GOLD analysis project Ga0209159, IMG submission 185901) | Grasslands soil microbial communities from the Angelo Coastal Reserve, California, USA - 14_1009_02_40cm (SPAdes) (version 2) | ecosystem: Environmental > Terrestrial > Soil > Grasslands ...
AGTCTCACTGGAAAATACTTCGCGCCATCGAGCGCTTGTTGCGAACCGGTGTTCCTCCGTCGGTTGGTGAAATCGCCGCATCGCTTTGCTTGGCCGGTGAGACCAGTTTAACACCCACGCTGCGGATCATGCGACGGAACGGTTACGTTGAAATTCACGGAGGCGGACGGCGCGGAAAGCGGCGAACGATGACCTTAACGCCACTAGCAAAAGCCTCTTTGGGCATCGGTGGCTTGCCGGTCTTAGGTGCCGTTCCGGCAGGGCCTCTATCAGAGAATTTGAGTCAGGCGGAGGCAATTCTCGATGAGCAAGAATTGCTACCGCATCGACCGGGTGATTTTCTGCTTATCGTCGATGGGGATTCTATGATTGGGGATGGAATTCTACACGGCGATAAAGTTCTCATCCGACCCAACATTGAGCCGGTTAATGGCGAGATTGCTGCGGTGCAGGTCGGCAATGACTATCGGGCTACATTGAAGCACGTCCGATTCAGGCCGGGACGCAGTAAAATCACTCTTGAGGCGAGCAACTCGAGATATCGACCTATTGTCGTTCGTGCACGAGATGTGCGAGTCGCGGGAGTCTATCGCGGGCTGGTTCGCGGCACAAGCGCACGCTTATGAGAGCAAAGACTGAACGGCAAATTCCTGTATTTTCGGCCGTTATTTATCCTTACTTTTGGGAAAGCTTGGAAGACCTGATTACCGGCTACATTTCTGAGGTCAAGCGGCGCAACATTTTTCGTTTTGGCATTCATTATCCGGTACGCAATCCTGTAACTGGCGGTCACCGCTATTATCTAGCGCACTTCTGGGGCACATAGCAAAATGTGCATCCGTGGCTGCAGCCGACCGCAATATTGAAGGACCAATGCAGCCACGATAAAACAAGGTGCAGCACTCGCGCAATTTGGAATTAGCGATCCAGATGCGAAGTGGGGTAAGTATGTGCTTTTACGACAATGGGACGAAAAGAAGTTCCTATCCTCACTCAATGCAGCGGAAAAAACACCAAGAGCACAACTGAACCCGGATGGAAACAGGGCAGTAATTTACTGTTCGACCACGGATCCTTATCAGACGATTTACCATCCGGACCCGCTAAAGCGCAAAGAGCTAGGCAAGGCGGCGCGTCATCTTGTTAGACGTTCCCTTGAACTGATCCGCGACAATTCGACGTTGAACGTGCGTATTCTTACGCGAAGTCCGCTGGCCCGATTGGACTTTGATTTGTACAAGACTTTTGGTCCACGTCTCGTGTTCGGCATGAGTCTGCCAACGTTGCGAGATGATCTTGGCCGCGTATACGAACCAAAGGCTCCGGCACCTTCACAACGGCTGGTGAGCTTAGAGGCGGCAAAAGCGGAAGGCCTTCACGTTTACGTTGCGATGGCTCCGACTTATCCAGACTCAGACCGCGAAGATCTGGCGAAGACATTAGAATCAATCTCGAAATTGGATCCGATCACGGTCTTCATGGAAATGTGCGGCGCATTGAGGCGCAAGCGCAGGCGTTAGGGATGACGCTAAACTGATGTCTTCTCATCGCAAGACAGGTGGCAAGCCTATGCGCGTGGGGCGCTGAAAGCTGTCTACGAACTTGCCAAGGCAAATGGAGTCAGCGGGCGCTTACATCTTTGGCCTGATAAAGCCCTTGGCTCCCAGACGTCTCTGAAGGCGGTTCCGAACCAAACCGCATACAAGCGATGGCTGGAGAAAAAGTGGAGCCGTATCAGCGAATGGCCAAGTCGCTAGGATGGGGATCAATCTTCCGAAGCTTGTATTGCTGGGCGATTTGGCAAAATGACGCGAATGGTCGTGCCCTGACCGAGGGTGCTTTCGGCTTCTACGCGGCCACCATGGAGTTGTGCGATGTGTTTGACGATGGATAGACCGAGACCGGTGCCTCCAAGTTCCCGGCTGCGGGCTCGATCGGCGCGATAAAAGCGCTCGAAAATGCGCGGCAAATCAACGGGCGCGATGCCAACTCCTTCGTCGCAGATCGAGAGGACGATCTCCTGATCAGGCGCGCGGGCCTGGATCAGAATGCGGCCAATCTGGTGTGAATATTTTACCGCGTTATCGAGCAAATTATGCACGACTTCTTCGAGCCGCCGCTCATCGGCGTGCAGGGTGGGAAAGTTGTCAGGAATTTCCAATTCAAGCCGCAGATTTTTTCCAGCCAAGCGTTTCGCCCAGTCACGCGTGACCGCTTCCAGAAAGTCGCGCAGCTTAATTTCGGCTAGCTGCAAATTCGCTTCCTTCGATTCGAGCCGGGCAAGGCTGAGCAAATCATTAACCAGCAGATTGAGTCGATCGGAATGGCGCTTCATTACCTCGTAAATGTGGCGCGTCTCCTTTTCATCGAGATCGCCGGCTTCAAGCAACGTTTCGAGGTTACCGTGAAAAATCGAAAGCGGCGTCCGCAGTTCGTGCGAGACATTGGCAACGAAATCGCGTCGGATCTCATCAACTTGTTTCAGTCGGGAGATGTCGTGAAAGAGGGCAACTACGCCGCTCGCTCCCCCATCTTGACCCGTGATCGGAACGATCGTGACCTGAAGCTGCTTTTTGCGATCGGGCGCGCTCACTTCCGCGACCCGCGCCCTAGCTTGATCGAGGGCGGCCCGGATTGGCTCGATCACGTCGCTGTCGCGAATGATGTCGAGTAAGGGTGTTCCGGGGGCGATGGAAGATTGGCCGTACAATTTCTCGAAAGCGGGATTGCAAATCAAAATGCGCTGAGTGGAGTCAACTACCAGCAAACCATCGGTGAGTGCAGCAAAAACCGCACGCATTTCGGCCGCGTCTTTCGTGACCTGGCGGTCGAGTTCGCGCTGACGAATCAGCAGTTGCTCCAAAGCCAGGCCAACCCGGCGGGCCTGCGCGGTACCGGTCAAGAGAAAGGTGCGCGGTTGTTCGCCACGCCCAATTCTCGTTAGGAGATGCTCAAGCTCCTGCCAGGGACGCAGGTAAAGGCGCTGCAGAAAAAAGATAGCAGCGACGACAAAAAGAAGTGCGATTACAACAATCCACCAATGCATGCGCGATTAACTTTCGCGCAAACGATAGCCAAAACCGCGGACAGTTTCGATAGCGTCGCCAGCCTCGCCCAGTTTCTCGCGCAACCGGCGGACGTGGGTATCGACCGTGCGAGTATCGATCACGCTTTCGTAACCCCAGACATCGCTGAGCAGGCGGTCCCGCTCCTGCACCCGGCCGCGCCGTTGCACCAAAGTGCGCAGCAGTTTGTACTCGAGGCTGGTGAGATGAACGACTTTACCATTGACGGAAACATGATGGCGCAAGCCATCGATCCGAATCGGGCCGGCAACAAACGATTGCGTTTCGGCCGGAGTCTCGCCGCGGCGGAGAATCGCCTGAGCACGCAGCACGACTTCGCGCGGCGAGAATGGTTTTGAAACATAGTCGTCCGCCCCCAGCTCGAGACCGACAATGCGATCGATCTCCTCCGCCTTGGCCGTAAGCATGAGAATGGGAATATGCCGGGTGAGAGAGTCGCCTTTAAGAATTTTGCAGACTTCCAAGCCTGGCATTTTCGGTAGCATCAAATCGAGAATGACCAGCACTGGTGATTCTTCCCGCGCCCGGCGCAGACCGACCGCGCCGTCCGCCGCGGTGATGACGTTGAATCCGGCCGCGCGGTTGAAAGCACGCACCAGCATTTCGACGACGTCGGCCTCGTCTTCGACAATGAGGACTTTTTTTCCCGGGGCCGCGTTCACGACCGCCAATTCTAGCACTTGGGCGCGTGTTGAAAAACGCGGTTGTTGGCGCCAATGAATTCCGCGGCCGGACCGTTCACCGACGGCAACGGCGTGTGTGTGTTTAGTGTGTGTTTATCAAGTCTTCGACCTCAAACCGACGAGTTGGTCGTGGTCGTTGCGATTGAGGTTCGGGGAGCGCACGCGCCCTCGCGTGCTGTCGCTGGCGCCTCGCCAACGACTTTCCTTGGTTGCGCAAGAGAAGCATTTCGGCGAGGCGCCGAAATGGGCACGCGAGGGCGCGTGCGCTCCCCGGAAAAGAGGAGCGGCATCCCGCAACGGACGTTAGAACAGTTACGTAACGGCGCGGGAGTTTACGCGACCGGCGTTGGCAAGCCTTCCGCTTTGGGACCAACTTTTTCGTTCAATGCTTCGGTAAATTCCTGCAAGCTGGAAACGATCTGCGGCGCCTTGGTCAAAACCGCTGAGGCCAGTTTTTCGGCGTAATCTGGCCGGCGCTGCGACATTTCCGAGAGCGCCATGATCACGGCGAGGGCATTATTCACGGAATGCTTGATCTCGCTGTACTTGGCCTGGAGCTGTTTAAGCTCTTCGAGAGAAATGCTGGCAAGTTTTTCACTCATAGCGGTCGATTTCAGTAGAGAAAAGGAAGGCTTGTGCTTGACTTAAAGGTTCGACATCCGTCGTCCGAATGCCTGCGCAAGTTATCAAGATCATTGGAGCACGCCAGCACAATCTCAAGAATCTCAGTGTCGAGATTCCGCGAGAGAAACTAGTGGTCATTACCGGTCTAAGCGGATCGGGAAAGTCCTCTCTCGCCTTCGACACCCTCTACGCCGAGGGCCAACGCCGCTACGTTGAAAGCCTGTCCGCCTATGCTCGGCAATTTCTCGATAAAATGGAAAAACCCGACGTCGATTTCATCGAGGGTTTATCGCCAGCCATCGCCATCGAACAGCGCAGCGCCGGGGCCAATCCCCGTTCCACTATCGCCACCACCACCGAAATTTACGATTACCTGCGGGTTCTTTTTTCCGCTGTGGGCCAACCGCATGATCCCGCGACCGGCAAAACGCTGGTCCGCCAAACGCCGCAGCAAATCGTCGATCAGGTTCTGGCCTATCCAGCTGAAACGAAGATCGTGGTGCTCGCCCCCATCGTCGAAAATGAGCGCGGCGAATTCCGCGATGTGATCGAGAAACTGCGGCGCGAAGGCTTTGTCCGCGCGCGGATCGACGGCGAGATCATTGAGCTCGGCCGGCCGGAACCGATTCGATTAAAGAAAACTGAATTGCACACCATCGAGGCCGTTGTCGATCGCCTCATCATTCGTGACGGAGTTCGGGTGCGGCTGGCTGATTCGGTCGATACCGCGCTGAAATGGGGTGGGAATCGCGTTGTTGTGCTCCGCCAACAACCAATCATTGTAGGGCAGGCGCGTCGCCTGCCTGCGGTCGAGTCGGCAAGCGATGCGCTTGCCCTACAATCTGAATGGGAGTTGCAGCGCTACTCTACTGACTACGGTAATGCAGATAGCGGCTTCACCCTCGGCGAGCTAACGCCGAAGCATTTTTCCTTTAACAGTCATCTCGGTGCCTGTCCGGCATGTCACGGGCTGGGGACGCAACTGGTCGTTGATCCAGAGTTGATGATTTCCGAGCCGGAAAAATCGATTGCAGAGGGAGTAATTACGCCATGGCGTCGCGGACCGAAGCGGATGCAGGCCTACTACAAAAAATTGCAGGGTGCGCTGGTGAAACACTTCCGCATCGACGAAGAAGCGCCCTTTGCCGAGCTGCCGGAAAATTTTAAGAGCGCGCTTTATTTTGGCACGGGCGAAACGCCGATTGAAATGAAGTTCGGTAGTAATGGTGAAAAGATTGCCAGGCCTTTTGAGGGTTTGGTGCCACAAATGCAGCGGCTCTACGACGAAACGGAAAGCGAATTCACCCGTAATCGGATTCGCTCCTTCATGACCCGCGAGCCATGCAAAGTTTGCCGCGGCGCGCGTTTGCGACCGGAGATATTGGCGGTGACCATTTCGGCTGTCATTCCGCGCAAAAACGCCAGTCCAGCTCGGACCGAAGGATCCCGCGGAAGTGAGCTTAAACGGCCGGCACCGGGATCCCTCAGTCCGAGCCGGACTGGCGTTTCCGTTCGGGATGACCAGTTGCGGGAGCTCAACATCCATCAGTTTACCGAACTAACTGTGGATGAGGCCGGGCAGTTTATCTCCCAGATCGGGCTTTCGGCCCAGCAGAGACAGATCGCCTCGGAAGTGGTACGCGAAATCGAATCGCGTTTGCAGTTCTTGCTCGAAGTCGGGCTAGGCTATCTCACACTTGATCGCGAGAGCGGAACGCTCAGTGGCGGCGAAGCGCAGCGGATTCGTCTCGCCACCCAAATCGGTTCCGGCTTGGCCGGAGTCCTTTATGTCCTTGATGAGCCAAGCATCGGGTTGCATCAACGCGACAACATTCGCCTGCTGGGAACGCTCAACCGGTTACGCGATCTGGGAAATTCCGTCATTGTGGTCGAGCACGACGAGGAAACGATCCGCGCGGCGGATCACATCATTGATCTCGGACCGGGAGCGGGCCCACGCGGCGGCGAAATTGTCGCGCAAGGGAAGCTGGATGAAATTTTAAGCGCGAAAAATTCGGTCACTGCCGATTATCTTTCCGGTCGCGCCCGAATTGCCGTCCCCCGTCAGCGGGTTGCGCCGCGTTCGATCAACCATCAACCACTCATCGTACCGAAGCGAAGCGAAGGCGGATCAACTATCAACCCTCTTCCCGAAGGCTGGCTAACGATTATTGGGGCGAGCGAAAATAATCTCAAGAACGTCAATGCATCGTTTCCGCTCGGTTGTTTCATTTGTGTGACCGGTGTGTCCGGCAGCGGCAAATCAACTCTAGTGGACGATATTTTGCGCCGAGCATTGTTCCGTCATTTTTACAATGCGAAGGAAAAGCCGGGGGCGTTTCGTGGTTTGCACGGGGTCGATCAAATTGACAAGGCCATTGTGATTGACCAGAGTGCGATTGGGCGCACGCCGCGATCGAATCCAATCACTTATAGCGGAGCATTCACACCGATTCGCGAATTGTTCGCACAGCTTCCGACCGCGCGCGTCCGTGGGTATGATGCGGGGCGTTTCAGCTTCAATGTCAAAGGCGGTCGCTGCGAAAACTGCGAGGGCGGCGGGCTGATTAAAATCGAAATGCACTTCCTGCCGGACGTTTATGTCGAGTGCGAAGTGTGTCATGGCCGACGCTACAATCGCGAGACGCTCGAAATCACTTATAAAGGAAAGAACATTGCCGACGTGCTCGATCTGACCGTGGACGAGGCGGCACGTTTTTTCCGAAATGTTCCGAGCGTGTCGGATAAATTGAATGCGATGCTAGATGTAGGGCTCGGTTATCTTCGGCTGGGCCAAGCCGCCACCACTCTTTCCGGCGGCGAAGCGCAACGGGTAAAACTCGCAACCGAACTGGCAAAGAAGGCTACCGGACGCACTTTTTACATTCTCGACGAACCGACCAGCGGTTTGCATTTTGCCGATATCGAAAATTTATTACGCGTGCTGATGAAGTTGCGCGACGCCGGCAATACGCTGGTGGTGATCGAGCACAATCTTGAAGTGATTAAATGCGCCGACTGGTTGATCGATCTTGGACCGGAAGGTGGGGAACGGGGCGGCAAAATCATCGGTGCTGGTCCACCGGGGAAGATTGCGGAAACGGCGGGAAGTTATACCGGACAATTTTTGCGTTCACTGTTGCAATGAGTCTTTCGCGAAACTTCGGCCGCGCCATTTGTATCGGTGCAATTGCATTTGCCGGCCCGGCTAGCGGACAGATCAAGACGGAAATCGCGGAAGCTGCGCGACCGCTTGATGAAGGGGTGCCGGAAGTCGCGGTTTACCAGTTACAAAAATTGGTTGGCAGACTCAGCGGAACAGATGCGATCGAGGCGAAGGAAAAACTGGCAGAGGCCCTGATTGCGGCGCGGCGCTCGACCGAGGCGCTCCATTTGCTGGAAGAGCCGGCGTTGCGCGACTCGAGAAGCGGGAAATTTCTCCGCGCTCAGGCGTTGGTGGGATTGAATCGGTATGGTGAAGCGCTCCAGTTGTATCGTGAGATTGCGAATGACAACAGCGTGCCGCAACAGGCTGTTGCCGCATTTGGTGCTGCCGAAATGCTGCGGGCGCTCGATCAAGCCGACGAAGCCATTCGGGCTTATCACGCGCTCGAAAACGATCCGCGCTTCGGCGTCTCGGCATGTCTGCGCGAGGCGGAATTGTTTATCGCGAAACAAGACAGCGTCATGGCGAAGCGCGTTCTCGACGGCACGCAGACCAAAATCACGACCGATAAACGGCAAAGGCGCTTATTGCATGCACGGATTGAGTTGCTCAATCAAAGGCCGGAGAAAGCGGTCGAATTGCTTGATTCGCTGGTGAAGAAACCGGAAGGCGAATCGCGGGAGACGGCAATCGCAGCGCTGTTTGCCATGGCCGACGCGCATTTGCAGATGAATACGCCAGAAGCGGGGGATGATTATTTGGAAGGCTTTATCGATCGACATCCGATTGATCCCGCGCTGGCGCAGGTTTTCGCCAAGCTGGATCAGGTTTACCGCGCCGAGCGCAAGCCACCACGTAACGAACTGGAAAAGTGGGCGCGCGATCCCGCGCAACCGAGACGCGGATTTGCGCGATGGTATCTCGCGCAAAGCGAACTGCGCGCCGGTCGCCGCGAAGAAGCGATCCGGCACTTCGAGCAAATTCGAGGGACAACGCCGGTGCCGGCGGTGCTTGCACCCGCGCTCTTGCAATACGCGCGGCTGCAAATCGAGGCGGGGAAAGTTAACGAGGCTCTCGCTGTCCTCAGCGAAGCGGGAAAGACGCATCCGGCGCCACAGGTGCGCGAGCAAATCGATTTCGAATCGGGACGCGCAATGTACGCAGCGCTGAAATTTCCGGATGCAGCCGACCGTTTCAAGACTCTGGGAAATAATCGCTCCGCCGTCGCGCCGGTAGCGCTTTTTAATGCTTCGCTCGCGTCGCTTCGGGCGGACGATAAAACAAAAACTGAGCGCGAGAAGGCAGAGTTGGTCAGGCGCGGGCAGCTCGATGAAGCGGCAGAAGTTGCGCTGGAGCAGGCGATCGTCGCGGCCGAGCGAGGTGAAAAGAATGCCGGTGCACTGTTGCAGGATTTTGTTCGCCGTTTGCCCGGCCATCCGCGCGTTTCTGAAGCACAGATAGCATTGGCTGAGATGGCGTATCACGCCGCACCGCCCAAGCTCGATGAGGCAGAAAAAAATCTGGCGGCAGCACGCGCGGCGCATCCAACGGAACTTGCAGTCGAGCATGCCGATTATCTCGCGATCTGGCTGGCGGATGCCCGCGGCGCGGACAGCGATCGTGTTATCGCATCGGCCCGTGATTTTCTGCGGGCACATCCCAGCTCGCCACTGGTGGCGGAAGTTCGTTTGAAACTCGCCGAATCGCATTTTCGCCGGCAGGATTTCGCCAGCGCACAAACAGAGTTCGAAACCCTGGCACAGGAGAACCCGAAATCGGCGCTGACGGAGCAAGCACTCTTTCTGGCCGCGCAATCTGCGATGGCGAGCATGGCCAGTCAGTCACTCGACCACGCCTTAGAATTGCTGACGCAGGTTGTAGCAATGAACGGCGAATTTCGATGGGCGGCGCGCAATGAACAGGCGGCAATTGAACGCCGGTTGGGAAAATCACAAGACGCCCAAGCGCTATATGATGAAGTGCTCAAAGAAGACGCACGTGGTGCAGAAAAGCGCGAAGCTTTGTGCGGGAAAGCCGACATTTTTTTCGAGCAAGCCAATGCCAACGCCGCCAACCTCGATCGCGCAGTCGGGATTTACGATCAGCTTGCCAACGAAGCAGCGAACCAGCCGCATTGGCGCAATCAGGCTCTGTTCAAGAAAGGTGTTTGCCTGGAGAAAGAATCAGATCGCGACGGCGCGCTGGCGACTCTCTATCGCATTCTTGAATTTAATCCTTCACCCGACCGGCCACCGGAATTTTTCTGGTTTTATAAAGCTGGATTTAACGCGGCGCGGTTGCTTGAAGAGCAACAAAAATGGGAAGCAGCTGCGGCGATTTACGAAAAATTGGTGGCGGCCAATGGACCGCGCAGTGAGGAAGCGAACGCGCGCCTGGGGCAATTGCGGCTGGAGCATTTCCTTTGGCAATAGGCGGGGAAAAATTTCGTTGTTTTTGTCATTGTCTTACGCTCAAAAGTGCCGCATGATTCGGGTATGAAGATACGGTTCAGGCTGCCCCGCTTGGCCGGTTGGACGGGGCGATGCGGCGTCGCGTTAGTCGCGCTGACGTTTTGCGCATCGGCCCTCGCAGATCCGAGTAAGAATGTAGTTGCAACGCCTAAAGTGCAGGCGAGCAAAATGCAGACAGCAGCCCAGCAAGCTGCCCTCAAAAAGCAAATCTATATGATGATCTCGGGCTCGGCGATTCCCCAACCAATCGACCGCGTGAGCGGCCCAATTGCGACCACGGCGATCCCGATGTTTGTGATCGGGAATCACGTTGATTAGGCGGCAATAGAATTTTTGGCCGCGGGAACGCGCTCACACAAAGCGCGGGCGGAAAGATTTATTTTTTTCGCCAATCCATCAGCGCTCGCAAGCGACGTCCCGTTTTTTCGAGGGAGTGGCGTCGCCCTTCTTGTAACAATGCGCGATATCGTTTGCCGCCACTTTTCATTTCGCGGATAAATTCGTGGGCGAATTTTCCATTTCGGATTTTCTCCAGCGCAACCTTCATATTCTTGGCGACGTGCTGATCAACAATTTTTGGTCCAACCGTGAGATCACCCCACTTAGCGGTATCGGAAATCAGGTCGCGCATACCTGCGATTCCTGCTTCGTGGATCATGTCGACAATGAATTTCAGTTCGTGCAGGCATTCGAAGTAGGCTAGCTCCGGCGCATAACCTGCGCGAACCAAAGTCTCGAATGCGTTGCGAATAAGCGCGGTTGTTCCGCCGCACAGTACGGCCTGCTCTCCGAAAAGATCGGTCTCCGTTTCTTCCCGAAAAGTTGTTTCTATCACGCCGGCCCGGGCGCACCCGATCGCTTTGGCCCATGCGAATGCAATCGCGCGCGCCTGACCGCTAAAATCGTTTTCCACTGCGAGCAAGGCCGGCACGCCGCGGCCCGCTTTAAACTCACGCCGCACCATTTGCCCTAATCCTTTCGGCGCTACCATCACGACGTCCACATCGCGCGGAGGGACGACAGTCCGGTAAACGACGGCGAATCCGTGAGCAAAGAGAAGCGTCTGTCCACGCCGCAAATTCGGCGCGATTTGTTTCGCAAAAATCTTCGGCATCTTTGTGTCCGGCAGGGCGAGAAAAACAATGTCGCTTCGCCGAACCGCTTCCGCTGGTTCCAGAACAGTAAGTTTGTGAGCTCGCGCCCTCGGACGCGACTTGCTGCCGCGGCGCAATCCGACCACGACTTCGAATCCGTTGTCGCGGAGATTTAGGGCATGGGCATGACCCTGCGAGCCAAACCCGATCACGCCGCAAATTTTGCCGCGCAGAAGGTCGAGTCTGATCTGTTTGTCGCGATAAATTCGCACCGGCATCGCCGGACAAGAGTGGCTGATGCGGCTGCCCGCGCCAAATTCAATTTAATTGGCTGCTATCCGTGGCGACGTTGCGATCGCCTTCAGTCGCGTGGCGTCGTCACGCGCGTTCTGTGCCTCCGAGGTGCGTCCCATTTTGTCCAGGATCTCGGCCAGCATGAGGTATTGCCGGGGCTGATTTGGTTCGCGTGCGATGGCGCGGCGTTGGGTAGCGCATGCTTGCTCGAGCTTATTTTGGCGAACCGAAATTGCAGCGAGTAAATTCAACGCCTGGACGTCGTGCACATCGAGTAAAGCAGCATAGCGGAGGGCACGGGTGGATTGAGCAACGTCATTGTTCTCCGCATATAGCTGGCCTTCTGCTAGCCAGGCGGCGTGATGCCACCAGTTTTGACGCGTGTAATTTTCGATGAGACGCAACGCCGGGAGCGGACCTTGGGTTCGACGCAACAATTCTGATTCAAGACTGATCAATTCCCATACCTGGGGATAGTCGGCGCGTGCGCGCTCGAGGAGCGCGATGGCCCCAGCATCGTCTTTCGCCCGCGAGCGCATGTTCGCGAGATTTAAGACAGCGATCCAGGTGCGAGGATACTGAACTCCCGCTTCCTTGGCGTGTTCGGCATCCCGTGCAAACAGGCTTTCTGCCTCGGCAGTTTTTCCCTCGTGGACCAGAACACTAGCGAGATTATTGCGCGCGATCGGGTAGTCAGGGTTGGTTTCGAGAATGTGGCGGAACATTTTTTCTGCTATCGCATATTCGCCACGGTTCGCGTAAATCTGCCCCAAGTTTACGCCGACGCGGCAGCTTGTACCGCCCGCCGCCAGCGTGGAGGATTGCGATCGCTGCAATGGCGGTTAGACCAGACCCATGCTTACGTGGCAAGTCCAACGCACAACCGCCAAAGAAAAGCAAGAAGCCGACGCTTGGCAGGTAAAGCCAATGCTCCGCCACGGTCGCATTAAGCTGCACGATGTTCGAGATCGGAAGATAAGCGGCAAAGAACCAGACTGTGCCCATGATGCGCGCTCGCTTACCTATTCCGCTTCTTGCGCAGCCGTAGATGAACGCTGCGAGCACAACCAGACCGAGAATCGAGAGATATTCAGATGCGACCGTTTTACGCCAGCTCTCGCGGCTGAGGTAATTGTCCGGATCGAAAATATTGCGCTCCATGTGCAGGTTCCCCGGAAAAACCATCAGCCGTCCGTAGTCACCCAGCGCACGCAGCATAAGGGTGCCTCGAACCGCGGCCGACCAGTTCTCGGTGAACCCCTTTTCCGCTCGCGCAACTGGAAGCTGGCGTAATTCAGCATATGCGCCAAACACCAGCGCGCAGCAAACGATCGTCGTGATCTTCACTTTTTTGTCAATGTCCCTGGCGAAGGCAAGGGTGTGGACCAGAAAAATTAGCATCCAGATACAAGCGATTTCACGGGAACAAAGTGCCAGCACTCCGGCCAGCGCTGCCAGAGGATAAAGAATACCTTTTAGCCAGCGCGTTTTGGCGATCCGGGCGCGCAAAACCAGTAACCATGCGCCCGCTGAGAAAACAAAGGCCAGACTGTCGGCCCGTCCGGAAATGTAATCGATCGCGGCGGAATGTACCGGGTGGACCATCCAGATGCCGGAAATAATGAAAGCGGCAAGGGCCCCCGCGCGCGCCATGCCCGGGTCGTCACTATTCCAAAGGCCGGCCCCCTTTCCAAACAGGTGCCTGAGTAATCGATAAAGCAGCAGGCCGGCGGCTACATGCAGGAGAATGTTGCTGAGGTGAAAACCAGCTGGGTCCGTGTTCCAGAAAAAGTAATCGAACATGTATGAAAGATTCTGGACCGGCCGGTAGTGCCCCGAGAGCGAATCGAGAAAGAGATAGTGCCGGAACGTTTCGAGAGCGAGAAGCGGGCTTTTTATGAATGGATTATCTCGGGTGAGGATAATGTCGTCCCAGATGAGCCCTCCCTGGATGGCGGGCAATCGGATAATGAAGCCGATGGCTCCAAGAAAAAAATAACGCGGCCATTGCTTGCCGCAAAAGGCGATAAGGCGCGCCCGAAAACTGGAGCCGAGCGTCACCTTAATCGGAACCTGATTCATGAGCAGGGTTGCGAGAGAGAAGATGCATCTTTAAACAAACGAGCGTCCTCCCGAGTTGCACGAGAGGACGCCCGAAAGTTTTCAGAACTCCGATAACCTGCTAAGGCCCGTAAGGCGACCAGAAGCCCGTGCCGGCGACGTCTGACAACAAGGCGTAGTCAGCCGATGGCACCTGCGGAATTATGTCAACCGTCTGAGCACCGTAAGCAGTGCCGAAGAGGGTCGCACCCGTGTTATAGAGGGCGCCGCCTTTCTTGACGTAATTGGTCCAATCGGCTGTCCCAACCACGTCGTTGGATTTTTTGTTGGTTTCAATTGCGTACTGGTCGACAGCAGCGTCGATCATACGCAGATCGTTAAGGATCTTAGAAGCCTGAGAACGTTTGCGCGCGCGCAGGAATCCAGGAACCGCTATCGCGGCCAGCAATGCGATGATTGCGACCACTATCATGATTTCCACCAGCGTGAAGCCGGCATGTTTTCGATTTAATTTGGTTAACATTATCTGTTATTGCGTTGGTTTACTGTTGTGTTTGTTTGTGTTTGGGTTGCGATAGCGCGGCTTCTTCCAGCTACGATCTCACAACTCATTCCCTGCCACTCCCTTCGAGGGGGAATGGCAGGCGAATGAATCGTCAGATTTGATTACGGACCATAGGGCGACCAAAAACCGGTGCCGGCGACGTCCGACAGTGCGGCGTAGTCGGCCGAAGGGACCTGAGGAATGGTATCAACCGTCTGACTACCATAGGCGTGGCCAAGTATGCTGCCGCCGGAGAGAAAAAGGGAGGAACCTTTCTTCAGATAGTTCGTCCAATCGGCTGTGCCAACCACGTCGTTGGATTTTTTGTTGGTTTCAATTGCGTACTGGTCGACAGCAGCGTCGATCATGCGCAGATCGTTGAGGATTCGGCTGGCTTGGGAACGTTTACGGGCACGGAGGAAGCCGGGCACCGCGATCGCGGCCAAGAGCGCGATGATCGCAACAACGATCATAATTTCCACGAGGGTGAAGCCCGCGCGGCGCTTGTTAAGTTTGTTCAACATTGCTAACTTGCTTTCTGTTCTCTATTATTTGTTTGATTGCGCTCCGAAGCACCCGCTTCGGAATAGCCGCCTTAGGAGCACTCTCGATGCCAAGCAGCGGTCGTTTTAGAATTTCTAGAAACCGTGTTGTCTTCCTGGGAGCCTGGATGCCCGGGTTCAGGCGTGATTCTCGCTTTGCAAACGACACGGTAGCCATCATTTGGTGATGGATCCGATATCGTGACCCCGCGTAAGCTCCTCATCCCGTTCCACCTCCAGCTCGCGCACTACGTTTTCGCAGGTGTTCTTCTC
>Ga0209159_1001968_pt1 | contig 14832 bp, 17 predicted proteins | sample GraSoiAngelo_144_FD_185901 | JGI IMG/M metagenome (GOLD analysis project Ga0209159, IMG submission 185901) | Grasslands soil microbial communities from the Angelo Coastal Reserve, California, USA - 14_1009_02_40cm (SPAdes) (version 2) | ecosystem: Environmental > Terrestrial > Soil > Grasslands ...
TTTCTGAAGGAGGTGGTGAGGCAACCGAAGTCCAGGATTGGCAGGCTGACCTTACCCCGCAACAACAGCGTTTCTGGGAAGAAGGGTGGCAAGCTCTGCCTGCACCGCCTGCTCCCACCACCCCAAAACTGATCCCGGTGATTACGACCAAGCCAGGCGTGGAAGCGACGGAACTGGCCCAAATGTACTTCAGCCGCTGGAATTGTCAGGAAAATGCGCTTCGCGACTGGTTAATGCCGCTCAATTTAGATACCAATCATGGCTACGCAAAAGAGCAGGTCGTGAACTCAGAACTGTCCAAACGACAAAAGGTGGTACAAGGGCGTGTGCAACGTCTAGAACAGTTAGCGCAAGCCAGCCGAACACGCTTAACTGACCTGCAGGAGCAGGATCAGCACCTTCAAGAGCAAGCTTATGCCTATGAACAGCAAGGGATGGAACTCTCGTTCCAGGTGATGCTCTTGGAGGCCACAGGCCAAACAGAAGAACGGGACTACTTTCCTTTAAAAGCCCGCCAACTAGCGGCAGACTGGGAGGTGCGTCAGCGCCAAGCTAAGCTGGAAAAGAATGCGACACGCCGCCAAGCTATCTTGAACAAATGTGAGGGCTATTGCCAAAGGTTGCGGCACGTGCTCAGACGGAAAGAGGATTTGGAGACTCAAACACGCGAAATGTATGAACTGGATCATGCAAAGGACCAGATCATGACGCTGTTGAAGGTGGCACTAGCCAATCTGGGCATGTGGGTGAGGGACCAGTATTTCGGCGAGAACTACCGACATTGTAGTTGGCAGCGTTTGTTCCCTTTTTTCAAATGAGGTGGGCGAATTACTACAACGGAGGGCGTAGTACAACTCGAAGTCTGTGGCAACGTCAATGCACACAGTGTCAGCTTGCCAGATGGCAGGCAGTTAGTGATGGCTGCTGGGGAGCGGCTTCGTGTCCATGCCTTCAATGGGCCGCTGGCGCACACAGGCTGAGTCTCACTCTATATGCGTTGATCATGAGAAAAGGCAAACTCCCTGTACATACAATGGTTGCTTGCCAAGATCGGCCATCAAGTGGGATGTGATGTCTGGATTGCCACGAATGATCAAAGCAAAAGCTGGAAAGGTGAACGGTTAGGCGATCTCAGCCTGAAAGTGCTTCCACCTCTCGTGGATAACACATCACGTCGGATCATCAATCTCATTGATGTCCTCTGGTTACGTGGAGATGATGTTCTCGCTGCCTATGAGATTGAACATACCACCTCCATTGCATCCGGTCTGCTGCGTCTCTATGACCTGGATGCGTTATGCCCCACACGTACCATGCACCTCTGCGTTGTCATTCCACATCCTTCTCTCAAGCGTTTTCAAGCGGTGCTTGCCCGACCGGCCTTTCAGCGGCTGAATATGCAAAAGCGCTGCTTAATTATCCAGGAGGAAACCTTACTAGAGCACGCCGAGCATATTCTGCGCTGGGCCAGTAGTCCGACGGTCATTACTCGGCTCGCTTTGAACATGGAGCAATCATGACGGGAGAGGCTGCGCATGTGGCAGAAATATCTCGCTAGAAGTTTACGCTAAGAATGCCCGACCGTATAGATGAGGAGGCATGAAAGTGATTATCGGGAAAATTGTCAAATCCTCTTCGCATATCAACTACGTCTGTCAGATTTATGGGCCCCTGGAAATCGAGGTCCCACCAGATGTTGCTCAATACGCCTTTGGTCACTTCGTACGTGTTGCAATACCATTAAGACCTTCAGACATATCGCGTCATTGGCAAGAGAGGGATCAATTCAGAGATGAGCAGCCCTCCTGTTACATAGTGGGTGTGATCTATGATACGCAATTACTGAATCCCTCTTTTGGATCGCTGGGGCCGCGACTTTCCACTGAAACACAGGTGGAACTGTTCTCGCCCGATTATCTCTTAGAACAAGCAGTACTTGTTCATCTGGTCATGCTCGGGGTGATGGAGCAACACAGGTCTAGAAGTGGCTCCCTCAAGCTTCACATCGTCCATGACATCCCATCGTTCCCGTTGGAGTTGAACAGCAGTGTCGAGGCCATGACAGATGAGGACGTCCATCGGTTCCATCTCTTTCACGATCTGGGGAATGCTGAGAACCGACACGAATACCTTCATATGGGCTATCTGCCTCATATGATTACCCAGCAGAACAGCCTTATCCCTCTGGTGATCTTGCGTATCATCGACCAGTTAGAGCATCTCTTCCCACAACATCGCTCGCTGCTCTCCATTCTCAAACGCAATTTTGCCTGGAGGCTGAAAGTGGAGACCACTGGATAATGTAGACAGAAAGCGCTTGTATGGGCTGTAAAGGGTGAAGCCACCACGACCGTGCGCTATCCCATACCCACGCTGAACATCTCAAACGTATGAAAGTGTATGTGATGCCAATGATGCAAGGAGCAATGCAATGCAAAAATGGGAATATTCCTTCGTTTTCGCAACGGTCACCAACGACGGTGAGTTTCGTCCCCGCTTTGCCAACGACCAGGAACTCGATGATTGGCAAGCAGGTCTGACCATGTACGATTATGCAAACAGATTAGGAGAAAGTGGCTGGGAGCTTTTTTCCTGTCACCCCATTGTATTCACCCAATCAAACTGGCAACCATTACGAGAAACCCAATCAATTTCATCGGAACTGCGTGCCATCGAGATGGTTTTCAAACGCCCTAAAAAAGGCGACAGTGATTCTCCTTGCTAGCCAGGTGCTTTCCATTGCAAGTGAGGGTTGTAAGACAAGGCTCTCTGAGAAGATCCTCATTGAATCAGGTGAGATCAATGAACGCCGAAGAAGACAACATGAGAGGGAAGCAGAGACAAGCTATCCAGCAGTCGACTATTACGCTTCCCTATTTTAACTACGGGGTGCCAGTGCTCTATCTGAGTAGTACGCCCTCTGTTCCAGTCATTACGCTCGGCGAGATGCTGGGATTACGCATGTTCTGTGGAATGTGAACTCTTTGCTACTCAACAAGGAGGGACCGAGACCCCTTTACACCTGCTGCCAGGAGGGTTTCTATGATGTACTGACAGTAGAGATCACTCGTTCTATAATGATGGAGATACCTATGAGAGGAGCAAGCAATGGAAGAGAAGACCTATACCCTAAACATACGCCAAACAGGTACATGGCACTATGAAATAACGATACCAGAGATCGATGTAATGAAGACGGCTCCTACACTCGATAGCGCCCTTACTATCACTTCGCACGATATCGTCACGCATTTCATGTCTCGTTCTCTCATCCTGGTGTTCGCTGAACAACCCGATGATAAGAACACTCAGGTTGTGGACCAGCCAGAGCATCTGTGCACTCATCGGGAGGATCAAGCCGCTTTTGAGGTAGTGCAACAAGGCATTGCCCCGCAAGTTAGGAGGAAAGAGCATCATCTCGTGTTCGCATTATCACATCCACGCACACGAGCACCAACCACATGGCTCAATACGTATACGGGCAAGCTCTTCGATACGTATTACATCAAGGATGAGCTTGAAGCTGAGTCCGATGCATTCCTGGAGGAAGCACGTGGTCACAGGAAGGCAACAACCTATGAGTGAGCACCCACCTACCCTCCTTATCGTCTACCTACGCCCTAACCATATCGAAGAAGCATGCTACCATATCGACGAATCGCTCACTACGTCTGGCATTGCGTACCGTCTCATTGCGCAGCAAGAGGAACGTGTCTTCCTCGAAAGTGCTATCCCGTTCGTCATCACACACATCGAAAAGCGCATGGTCTTCGCGTTGCATGCGTCACTTGCCCCAAAGGCAATTAATGACATGGCACTACTCGTGACGACAGGGCTCATCCTCGGTATTGCTGTCAAAGGCGAGATTGTACTAAATAATCCGACGAAACTTAAGCGGCTAACCCAGCTACCTGTCGAATGACATCTGGGCTGGCAGCCATATCACGAAAGAAAGTAAGAACCGCTTCGATGAGGCGCTCCATGGTTTGGAACAGGTGATTATGAGTGACACGACGACGCAAATGCTTCCAGAAGCGCTCAACCGGATTCAACTTGGGCGAGTAGGTCGGCAAGCAGACCAACTCGATCTCATCAACATGCTCAGCCAGCCACGCTTGGACAGGTTTGGCGAAGTGGATGCGATAATTATCCACGACCACATACTTTTTGCGAGGTGGCTCTTCATTTGCCACATGAGCATCCGGAACCAACTGCGTGAGGACCGAGCGAAACAACGCGTTGTCCTTATGCTCGCTCACCGCCCAGTAGAGCTTCCCACTCACCCAGTGGATCAAGCCCGCCCCATACTGTTTTTTGTTCTGGCGAGGGGTCTCGATTTTGCGCTGGTGCCCTCGTTTGCTCCAACAGCACATCACTCCTGGCAACAAGGCCAGATCCACTTCGTCTTCGTAGTACAGATCAATTTCGCCAGCTTGGGCACGTCGTTGCAGGTCCTCAATAGTGGCACGCTTCTGCTCATACTCAGGGTCGGGACTGCTCACGGTGAGCACGGGGCGTTGCACGGTGTAGCCCTGGCGATGCAAGGCACGCCGCACGCAGCTTTCACTCACCTCCATCCCGGTCTGCTCTGCCAAGACGACCGCGAGCAAACCGGCAGTCCAGCTCGAAAACTGATGGCCCAGGCTGCGTGGATCGCACTCGACCAGTTCCAACAGCTTCTTCAAGAATTCCTCCGTCAGCTTGGCAGGCCGCCCGCCCTTGGGCTGAGGGATGATTCCTTGCAGTCCCGCCTGGTTGAATGCGTGGATCGTGTCGGCCACCATTTCTTCGCTGTAGAACAACAGGCCAGCAATCTGCGGGACGCTGTAGTGTTGGATCGACAACAAGATGATATGGCAGTGCGTTTTCAACATCGCATCCGTCGTCTGATGATAAATCCGCGACATCCACTGCTGTTCTTCGTCTGTCAAGGGGCGCACATATACTTCGCTTGGTCGGCTCATTCTCAGTCCTCTTTGCGTGGTGATCTTGCCCTCTATTCTATGACATTTCCCGCTTTTGTTTCGACGCTTTATTTAGTATGCCTGTTCTCGCGTGAATTGTCAAGGCAAAGAGATACGATACTCCTAAAAGTAATGCCCTCATTGCGCTGTGAAAGCGTTGTATATGCTCGACATATACGGCGTAATTTCCTTTACACTCGCGGCAAAATTGGCTTAACACTCTGCCTCCTCCTTTCGCCCCTCTTCGATGCGGCTAATGAGGTGGGAAAGCTCGAGCAGATCAACCACGCGAAAGGCGGCGCGACCGGCTGCAAGCATCACACTGGGATCTGCAGGAGCAAGGCTGGTCCAGGCTGCTGGCAGCGCCCGCACATGATCAGGAGTCTCGTAAAAGGTGACACGATATTCCCCCCAATTGTGCCGGTATGCGAGGATCTCAAATTGCTGACCGTACAAGGGATGAAAGGGATGGGTGACCGTGAAAACTCCTTCTGCCAGAGATGGAGACGGTGTAGTTGACGGCTGAGTCCAAAGGAACCGTCGAATCGCTCTTTCGCTGGATGACCCAACGTTTTGAACGGCGCTTGCCCAACACGAGCTATGGCGTGCATGACGCCCAAACCGCTGCCCAAACGGGAGGCATGACCCTGGAAGAACTGGAGCGCTGTTTCTATCAGGCGATCGTCGATGATTATCAACAAGCCTGGGATACCCTGCGAGGGCAACGCCGCTGTGTGCTCTGGGAACAGGCAGTAGCGCAAAGCGGGGTGCCACAGTATCTCGGGCCTCCCGATGATCTCAAACTGTTGTTCATGAAAGCCGTCAATCGCAAAACCCCTCATCATGGCTATCGCACCTCTTCAGGAAACAGGCTCTCATTTCATGGCCGCTGGTATGTCTGCCCTGGCCTGCTCAGTCGGCTCCAAGGTCGCGAGTTCGAGGTGTATTACGATAGACGTGACGTGGGCGTGCTCTACCTTTTCGTCGAAGGCAGCTATGTCGGAGAAGCCTACTGTCCCCAGTTCATGGGAGGTCGCGTCAGTGAATGGGAAGCCAGAGCCATGCGCGAACACGACGAGATGATGGCAAGGCAAGCCCGCGAACAAGGGCTGCCAGTCCGCGCTCGCATTCAGGACGAAGCGGGGTCACACCGCAAACGCCGAAGCGCAGAGATTCGAGCAAGTGAGCAAAGTCGTCAATGGGATCGCCAACGCCAAGACATGCATCCAGCCGAAGTGGTTGAGCGATTAGCGAGTATCGAGGCATCGATCCCTCAAGTCGCACCACTCCCGCCTGCTGTCCCAGATGCCGACCCTGATCGTCCAGTTCGCACATTACGTATTCGCACGCTGCGAGAGGAGCCGCTGCCATGACCCATCCCCTCTTTCGCAAAGAGATCTTCGTCGAGAACGCATTCGAAAAACGTTTTCAAGCGATGCTGCGTTCCGCCTGGCACAAGCGTTCCTGGCATGTGATCGTCGCCGATCCGGGCGCAGGCAAGACCATGGGGATTCGCGATATGATCAAAACGGCTGGCTCCCGTACGATTCTCGCGGTTGTGGCTCCGAAAAACAATGAGGATGAGCAGGCGCTGGGCGACCAGTTCTTCACGGCGCTAGGACTCCCGCTGCGAGGGCATTGGCGTACTCACAAACCAAAACTCATGGGACACCTACACCAGTATGGGACAGAATGCCTCATTTTGGATGATGCCCATGATCTCTCGCTGGGACATCTGATGTTCATCAAGGAAGTGACAGACCAGGGGCGGTTGCAGTATGATCATCCGCTTGGGTTGTGTTTAGTTGCGGCAGGGCGTGGCAACACGATTCCCTTGAAGGTGACGTTAGACCAGCCTGATCCTACCTGGCTGCAATGGCGTCGCCGACTCGATTCGCTGCAACCATTCTGCCGCATTGCAAGCCACACATCGGAAGAAGTCCGCGACATCCTGGCCACCCTGGAAACGGTGTACCAGCCACTCTTGCCGCAGCTCAACTTACGCCAATGGGCAGGTTCGGTCTACGCCTGGCTGACGCAACCGGTCCTCGACCCAACCCACTCAGGCCGCGTGACGATGGATAACCTGATGAAGCTCGTGATCGCCGCTCTGGAATGGTCGTATGAGGCAAAGGCTACCGATGTACAGGCCAAGTGGCTGGAGTGTGCCGCAGAGTTGCTCGTACTGCGCCATGATACGCTACGGATTATTGATGGAGCAGGGCCAAGCGTCGAAGCAGATCAGGCATCAGGCGCGATGCCAGAGCAGACGAGTGATACGCAAGCAGAACAGGTCTCTTCCCCAAACGCCCAGCAAAAGCTTCCATCTTCGGTCCCCACAAAACAGGTGACTCAGGCACGATCTCGGAAGAAGGCTGTGTCGCAAACCGCCGCATCGGACAAATGCACGTTTTCTGGGGTCGTTCAAATTTCCCTCCAGCGTTTTGAGGAGAGTGGTGTTGCGCTTGTGGAGTGCCCCGGCTGTGGGAGAGCATGGACTCTTTCTCCAAGCGGTGGAGTTCTGCGCTTCAAGTCTCACGACAAACGCAAAATGAACACTCCCAATACCGGACGACGGTGGGTCAGGGAGGAAGGGGAAACTGACTGGAATGTTGTCAGCGGGTAAGAAAGCATCTCAAATCACGAGGTGTGGTAGCCATCGTGAGCAATGTGCATGCTATCCTATGAACAGGTGATAAGGAGAGTTACCGTGATGCCTGACGCTATTGTTGAGTCTCGTAAACTCGTACCTATCTTTTTCCCTAAAGTCTCACAAAGTCGTGCCGGTCAGATTCTGAGCATACTCGAGTTGCCGCCACGCCTCCAGTGAAAATGGGAGGGCTAATTGATAGTTCGGCAAAGCTTGTAGCTCTGCAAGCTCGCCCATCAGCTCGGCTTTCGTGAGACCTTGGGCAGCCAGTCGAATGGTTTCTTCGCTTCCTTCAGGAAGACAGATCAAGGTCATGGCATCAGGATCAAAGCGCACGGCCACGCTGCATCGGGCGAAGCATTTCCCCATATAATAGCGATAGCCGCCTAAGCCAAAGAAGCCATTGCTACGGATACTGCGAAACTACCTGCCCTGTGCGAGGTAGGCATAGACTTGCGGCGAGGCTGCGGTACGGTATCCTGACCACCGGGCTCATCATGGGCGTCCTGTGGGGAACGTTGTATATCCTGACGTACTACCTGTGGGGAAGCGCTACTTCATCCGGAACGCTCCCCGTGCCACTCTTCCTAACCGTGTATGGCGTCAGTTTTCTCGTCGGCCAAATGCCGGCCTTCAGGGTGCTCATGGTGTGGGTCTACGACCGTACCGGGAGCCTGCTCCTGGCGATACTCATGCACGCGAGTCTGCTCGCCTGCACGATCATCTGCGTTTCTGCCGCGACAGGGGTGGCCTTCTTGGTCTATGTCTTCGCAGTGGCCGCTGCGCTGTGGGTCATCGTTGCAGCGGTGGCCGTGGCCAACGGCGGAAAGCTCTCGCGAGGGGAGAACACCAGTGCCATCTCAGTCACTCACACGCTGTGAGCACGTGATGTTCGATTCGGCTTTCCTGTGCACATCTCGGCTCGTGAGCTGTTCACCCGCCACGATTGCCATCACTTCCTTGCCACTGGCCAAGAAGTATGGCGAGGTTTCTGGCGAAGTGGCAGGGTTACGGGGGCTGGTACACCTCGCGAATACCACACGTGATCAACGTATCGGGTACGTCTTGTTGCGACTTTCCTGCTTCGCGGAAACATGAGAACCCGCGATCTGCACACAGGTCTGAGAGACCGCATCCCTCGAGGCGGCTTGCGCAGAGATGCAAGCCACCGTTCGTCACCCTCCGGCTTCTCCTCCGATCATGTGTGATGGCCCTGTGAGAATGCAGCCCACTTTTGTGATGCCTTCGTAACGTCCATGCATTACACTCTACATTGGAGCAATGTGAGAGATTTGCTCCAGGTAAAGGAAGTGCGGGATGGAGATAGCATCCCCTAGAGGAAGGAGAAAGATCATGAAACACAAAGGAGTCCGTAGCGTGCTCACCATCCTGTTGGCAGTTGCCGCGGTGTTTGCCATCGCCAGAGGGTATCCTGGTCATGGCAGGAGTCTGCGCCCCAGACGTCAACTTCAAGGGCACGCTGTTTACGAATGCCACGGTCCCGATGCTCGTGCTGGCGATTGTCGTGGGAGGTAGCTCGCTGCTCGCGGCGGCGACGGTGTTCATCCGTCACGCCTGGAGCGTGTTCCTGGCGGCAGCGGCGGGCCTGATCATGATCGCCTGGGAGGTCATCGTGTTCGCGGTGGTCCAACAATTCTCGGGGGTGCAGGTGTTCTTCATCGCCCTCGGCCTGGTGGTCATTGCGTTGGCCGCCTATCTGTGGACGACGGATTTTCGGGTTCCGCAGCTGCCCACCAGGCATGTCAGTCATGCCTAGGGGCAAACGAGTGGACAGTGAAGCTGTCCACGCCAGGCCAGACGCGATGTCTGGTGAGAACACCGCACCTGGCCGCTTGAACGAGATTGCTTGGTGCATGCTTTTCGTCTCCGCTAAAAGCAGAGGTGAGCGCAGCATTGAGCGGGAGGAAACGTTTATGAACGAGCAACAGAGAGCATGGAAGATCTTCGGGCATGCACTCACCACGTCGCAGCTCGGAATCGCTCTCCTGATGGTTGTGGTACTGCTCAGCGGTATCGCAGGCATTTGGGTCGGCTTGATAGCCAACGTCCCCCTGGTTCTTGCCCTTGTAGGGGTCGGCATCCTGGTGTGGAGAACACCGATGACTCACAAAGTCATCCGGATCGCACTCCTCGTCCTCGAGACCTTTCTCTGGACGAGTGCCTTCGGTGGAGGCATTGCGATTCTGCAAGGTGCGGTGTTTGGCTTCGTGTTGCCGCGCGTCTGGCTGGCTGGCACGCCCTTCAGTGACTACACGATCCCTGGCCTGACGCTGGTGATTGTTGTGGGAGGCACGGCCCTGCTCGCCGCAGCGACCGTATTCATCCAGCGCGAATGGGCGGTGCTCGTCTCGGTGCTGGCTGGCCTGTTTATGGCCGGCTACGAGGTGGTGGAGGTCGTCTTGACAGCAAATTTGGGGATGCCCTTCCCACCTTCCTTGGGATGCAACTCGTCTACTTTGTGCTCGGTCTGGCGGTCTTTGTGCTGGCAGGGTTCGTCTGGATGAGGGACTATCGCCCTCAGCACTTCCACGCCGGGCATGCCAGTCACACCTAAAGAAGCAGGGAGAAGGTGAATACGATGAAGAAGGTGATCCGCTGGTCGCTTTGGATAGTTGGCACCTTCCTGATGATCCGGGGTGTCATCGCTCTGCTGGGAGGCAGGCAAGCGGTGCAAAACTTCGCCCTCACATTCAATAAGCACGTGCTGAACCCAGTGATACTGCCATTAGCAGGGCGCGCACAGAGCCCCTATGCGCTTCTCCACCATGTTGGACGCCGCTCCGGTCATGCCTATGCGACACCGGTCATGGCGGAGCAAAGCGCAGACAGCTTCGTGATTGCGTTGCTCTACGGCACTGGCTCAGACTGGTATCGCAATGTGCTGGCAGCAGGCCGCTGCACGCTCACCTGGCATGGGCAGGACTATCTGCTTGGTGAACCGGAACTGCTCGATGCGAGAGCAGCAGAGCCGCTCCTGGTCCCATGGAGGGCGTTTGGGCTGAAGCTGTTGGGTGTCAAACACTACGTGAGGATGCGGCGTCTGGCCGAAGTCCCAGAGCAAGTGGCTCCTGCTGCCTAGCGTGGAAGCATGCAGAGAAGAGGAACGTTGTGTGCCGATGGATCGAGCACGTGACTCTACGTCTTGTCTCATCAGAGGGAGGGAGAAAGCGCATGAAACAGCAGCACGCTGATTACAAGATGGTCTCGTATCCGAAGTACCGGCGGTGGATGGCAGCCGCGTATCGTTCCACCCACCACAAACCCATGATCCATGTCTTGCTCGAAGTTGATGTGAACAGGGCACGCACGTTCCTGCGGGAGCAGAAAGCGAAAACCGGGGAGTCCCTCTCATTCACAGCGTTCCTGATTGCCTGCCTGGCGAAAGCCGTCGAGGAGCACAAAGCCGTACAGGCCATACGCAAGGGCCCCAAGCACCTCATCCTGTTTGATGATGTGGACGTCTTGACCGATATTGAGCGCGACGTGGCCGGCCAGAAATACATCATTCCCACCATTATCCGCGCAGCGAATCGCAAGACCGGGCGCGAGATTCATCAGGAGATCCGGGCGGCCCAGCGAGCAGAGGTGAACAACGTCCGGAAGCGGGTCCCGTTCTTGTTCTTGTCAGCCGTGCTCTCTAGACCCTTCCTCTGGGCCTTCGGCTGGATCGGGAGAAGGCGTCCACGGCTGTGGAAGGAGACCATAGGGACGGTAGAAATCTCGGCCGTGGGTATGTTTGGGAACGGCGCAGGCTGGGGCATTCCTCCCGCTCCGGCGGCGACGCTCATGGTGACGGTGGGGGGCATCGGCGAGAAGCCGGTGGTCGTGGACGGACACGTCGCCGTTCGGGAGTATCTGAGCCTGACGATCAGTTTTGATCATAATATCATCGATGGCGCTCCGGCAGCACGCTTTACTCAAAGCTTGAAGGAACTGATCGAGAGCGGCTATGGTCTTTTCGACTCCACTGTCGAGTCGAAGCAGGCCGGAGCGGAAGCCGCAGCGCAGAAGCGTGAAAGCGGTCCGCATCGAAAAGGAGAACAGAAGATGTCGCCAACTATTATCACCAGTCTCTTCGGATCGATTCTTCGCTTAGGGAGAACGTCTACTCCCCCAATGGGAACGCCCAACGGAATTGCTGAGTTACAGCCGGTCGATCTCAACGGCTATTCACAGTGGCTCCTCATCCGCGGGCAGGATGTGTCCAGGCCGCTGCTGCTCTTCCTGCACGGGGGTCCTGGCGAATCGAACATGTGGCTGGCTCATTCCACGATGAAAGAACTGGAAAAATACTTCGTCTGTGTCAACTGGGATCAGCGCGGGGCAGGCAGATCCTTCCGGCCGGGTTCCCTTCCCGAGACCATGACCATTGAGCAGTTTGTGAAGGATACGATCGCACTCATCGAACTGCTGTGCGCGCGTTTCGGCCAGCAGAAAGTCCTGTTGCTCGGGCATTCCTGGGGAAGCGTGCTGGCGATGAAAGTTGCGGCAGCGCGTCCCGATCTGTTGTACGCGGTGATTGGAATGGGTCAGGTCGTCGATATGAAACGCGGCGAAGACCTCTCCTACCGCTATGTGTTGGAGCGTGCTCATGCAGAGCACAACCGCAAGGCCATCCGCAGCCTTGAGCAACTGGGCGGCGCCGATACGTACAGGAAAGATAGTAAGTTTGTCCAGCGCAGGTGGCTCGTGCGGTACGGGGGGATGATGCATGCGCCAGATACGGGAGCAATTGTCTCCATCTTGCTGAATGCACCCGAATGTTCCATTGCGGACTGCATCCGCGGTCTCAGGATGAGGGACATGAAGTTTTCATGCCGGCGGATGGGAGACGAAATCATGGGCGTGAATTTGCTGCAAGAAATACCACAGCTTTGCGTTCCCGTGTTTTTCTTCGCAGGAAGCTATGACTACACCACACCCTGTGTCCTGGTTGAGCAATTCTATGCTTCGCTGCATGTGCCCTCCAAGAAACTGATCTGGTTCGAGCATTCGGCTCACATGCCCCATATGGAGGAACCAGACAAGTTTCAACGAGAACTCATTGCTATCGGAGACGAGTTTTGCTCCGAAAAGCGCCCACAGGATGCGCTCGTTGCCACAATGAAGAAGGAGCAAGCATGATGAGTACAGTTGAAAAGAATCCAGTTATCAAGACACGCTCTGGCAAGGGGCGTGGCAGTCAGGCCAGAGGCGTGGTCGATGAGTCCGATATGACGGCCAGGGTCAAAGAGATCCTCAATCGCTGGCCGACCGTGGGCCTGGCGGTAGGAGTGGTCTGCGATGGACGCCTCGTGTTCTTCCACGGACACGGGCTTGCCGACATCGAGTCGCGCACCGCCGTCACCGAGGACACCGTCTTTCGCATCGCCTCCCTCACCAAGACGTTCACCGCGATCGCCGTGATGCAGTTGTGGGAGCGAGGGTTGGTCGACCTCGATGCCCCCGCCAACGACTACTTGCGCGCCTACCAGCTGATCCCCGCCAGGGCCAGCTTCCGGCCAGCGACGGTGCGACATCTGTTGACCCACACCGCCGGGATCCCCGAGGTGGTTTACGCCTCCGATCTGCTCCATCCTGGCTGGGGCCCATTCGGCGCCCGCCCCGCCATCCATAGCGTGAAGATCGGAGAACCGATGCCCTCGCTCGCGGAGTACTACCGCGGCGGTCTCCCGGTGGTGGTCGAGCCAGGTACCGTATTCGCCTACACCAACCACGGGTTCGCGACCCTAGGCCAGATCGTCGAGGACGTGAGCGGGGAGCCCCTCGACCGCTACCTGCGAGAGCACATTTTCGGGCCGCTCGGCATGGCCGACAGCGACCTCGTCCGATCCGAACGGGTGATGAGACTCCTCGCGACGGGGTACGACCTTGGGCCCAGCGGTGCAAAGGCCGTCACCGACCGCGAATGGATCGGGAGGGGAGGCGGCGGTATCTACTCTTCGAGCCGCGACATGGCGCGGTACGTGGCTGCCCTGCTGGGCGGTGGGGCTAACGAGCACGGCCGGGTGCTTCAGCCAGAGACGCTGGCGACGATGTTCGCGCCCCACTACCAACCCGATCCGCGCCTGACGGGCATAGGCCTCGGGTTCTTCTGCCACGATGCCGGCGGCCATCTTGTCGTTTCGCATGAGGGGATACTGCCAGGCTTCAACTCGGAGCTCTTCGTGGCTCCCGACGACAGTCTCGGCCTCTTCGCCTTCACGAATGGGTCGAGCGGCGCGACGGCGTGGCTGCCGATCGAGCTCGGACGGTTGCTGCACCACCTGCTCGACGTCCCGGACGAGGTCGTGCGCAGTGATATCCCGCAACATCCCGAGATTTGGGACGAGATCTGCGGTCGGTATCGGCTTCCCCAGCGAGTCTCCGATCTGCGCGGGCGCGTGATGATGGGCGGCGGCGCCCAGGTCTTCGTCCGCGGCGGCCGGCTCATGCTGCGGGTGCGCACCCCTCTACCTGCGCTCTACGGAGGCCTTCCGCTCTACCCCGATAGCGACGCGGACCCCTACGTGTTCCGGCTCGACCTGTCGAAGTTCGGGATGGCGACGGTCCGTCTCGTGTTTGGCCACGAAGCGAGGGTCGGGACGAAGGCCATTCACACCGATCTCGGATCGCAGCCGGTCTCGCTCTACAAGCGACCCACCGCGAGTCTCACCCGCTTGTGGGCGACCAGCGCGCTCGACGCGCTTACCGCGGCTGCCGCAGTGACGGCTGTGCGGCGGCTGCGTCGCAGGCCGCACAAGGAGATGGTGAGATGAGCGTCACGACCGTCAAGACCACCGAGCTTTGGCGCGTGAGCGCCAAGGACTCGCTCGAAGCGATGTGACGGCCGGCCGCGAAAGGAGGACGCTACGTATGGAAGGCAAGCACTTCGCAATCTCGGGTCACGCTGAGCCTGGATTTGAGGGTGTCGCGGACGCGTTTGCCGAGAACTTCGTAAACCGAAACGAGCTCGGAGCCGCCTGCTGCATGGACGTGGACGGCACCGAAGTCGTTGACCTCTGGGGTGGCGTTCGGAACCGCAAGACTGGCGAACCTTGGGAGCGGAACACGATGGTGATCGTGTGGTCCGCAACCAAAGGCATGAGCGGCCTGGCGATTGCGCTCGCCGAGTCGCGCGGACTCCTTGATTACGACGAGCGGGTGTCCACGTACTGGCCTGAGTTTGCTCAACAGGGAAAAGAGGCGATAACTGTT
>Ga0209159_1001974_pt1 | contig 14799 bp, 13 predicted proteins | sample GraSoiAngelo_144_FD_185901 | JGI IMG/M metagenome (GOLD analysis project Ga0209159, IMG submission 185901) | Grasslands soil microbial communities from the Angelo Coastal Reserve, California, USA - 14_1009_02_40cm (SPAdes) (version 2) | ecosystem: Environmental > Terrestrial > Soil > Grasslands ...
AAGCTCGCGACCTTCATGGTTCTGCTGCCGCTGATTCTCCTGCAGGCAGCCGGGTTTCGCAGGCCCATCAGGGATGAGCGCCGCGTCGGGCTGGTCTTCGGAGGCGGCCTCGGCGTACTGTACTCCGTCACGACGATCTCCGGCCCGCCATTGGCCGTGATGTTGAGCAACCAGGGCCTCACGAAACAGGACTTCCGAGCCGGGCTCGGACTCGTGCGGCTCGCGGAATCGACCTTCACGGCCGTGGCCTACTACTTCGCCGGCATGTTTGCCAGCGAGAGCGCCGGCCTGCTTCCCTACATCCTCCCGAGCCTCGTCGTCGGGATCCCGCTCGGCGTCCGGGTCATACGACACGTGCGACCCGAGACCTTCAGGCGGGTCTGCATGAGCTTCGACGCCTGGGTCGTGGGCTTCGGCATCTCGACACTATTGCGACAGCTACACGTCATCGAAACCGACGCCGCGTTTTCCGTCCTGGCCGCGGTGGGCGTGCTGGACATCTGGCTGCTGTACCGATTCTTCCGCAACCAGACGCCCGGCACCGTCGCGCCAGGAGCCCAGCCAGCCCCCGCGACTCAGTAGAGGTACGTGAGGGCCATGGCCACGGTGATCTGGTCCTTCTTCCCGTTGAATGCCCCCAGCGTGGACCGGTCGTACCGGAGCTCCGGCCGCACCACTGCGCTCGGCCACGCCTTGATGTTCAGCGTCGCCGTGCCGCTGCCGAACTTCTGCCCGGTGTTCGTGGGGAAGCCGAGGGCACCATTCGAGCGGGCGCCGCTCTCGTCGTTCACGTAGTCGCCGCGCAGCGCCAGACCGACGCTGGCGTTGAAGTCGTACGTGACCCAGCCCCCGAGCGCCCACCACTTCGCGTCCTCCGTCGGATCGGGCAGCGCTGCGTTCGCCTGCTCCGTCCCGTAATCACCCTGCACCCACACGGCCGCCTTGCCGAGTTTGCGCCAGAGCAATCCCTCGAAGCCGTACCGGTTGGCGCTGTTGTTCCCGGGTTCTTCCGCGCCCCAGTACCCCACGATGCCGAGCGATGTCAGCTCGTTGGGATACAGCCCGACGCGCCCCATGAGCGACTTGTGGCTGTTGTTGTCAGAGACTTGATCCCACCCGTTGATCACACGGAGCTGCAGATCCACGTAATTGTTGAACTTCGTTTCCACGCTCAGCCCCGTGCCGGTGAAGTTCTCGACGTAGATGAATTGGTTCCCCTCCGACCAGTTGGGGTTCGCGTAGGTCTCGATCACTTCCAGGCCCATGAGGGTGGGAATGCGCCCCACCTTGAACTGCAGCCCGTTGCCACTGGCGGTCGGGACGTTCAGCGTGACGTATAAGTGCGGCAGATCGGCCGGGGTCGTGGGGTCGAAGAAGCCGCCCGACTGGATCACGGTCGCATCCTGGCCGACGAGCAGCTCGGTGTGGAACCCCGCGCTGAACTTCGTCGGGTCGTAGGGCTTGTCGAGGACGACCCCGAACGCGTTGAGCATGAAGCGGTTCTGGAGGCGGTCGTACAGCCGCCCGACGATGGCCGTCCCGCCGGCGCTATGGCCCGAATACGAGTACGACCCCGCAGCGAAGCCGGTCAGTTTGAAGCCCGCGAGCGCGGTCTCCAAATGGTTCACCGGAGGCGGTGGCGGATCGGTCTTCTTCGCAGTGTCGGCCGGGGGCGACGCTCCGCTCTGGGCACGAAGCATCCCCGGGGCGATGAGCCAGACGCCCATGAGCGCGGCTCGCGCTAAACTGGTTCCTTGCACTCTCATACGATGGCCTCCTTCAGGGCCTGGCGCAGTGATGAGTTTCATCAGACCGCCTCGGGCTCGGGCGCGAGTTGCCCGATCCCTCGAGAAGCCGTCTCGCTGAGGATCACCGCCGAGGCGACTTCCGGCGAGTCGGGATACGCCAGCGCACCCATCTCGGGCAGGTCGAGCCCGAGCTCTTCCACTTGCGGCGCTACACGGTGGCCACCGACGACGAATGCCGTGGCCTTGTAGGCGACGAACGCCATGACGCCCACCCCCACGACGTTTGCGACGCCGCCGATCAGCTGGGCCGCGAATTGACTCGCATCGCCGTAGAACAGCCCCCGCACCGCCCCGTTCACACCATTCCACCCGTCCCCGTATGTGCCGTCGGCCAACAGTCCGAGGGACAGGATGCCCCACAGCCCGTTGACGCCGTGGACCGAGATCGCGCCGACGGGGTCATCGATGCGCAGCTTGCCGTCGATGAAGAACACCGCCACGCACACCAGCACCCCAGCTACGCCACCGATCAACACCGCCGACGGCGCGGTCACGAACGCGCACGGCGCCGTGATGGCCACGAGACCGGCGAGCGCCCCGTTGGCCATCATCGAAGGATCGGGCTTGTCGTACTTGATCCACATGTACAGCATCGCCGTGATGCTTCCAGCCGCCCCAGCCAGCATCGTGTTCGTCGCGATGACCCCGATGCGCAAGTCTGAACCCGCCAGCGTCGAGCCGGCGTTGAAGCCGAACCATCCGAAGGCGAGAATGAACGTTCCGATCAGCGCCATCGGGATGTTGTGGCCGGGGATCGCGTTGACGCTGCCGTCGGCGTTGTATTTCCCGCGGCGCGGGCCCAGCAGCGCCGCCGCGACGAACGCCATCACGCCGCCCGTCATGTGCACCACGGAGGATCCCGCGAAATCCACGTGCCCATGCCCGAGCCCGAGATTCTTGCCGAGCATCGCCAGCCACCCGCCACCCCAGGTCCAGTTGGCGTAGATCGGATAGATGAACGCGCCGACGAAGACGCTGAACACCGCGAACGCCGAGAACTTCCACCGCTCCGCCAGCGCCCCCGTCGGGATGGTGGCCGCGGTGTCCATGAAGACCATCTGGAACAGGAAGTACGCGAACACCGGTGCGGTGTACGCGACCCCCGTGAGAAAGAATCCTGTCCTCCCGAACAGGCCCCACTCCTTGCCCGCGATCGTGATGGAGACCTCGTGCGCCAGCTTGTCGTAGCCGCCGAGCGTGCCGAGGGGTCCCACGCCACCCGCCTGCAACGCGAAACCGATCGCCCAGTAGGCGAGCATCGCGATGCCGTAGACCATGAAGTTCATGGTGATCGTGTGCGCGGCGTTCTTGGCACGGGTGAACCCGGTCTCGACCATCGCGAAACCGGCCTGCATGAACATCACGAGAAACCCGGCGACCAACGTCCACACGAAGTTGATCGCCACCGTGTTCGCCGCGGAGGCCGCGCTCGCGAGCCTGGCGAGCGAGTCCGCCGCTGGCACTCCCTGCCCGGCCAGAACCAGCGGCCACGCCAGAGTGATCAGCAAGCCGATACCGACCGAGCGTCTCATACGATCTCCCAGTGAGGGTTCCCACGATTCACTGATGCGCAATAATTCGTGCAAAAATTGCACAGATCGCTCTACACAACGCTACTACCCAATCGGGTAGTGCGTCACAGTGTCGCAAGAATCGTGCACAATCTGCACAAATTTGCGTACACCGATACTGCGCCGGATGGCCCGGCACCGCCCCGCCCCGTTCCGCTTGACACCGTCGCCGGCCCGCGGGCAGCTTTCGCGCTCGAGCACGGTCTTCGACATGAACCTGCGTTCCGAAGTTTCTTGCCCCCGCCCGCACGGCGGCCGGCCTCAGCCGGCCGGCCGAAAGCGGGCGTGTACCTCGCCGCAATAGACGTTCGTAGGGCACGCTTCCCACAATTGACGGTGTCAACCGTAGTACGCGTCGCTCCAGGGGTGAACGTTTGAGTGAGTCGACAGCACCATCGGACCGTCACGCCGATACGACGGTCCTCAAGTTCGGCGGCACATCCGTCGCGGACGCCGAGGCATTGCAGCGGGTAGCCGGTCTCGTCCGCCGCGCGCAGCGCAGCACACGCCCCATCGTCGTCGTGTCGGCGCTCGCCGGCGTGACCGATGCACTGCTCGCGGCCGCCGACGCCGCGGCGAGCGGCGACGCGGAGCGGATGCGGCCCCAGCTCGATGCCCTGCTCGAGCGACACGCCGAAATCGCCGGGCGGCTGGCCCGTCCGGAAGGCGCCAAAGGGATCCGCACCGTGCTCGGGCGGGCGCGCGGGGAGATCGCAGTCCTCCTTGAGCGGGTCGCCGGAGAGCCGGCACGCCGGCCGGCGCTACGCGATGAGATCGCCTCCTACGGCGAGCGCCTCGCGGCCGCGCTTCTGACCGCGGTGCTCCTGGCGGCGGACGTGCCGGCACGCTACGTGGACGCGCGCCACTGTCTCATCACCGACGAGGCATACGGCCGGGCCACTCCCATGCCTTCTGACACGGAGCAGCGTACGCGGGCCGAGCTCGCCCCCCTGCTTGACCGTCGCCTGGTCCCCGTGCTGGGCGGCTACATCGGGGCGACCCGCCGGGGAGTGACGACTACCCTGGGCCGGGGCGGCTCCGACTATAGCGCGGCCCTGGTGGGCGCGGCTCTTGCAGCAGCGGAAATCCAGATCTGGACCGACGTGAGCGGCGTGTTGACCGCCGACCCGCGCGTCGTGCCGGGCGCGCGGACCATCCCCACCCTGTCCTACGCCGAGGCCGCGGAGCTGGCCTATTTCGGCGCCAAGGTCCTGCACCCCAAGACGCTCCAGCCGGCAATGGACCGCGACATCCCCGTGCGGATCTGCAACTCCCACGCACCCGCCGACCCGGGAACCGTGGTGACGGCACGAGGGGACATGCGCGCCGGGACCGTGAAGGCCATCGCGCACAAGTCCGGCATCACGGTGCTGCAGATCAGCTCGACCCGGATGCTCGGTGCTTACGGCTTCTTGCGCGGGCTGTTCGAGGTGTTCGAGCGTCACCAGACGGTGGTGGACGTGGTGACGACGTCGGAGGTGAGCGTGTCGCTCACCGTGGAAGACGCGGTGTCGCTGCCCGCGATTGTCGCCGAGCTTCGGCCGTTGGGCACCGTGGCGGTCGAGTCGGGCCGGGCCATTGTCTGTGTGGTGGGCGAAGGCCTGCGAACCACGCCCGGGATCGCCGCCCGAGTGTTCGCGACCATCTCGGACATCAACGTCTCGCTCATTTCCCAGGGCGCCTCCCGCGTCAATCTCACCTTTGTCGTGGACGAGGACCGAGCGCAGGAAGCCGTACTGCGGCTCCACGAAGCGCTTTTTGAGCGCGAGCGAGTGGACCTGGACGAGGCTACCGCGGCGGGTGAGCTGACTCCGTGACCGACCTCGTCTCGCTGGCGTGTGACCTGGTGGACGTCCCATCGGTATCGGGCGACGAGGCACAAGTCGCACGGTTCGTGGCGTCCTACCTCACGGACCTGGGTTATCACGTGGAGCTGTTCGATGCCGCGCCGGGGCGACCCAACGTGCTGGCGACCACCGATCAGCCGCCGCGGATCGTGCTGTCCACCCACCTCGACACGGTGCCGCCGCACCTCCCCGCCCGAATCGCGGAGGGCGTCCTGTACGGGCGCGGCGCCTGCGACGCGAAGGGCATCATGGCGGCGCAGATCGCCGCGGCCGAGCGGCTCCGCGCCGAGGGAGTGGAGGGGATCGGGCTGCTGTTCGTCGTGGACGAAGAAATGGGAAGCATGGGCGCACGGGCGGCCAATGCGCACCCGCTGGCGGGGGAATGCCGCTGGCTCATCGACGGCGAGCCGACGGAGAATCGGCTCGCCGTCGGCTCCAAGGGCTCACTGCGCCTTACGCTGTACACCGCCGGTGTCCCCGCCCACTCCGCCTATCCCGAGCACGGGCGCTCGGCGATCGATGCGCTGCTGGACGTGTTGGGGGACGTGCGTCGCGCCACGTGGCCGACCGACCCGGTCTTCGGCGAGACGACCGTCAACATCGGCGTCATCGCCGGCGGAACGCGGCCGAATGTCGTCGCCGCGGACGCCCACGCAGACCTGCAAATCCGGCTCGTGACCGAGGCCCCGCCGGTGAAGGCGCTGCTCGAGCGGGCGGTTCGGGACCGGGCCCGGATCGACTACCTGACGGCGGCGCCTCCGCTGCGGCTCGCGACGGTCCCCGGGTTCGAGACCTGCGTCGTCCGCTTCACCACCGACATCCCTCACCTCACGAACTGGGGTACGCCCCTCCTGCTCGGGCCCGGGTCGATCCTCGACGCGCACAGCGCACACGAGCGGATCTCCGAGGCCGAGCTCGCCGCGGGCGTCGACGCCTACGTCCGTCTGGTGCACGCGCTCGCGTTGCGGAAGGCCCAGGTGTGAAGATTGCCTTGTTCGGTCACGGGACGATGGGACGGGTGCTCGAGGAGAGCGCCCGCGCGGCGGGCCACGAGATCGGCGCCATCGTCACGTCTGCCAACGGCGGCGAGGCCGCGCGGCTCCTTCCCGGCCACACCGTGGCGATCGATTTTTCCGCGCCCGGCGCCGTGCCGGCCCACGTGGAAGCCGCCGCCGCCGCGGGGGTCCCCCTGGTGGAAGGCACCACGGGCTGGCAGCGCGACGAGGCCGGAGTCCGCGAGATGGTGGAGAGGCGCGGCGCCGCGCTGATCTACGGGGCCAATTTCTCGATCGGGGTGAACCTGTTCTACCGCATCGTCGCGGGCGCCGCGCAGCTGTTCCGCGGCGCCGGGTACGATCCGTTCATCGAAGAGGCCCACCACGCCCGCAAGCGCGACACGCCGTCGGGCACGGCGCTGGCGCTCGAGGCCATCGTGTCCCACGGACTCGGGCGAGAAGGGGGGGCGGGGGGAGCGGGGGGGGCGAGCGTGCCGATCGCGAGCACGCGCGCGGGTCACATCCCGGGGATGCACCGTGTCGGGTTCGACTCCGCCGCCGATCAGATCCTGTTGGTTCACACGGCGCGGTCCCGCGCGGGCTTCGCCGCGGGCGCGCTGCTGGCCGCGCGGTGGATCGTGGGGCGGCGGGGTATGTATGCCTTCGCGGACGTGCTGCACGACCTCCTCGCGCTGGAGCCGGAGAAGGAAAGGAAGGTCCGATGACCGAACATCTGGAATGGCTGCGCGGTTGCGGCACTGCTCTCGTCACCCCGTTCAACGCCGCCGGCGAGGTGCACGAGGCGCGGTTTCGGGCGCTGGTCGAGCGGCAGATTTCGGGTGGGGTGCGACTGCTCGTCCCCTGCGGAACCACGGGCGAAGCCGCGACCCTCACGCCCGTCGAACACGAGCGCGTCATCGCGCTCACGGTCGAGTCGGCCCGAGGGCGAGCGAAGGTGCTCGCGGGCGTGGGAAGCAACGCCACCGCCGCCACGATCGAGCGGGCCCGCGCGGCTCGAGCCGCCGGCGCCGACGCGGTCCTCGTCGTGGCCCCGTACTACAACAAGCCCACGCAGGCGGGGCTCCAGGCGCACTTCCGGGCCGTCGCCGAAGCGATGGGGGACGTTCCGGTGGTCCTGTACAACGTTCCGGGTCGCACGGCGTCGAACATCGCCGCCGCGACGGCCCTCACCCTGGCGCGCGAGACCAACAACATCGTCGCGGTGAAGGAAGCCTCGGGGGATCTGGCCCAGATCATGGCCATCCTGCGCGACCGCCCGCCGGGGTTCCGCGTGCTCTCGGGGGACGATGCCGTGACGCTGCCCCTGATCGCTCTGGGCGCCGACGGAATCGTTTCCGTGGTGTCGAACGAGGCGCCCGATCTGATGGTCAGGCTCACCGACAGCGCGCTCTCCGGCGAGTGGGACTCGGCCCGCGACCTGCACTACCGCTTGCTCCCCCTGATGGAAGCGAACTTCATCGAGTCGAGCCCGGGGCCGGTCAAGGCCGCGCTCGCGCTGATGGGCCTCCTGGACGAGCGGTTCCGGCTGCCGCTGGTCCCCGTACAGGAGCAGACCCGCGCCCGCCTGCGCGTCGTGCTGGGGGCGCTCGGCCTGATGCCGGGCGCTGCGCATGTCGCTGCGTGAGCGCGTCGAGGCGCTCGCCGCTCAGAAGCGGGAGCGCTACGGCGAGCCCGAGCGCACGCTGTTCGCCGAGTTCCGGGCCGCACTCGCGCGCGGCGAGATCCGCGCCGCCGAGCGGGCGCGCGACGGGGCGTGGTGCGTCAACGCGTGGGTCAAGCAGGGGATCCTCCTCGGGTTCCGCATGGGCGTGCTCACCGACATGTCGGCGCACCCGACCCTCAAGTTCTTCGACAAGGACACCTACCCGGTGCGGCCCACCACGCTCGCGGACGGCGTGCGGATCGTCCCCGGGGGATCGAGCATCCGCGACGGCGCGTACGTGGCCCCGGGCGTGGTCTGCATGCCGCCGATGTACGTCAATGTGGGCGCGTACGTGGACGAGGGCACCATGATCGACAGCCACGCCCTCGTCGGCTCGTGCGCGCAGATCGGCAAACGGGTGCACCTCTCGGCCGCCGCCCAGATCGGGGGCGTGCTCGAGCCCGTCGGGGCCCTGCCGGTGATCATCGAAGACGAGACGCTCGTAGGCGGCGGATGCGGAGTCTACGAGGGCACGATCGTGCGGGAGCGCGCGGTCCTCGCGCCCGGAACGATTCTCACCGGGTCGACGCCCGTGTACGATCTCGCGCGCGATCAGGTGTACCGCCGTGACGAGGACCGGCCGCTCGAGATTCCGGCCGGCGCGGTCGTGGTGCCGGGCACGCGGGGCGCGCCGGGTGCGTCGGCCGCGCGGTGGGGGATCTCGCTCTACGCGCCGGTGATCGTGAAGTATCGGGACGAGAAGACCGACGCCGCGACTCTGCTCGAGGAGTACCTGCGATGAAGCAACAGCGTGTGGCGGTACTGGGGCTCGGAAAGATCGGCAACATACTGCTCCAGGGGTTGCTCAAGGCGGGCCTCCCGCCGGAGAACGTAGTCGCCACCGTGCGGCACGCGGAGCGGGCGCAGGCGCTTGGAAAGGAGCGCGCCGTTCCTGTGGGAACTGACAATCGGGCGTCAAGCCGCAGAACGTTCGGGAGCTGCTCGAGGAGATCCGCGCGGAGGTGACCCCGGCGCAGCTCGTGATCTCGGTGGCCGCCTCCGTCCCGACGGCCTTCATCGAGAATCTCCTCGCGACACCGACTCCGGTCGTCCGGGCCATGCCCAACACCCCGAGCCAGGTGGGCGCGGGCATGACCGGTATCTGCAGGGGGAAGCACGCGACGGACGCGCATCTCGACACGGCCCGGCGGTTGTTCGACACGGTGGGCCGGACGGTCGTGGTGGATGAGAAGCACATGGACGCGGTGACCGGCCTCTCGGCCAGCGGGCCGGCGTTCGTCTATATCATCCTCGAGTCGCTCGCGGAAGCGGGCGTGAAGGTCGGCCTCCCGCGCGACATCGCCACCGTCCTCTCCGCCCAGACCCTGCTCGGCGCCGCGAAGGTGCAGCTCGACACTGGCGATCACCCGGCGTTGCTCAAGGATACCGTCACGACGCCGGCGGGTTGCACCATCGACGGCATCCTCGAGCTCGAAGAGGGCAAGCTGCGGGTCACCCTCATCAAGGCCGTCGTGAAGGCCACCCAGCGCGCCAAGGAGCTGATGTTCGAGAAGTAGACGGGGGGCGTTACTTGTAGTCCTGGAACGGCTCCGTGAGCAGCCGAACGCCGAGCGGCTTGTATTTGAGCACGTGCGTGAGCCGAACTTCGTCTCCCACACGCTCCACGCGCGTCTCGAACAGCTCGAAGTCTTTCGCGTCACCCAACCCCAGCTGATTCAGCCGCTCGGCTTCTCCCTTGCAGATGTCGCCGGGCGTGGGCTTCGGGTTCGGGTAAGCGTCCTCGTGGTGCCGACGGAGGGCATCCCAATGCTCGTCGCCGGCGCGCTCCACCGAGTCGCGGATGTCGTCGCGGGTGAACGGCATGCGGCAAAGCTATCTCACGGGAAGCTCGACGTGCAGATGTGCACGCCGGGGCGTCGTGCACGTCTCTCTAGGGACAACCCCCTCGGAGAGATCTTCATGCGGACACGCATCCTCGGCGCGGTGCTCGTCACGGCGGCCGCCTGCACCTCGCCGCTCGCACGGCAGGAACCCCGGGCGGACTCAATGGCCGCCGCGGAGGCGGAACGCGCCGGGTTCGCGATTCCAGCCACCGCGGTGCAGGAGCACCAGGCGCGGGCGCGGGTTGCAGCAGTCTCGGACGGGACGGCGCTGCTGCCGCGAGCCGGTGTGCCCGCGAATATGGTCATCCGGACCGGCCAGACGAGCGTCGAAGTGGATTCCCTCGAGCGGGCCGTCGCCCAGGTGCGGCTGCTCGCGGGTCGCGTCGGTGGCTACGTCGCCAACACGACCATGCAGACGGGACGCGGCCAGCTCCGCTCGGCGACCCTCGAGGTGAAGATCCCCGCCGATCGCTTCGACGACGGACTCGGCGGGCTCTCGGCGCTCGGGAAGCTCGAGTCCGTGAACGTCAACGCCGAGGACGTGGGTGAGGAGTTCACCGACGTCACCGCGCGCATGGGAAACGCGCGGCGGCTCGAGGCGCGGCTGATCGAGCTGCTGGCGACACGGACCGGCAAGCTGAAGGACGTGCTCGACGTGGAGCGGGAACTGGCGCGGGTGCGCGAGGAGATCGACCGGTACGAGGGGCGGCTGCGCTACCTCCGGGCCCACGCGGTGCTGAGCACGCTGACGATCTACGTGCACGAGCCGCTGCCCGTGGTGGGGCACGCGGGCTCGAGCGTGATCGGAGAGGCCTTCAAGCAGGCGTGGCGGAACTTCGTCGGTCTCGTGGCGGCGATGATCCGCTCGCTCGGGATCGTAATTCCGGTGGCCGTGCTCGACGTGGCCCTCTGGGTCAGCGCGAAACGACTTTCACTTCTCGGTTAAGCCTGAGGCGTTGGCAGAAAGGGCGAGCTCTCCGCACCGCGGACGCCTGATCGGTCGTGGCAGTCCTACGACAAGAAGGCGCCAGCCTGTGGCGTCGCCGCAACGCGTGGTCTTGCCTGCTCGCTCCCCGCCGGGTCGCGCCGTGGGGCGACTCGGCGCTTTCCGACCGCCGCGCTCCCGCCTCACCTGTTGTCCGAAACTTGCAGCGCGCCGACGCATCGCTCTATGGCTCATTCAGTCCTACCGGCAGCACGGACGCGCGGATGGAGCGGTTGGTCGGCCCTGGGGAGGTACGCGCTCGTCCTGGGCGCCTCGCTCGGGATCGGTGTAGGCGGGACGTCCTGTGCCGCCGCCGATCCCGCCGCTTCGAGTCTTCCGGCGGTGTTTTCGACGGATCAAGCCAAAAAAGGTCGGCAGATCTACAGCGCCTCCTGTGCCGACTGCCACGGCGCCGAGCTTGAGGGCGTGGCGGCGCCAGCGCTCGCCGGACCAGCGTTCGTTCGCCGGTGGGAGCCTCCCGAGCGGTCGGCCAGCGACTTGCTCTACATCCTGCGGACGTCGATGCCGAAGCTGGCCATGGGCTCGCTGAGGCCCGACGACTACCTGGCCGTGTTCGCCTACCTGTTGCAGCGTAACGGCTGGCCGTCCGGGTCCCGGCGGTTCGATGCCTCCGACACCCTGCTCCGGCTGATTCGCTTCGACGCCCACGCCGCCGCGACGGAGCCCGACCCCCTCGCGGCCCCAGAATTCATTCGGGGCGAGGGCACGGTGCCCGCCGACGCCGGCCCGATTCAGGCCGAGCTCACGAATCCCGACTCCGCGGACTGGCTCTACCACACCGGCAACTTCTTCGGAACACGGTACTCGAGGCTCAGCCAGCTGGCTCCAGCCAACGTCGGGCACCTCACCGTCGCCTGCGTCTTTCAGGTCGGCTCAAGCGGGACCTTCCAGACAGGCCCAGTTGTGTACCGCGGCGTGATGTACCTGACCACGGTGCGCGAGACGGTGGCGATCGACGCCGCCACCTGCCGTCCGCGGTGGCGACACACGTGGCAGCCGAGAGACTACGAACTGTGGCCGATGAACCGCGGGGTGGCGCTCGCGCGGGGGTATGTCGTGCGTGGCACGGCCGACGGCTATCTCCTGGGGCTCGACGCCCGGCACGGCGAGCTGCTCTGGGCACGGCACGTCGCTCGCCCGGACGTGGGCGAGACCATCACGATGCCACCGCTCGTGTACGACGACCTCGTGGTGATCGGACCCGCCGGCGGCGAGAACAACATTCAGGGATGGATCGGGGCTTTCCGACTCGCAGACGGCAAGCCGGTGTGGCGGTTCAGCACCGTCCCCGGTCCAGGCGAGCCGGGTGCGGAGACGTGGGGGAATCCCATGCGCCTCGCCCAGGGAGGTGGGGCGGTCTGGACTCCGCTCGCGCTCGATCCGGCGAAGCAGGAGCTGTACGTCGCGGTCACGAACCCCGCCCCCGACCTCGCTGGTCATCTCCGGCCGGGGAAGAATCTCTATACCAATGCCCTCGTCGCCCTCGACGTCCGCACCGGCAAGCTGCGGTGGTACGACCAACTTCTGCCTGGCGACACCCACGATTGGGACCTGACCCAGGTTTCTCCACTGTTCCGCGAAACGGTCGGCGGGCACGAGCGGAATCTGATCGCTACCAGCGGGAAAGCGGGCGTGCTCACGGTGCTCGACCGCGATACGCACCAGCGCGTGTACGAGGTCGCCATCACCACGCGGATGAACGCCGAGAAGGTCGTGGGAACGACGCCCATCAGAGTGTGCCCCGGCATCCACGGCGGCGTCGAGTGGAACGGGCCGGCGCACGATCCGCGCACGCACTCACTCTACGTGGCCGCCGTCGATTGGTGCGGGACATACCAGGCCGGGACGACGACGCGCTTCGTGCCCGGCACGCTGTACATGGGAGGCACGTACACCTCCGATTCGGCCGGCCAGGCCAGGGGGTGGCTCACGGCGCTGGACGCGGCGCGCGGGACGGTACGCTGGCGATACCGGTCCCCCAGGCCGACGGTCGCGGGAGTGACCGCCACGGCGGGGGGGCTGGTCTTCACCGGTGAGCTGACGGGAGACTTCCTCGCGCTCGACGCCGAGACCGGCCGGGAGCTGTACCGGTTCTATACCGGCTCGGGGATCCTGGGAGGCGTCGTGACGTACGCCGTGAACGGCAAGCAGTACGTCGCGGCAGCCTCGGGCGGCGGGTCATACAACTTCGGTCGGGAGGGATCCCCGACCGTCTTCGTCTTCTCGCTACCCCCTCGCCGCTAGCAAGCCGCGCGGACGGACGCGCTCTCTACGGCACCAGGCCCGGGTGCGAGGTCACTACGAGCTTGCCGAACAGGCCGTGCTCCTCGTCTAACGGACCGGCCGTGAAGAAGAGCACGTTCGCCGGCCCGGCAGCCGCGCCGTTACCGAAGGCGATGGCCCACAGGCCATCGATCGCGATCGGTCGGCCGTCGGCGGCATGGAGCTGGCCCCGTTGTTGCAGCCCGCCGTGGCCGCGGTGGGGGTCGAACGCGTTGATATGGCCGTCGCCGAAGTTCCCCACGAGCAGGTCCCCGCTGAAGGCTCCGAAATCGGCAGGTGCGAGCGCGAGCCCCCACGGCGAGTTGAGTCGCCCACCGGACGCCACGCGACGGAGCAGGTGGCCGCCCGTGTCGAAGGCGTTCACGAACCCATGACCCTCGCCGGCGACGTCGTCCTTTTTGTCCGCGTCCTGCAGAGCGTAGGTGACATAGATCGCGCCCCCCAGGCTCCGGATGCCGAACGGCGCGTAGCCCGCCGGAAGGCCGGGGTCCACGAACCCGCCCGGCACAGAATGGAACGAGGCGTCGAACACGTTCACGGTAGCCGCACGAAAGTTGGTGGCGTAGAGACGGTCGCCCGAGGCGGTGCTGACGATGGCCAGCCCTTTGTAAACGCCACCCCCCGCCGAATTGTCGACGGCTACAACCGCCTGCGTGGCCGCCACCGCCGGGGTCCAGCCCGAAATGGTGCCGTCCTCGCTGGCGAAAATGAAGCGCGCGGGGCCCGACTTTGTGCCGCTCGTCACGACGAAGCCGGCACCGCCGTTGAACACGATGCCGGTCGGCGCACCAGGAACGCTGACTGTTAGGCTGACCTTGGCGCCGGTGTTGCCGTTATAGAGCGTGGAGAGCCCGGTTCCGTTGTCGGCGACCCACCAGGGCGAGGTGGCGCTAGCAACCAGTCCCCACGCGTTGACGAGGGCCGCATCGACGAGGTCCGCTGACACGGCCCCGTCGGACACCAGGTTGTGTTGTTCATAGAACGGCGTGGCGTCCTGGAGCGAGAATGAAGCCGGGAGGGGTGGGGCGATGCTGCGCTCCCCAGCGCACGCCAGCGACAGCGCGCCGAGGAAGGCGAGGGGCGCCCCCAGGATGCGGCGAGCAGCCATGAGGATCTCCTTCCTACAGTTGTCCTGCGAACACGCCGATCCAAACAGCGGTCGGCAAGCCGTCCGTCACCGGACCGCGACGGCCTTCACCTCCACAGGCGCACCCGCCACGAGCACCGGGGCGCCATGCTCCTGCGCCGTCTTGTTGAACACGGCGACGTCGGTCCGCACGAGCTCGTTGAACTTCGCGACGTAGTCGGCCAGCGCTGCACGCAGCTCCGTCAGCCGCGCCGCGACGACCTCGTTCGGCAGCTGGGCGTAGGCAAAGGCGAGGCCGAAGCCCAGCCCCTGCAGCCGGTCCTGGAAGCGGTTGAGGTAGTGGATGTCGTCCTGCCCGGCGTCGCGCTGCACATCGGAATTATACAGGCTGTCCTTGAGCTCCTTGAGCTTCCGGTCCAGCTCGCGCGCCTGGCGCGACACGGGTGCGGCGGCCGCAGTGTCGCCGGCGGTGTTGTCCCGCAACGCCTGCTGCGTGTTCTTGAGCTGTGTCTCGAGGCTTGCAATCCGATTCAGCATCTCGTTCAGGGCGGACATGGCGTTGCGCCATTCGAGCCCGGCGCGGAGCTGCGCCGCGAACCGGGCGGGATCGCCGCCCAGGATCGGGTCGGGCTCCA
>Ga0209159_1001981_pt1 | contig 14764 bp, 13 predicted proteins | sample GraSoiAngelo_144_FD_185901 | JGI IMG/M metagenome (GOLD analysis project Ga0209159, IMG submission 185901) | Grasslands soil microbial communities from the Angelo Coastal Reserve, California, USA - 14_1009_02_40cm (SPAdes) (version 2) | ecosystem: Environmental > Terrestrial > Soil > Grasslands ...
GGCGTTCGTGGTCGAGAAGGGCAACCCGGGCCTCACCATGGGCCGCAAGGAAAAGAAGCTTGGGGTGCGGGCCTCGCACACGGCGCAGGTGATCCTGCAGGATTGTTTCGTTCCCACAGAGAATCGGCTCGGTGGTGAGCCCGGTGATCCCGACGCCGGACCGGGCGCGTTGGGCGCCCTGCTGATGCTCGAGCATTCAAGGCCCGCGGTCGCCGCCGGCTCGATCGGCATCGCGCGCGCCGCGTACGAATTCGCGCTCGATTACGCGCAGCAGCGAGTCGCCTTCGGCAAACCGATCATCAAGCACGAGGGCATCGGCTTCAAGCTGGCCGAAATGGCGATCAACATCGATGCCGCTCGGCTGCTCACCTGGCGCGCCGGTTGGATGGCACAGAATGACATGCTCTTTACCCGGGCCGAGGGCAGCATGGCCAAAGCCTTTGCTGCCGACATGGCGATGCAGGTCACGCTCGACGCGGTGCAGGTGCTGGGCGGTTACGGCTACATCCGCGAGTACCCGGTCGAGAAATGGATGCGCGACGCCAAGATCTACCAGATCTGGGAAGGCACCTCCGAGATCCAGCGGCTCGTCATTTCGCGGGCGATCTCCGGCGATCGGCGTCCGCTCACCCGGGAGCAGCCCAAGCCGCAGATTCGGAAGGCAAGCTGAGCCATGATCGATCTGAAGGGGAAGGTTGCCCTGGTGACGGGCGGATCCCGCGGCCTGGGCCGCGCCGATTGCCTGGCGCTGGCGCGCGCCGGCGCCGACGTGGTGGTTACCGACATCCTGATCGAGAGCGATCCCGAGCTGGAGAAGGCGGCAGAGGCCTCGGAAAGCCCACTGTCGCAGCTGATGGCGTCGCAAAAAAGCGTCTACTCCGAAAAGACGTCGAGCGATATCCGCGAAATGGGCCGCCGCTCGGTGGCGCTCAAGATGGATGTGACGAATCGAGATCAGGTCAAGACCGTGGTCGACCAGGTCTTCAAAGAATTCGGCAGCCTGGACATTCTCATCAACAATGCCGGGACGCTCGACCACATGGCGTCCGTCGAGAACCAGGTGGATAACCTGTGGGATCGCGACCTGAAGGTCAACCTGACCGGCGCGTATAACTGCTCGAAGGCGGTCTGGCCGCACATGAAAGCCCGCGATTGGGGGCGGATCATCATGATGTCATCGATTGCCGGTTCGCTCGGTGGCTTTGGCCAGGCGAGCTACGCGACCACCAAGGCCGGCCTCGTCGGCCTGGCCCGGACGCTGGCGCTGGAAGGCGCCCGCTACAACATCACCTGCAACGCGATCGTGCCCGGCGTGATCGCCACTGAGGCCTTCAAGATGGGACGTCCGGACATGAACGAACGGATGGTCAAGCGGATCGCCATGCGCCGGCCCGGCGAGCCCGACGACATTGCCAACGCGATCACCTTCCTGTGTTCGCCGGCCGCCGGCTATATCACCGGCGTTGCCCTGCCGGTGACCGGCGGCATGGACCTCTTCACTTTCTGATGGCCGGCCTGCTCGAGGTCGCGACCAGCGATTTCGTAACCACTGTTCGGATGAACCGGCCGCCCGTCAATGCGCTGGTACCGGAGCTTCAGGAAGAGCTGCTCGAGACGCTGAAGCGCTTGAAGGATGACAACGCCACGCGCGTCGTGGTTCTGACCAGCGCCATCGACCGCTACTTCATGGCCGGAGCTGACATCAAAGCCATGGGCGGAGAGGGCGGCTTCGACCGCGAGAACCCGGCAACGCTGGAGCGGGTGGCGCAGATGTCGCGCCGCAGCCAGGCCGCCTTCACGGAGGTCGAACATTTCTCGAAGCCGCTGATCGCGGCCATCAATGGCCACGCTCTGGGCGGCGGATGCGAGCTGGCGCTTGCCTGCGACTACCGGCTGATGATCGACGACGGGCGCTCCACGATCGGCCAGACCGAGACCAGCCTTGGGTTGATCCCAGGTGCCGGGGGTACCCAGCGGCTGCCTCGCCTGGTCGGACGGGCCCGTGCGACCGAGATGATCTTCGAATCCACCCGGCTCAAGGCGCCCGAGGCGGCCGGAATCGGGCTCATCAATGCCGCCCTGCCCGCCGAGGGATTTCAGGCAGCCGTTCTCGAGCGGGCTCGGCGGCTTGCCCACGCGGCGCCGATCGCGTTGCGGCTGGCTAAGGAAGCGCTTCTAACCGGCCTCGAGCGGCCTCCCGGCAAGGGTTATGAAGTCGAAGCCGAGAACTTTGGCCGGGCGGCGATGACGGAGGACGCCATGGTGGGCATCATGTCCTTTGTCAGCAAGCAGCAACCGGACTTCAAAGGAAAGTAAAGAAGGGCAATACAGGGCTTTGCCAGGTGGGTTCCTTGCCTAAAAAGCTCGGCCTCGACAGTACGCGGACCGGGATCCTTGCGTTCTAACTAGCAGGAATCTCGAACCCAGGAGGATTGCTTCATGTTTCGATCGATCTTGATTGCGGCGGCCGCGGCCGGACTGCTGGCGGTCGGCGCCCTGACCGCCGCGGCGGCCAACTCACACGGCAAAGCCGTCAGCGACCTTGCTAGGAGCACAACGCTCACTGGCGAAGCAAAGGGTGACGCGGTCAGCACGCTGGCCAGCACGAAGTCCGAGGCGGCGAAGGCGGATGCCGTGGCTGACGCTGCTGCGAGAGCGGCCGACGAGACGGCGGACGACGCGACGGCCTCGAGTGAGGACAAGGACAACCACGGCGATGCCGTGAGCAAGGTGGCCCGGAGCGACGCGACGGCGGCCCAGCCCAATGGCAACCAGGCGGTCAACCACGGTGGTGCGGTGAGCGCGGTAGCGCGAAGCGGCCACTAGCGGTTTCCCTTCCACAGAAGGCGGCGGCCCGAGCGGGCCGCCGTCTTTCGTTTATGCGACCGGTTGGTACTGCTTGACCCGGTCACGGATGGCCGCGATGACCGCCTCGACCCGCTCGACACTCAGACCACTCGCCCGCAGGATCAGCTCGCGGGTCTCGGTCTGCGGATAAGACCCCAGCGACACGTCCGGATATTCCTCCCCAAGGGCTTTCATCACGTCGTGAAACATGCTCTCCGGGGCGAGACGGTAATGAAGCTCCCGCACGATATCGGCCTGGCCGCCGGAGAGATACCGGATCTCGATGTCCTCGTAGATCGACCGAAGCTCATGGGGCACGCCCGGTAGCGCCAAGAGAAAGCGGCCCTGATCCAGCTCGAACGCGAGCCCGGGCGCCATGCCCGCACCGTTTCGGATCAGGTTCGCCCCCGCAGGCAGCGTCGCCATCTTTCGGTTCCCCGCGTTCAGCTCGGCGGTACCCCGACGGGCGGCCATGTTGCGGACAAACATCAGGTTCTGCATCTCGGCACCCACGTCCCGCCGGTACACCAGCTCTTGATTCAGGGCGCGTGCCAGCGCGACATAGGTGCGGTCATCGGGCGTTGGGCCGAGCCCACCGCAGACGAAGATGCGCGAGAGCTCTCGCCGGGCCGCGTGGTCGCGGATCGCAGCGACGATGTCAGCATCGACATCTCCCACGGTGGTCATCAGCCGCACCGGGTATCCGACGCGAAACAGGCGGCCGGCAAGCCAGTTGGAGTTGGTGTCAACCGTAAAGCCTGCGAGGATCTCGTTTCCGACGACGATGATGCTTGACTGCGGCACGCGCCCCATAATGACAGGGGCATGCCCAGATCCGCTTATGAACGCAGCAAGGGCGTCGAGACCGTTACGTGGCGCGAGTTTCCTCTTGGCAAGGGCATCGCGCTTGCCATCCTCGATGAGCCCACGGCAGCCGGGCGCCAGCTGAAGGGCCAGCGATTGCTCGACGTGCTGGATGAGGCCGCCGGACTTCCGCCTTGCAAATTGACGGTGGCGGATCGGCCCCAGCGACACCGCACCCGCGGCGGCCGGCTCGAGTTGAAAACCTACGGCTACTACCGGATCGCGTGGGAGTCGGCGCCGCAGCGCGGCACCATCCGGATCTACAACCTGACGGCCATCCGCCAGCAGGTGCTTGCACCCAAGGTGTTTCTCGAGACGCTGCTCCACGAATGGGTACACCACTACGACTTCACCGGTCTTCAGCTCGACCGCTCGCTTCATACTTCGGGGTTCTTCGCGCGCATCCGCGATCTGGCGGAGACGCTGGGAGTTGGCTTCGTGGCTCCGCCCAAGCGGGAGGTGGCGCCGGTCGCCATGCCGCCTGACGATGTCGAAATCGCCGGGACCGACGCGCTTCGACCGGGGGGCGTACCACCGCCACAGTGGATCCGCGACCAGGTACTGGCGCTGTTCGGCCATCGAAGGACCTGACCGGTTCCGAAACTCGACCAGTACAATACGGCGGGCGCGCACGCGCCAGACTAAAGGAAGGGAGAGAAGCCAACCCTGTTCGCCGCGGCCGCGCTCAGCATCGATGAGTCCTCGGCGACGGCTGTCCTGGCACTGGTCAGCGTCGCGGCGTTGATCGCATTGGCCTACGGCGGGCTGCTCACCCGCTGGGTGCTGGCCGCCAACCCGGGCAACGAGACGATGGCCCGGATCGCTCGCGCAATTCAGGAAGGAGCGGCGGCGTACCTCAATCGTCAGTACACGACCATCGCCGCGATCGGTGTCATCCTGGCCCTGGTCATCACGTTCGCAGTCAACTGGGAGACCGGCGTTCTGTACGTCGTGGGCGCGGGCTGCTCAGCCCTGGCCGGCTACGTCGGCATGAACGTCTCGGTTCGCGCCAACGTCCGGACGGCCCAGGCCGCCACCGGTGGGCTCGACCGAGCGCTCCGGCTCGCCTTTCGCGGCGGCGCGGTCACCGGCCTGTTTGTCGTCGGGCTGGGCCTGCTCGGCGTCACGATTTCGTACTGGGTCTTTCGGAAACCGGAGTCTCTCGTCGGGTTAGCGTTCGGCGCCAGCTTGATCAGCGTCTTCGCGCGACTCGGTGGAGGCATCTATACCAAGGCCGCCGACGTGGGCGCCGACCTGGTGGGCAAGGTCGAAGCCGGTATTCCCGAGGATGACCCGCGTAATCCGGCGGTCATCGCCGACAACGTCGGCGACAACGTGGGTGACTGCGCCGGCATGGCCGCGGACCTGTTCGAGACTTACGCGGTCACCGCGATCGCCGCCATGCTGCTCGGCAGCCTGCTCTTCCCCGGCGAGGTGCGCTTCGTGATCTACCCGCTGATTCTGGGCGCGATCTCCATCATCGCGACCATCATCGGCACGTTCTTCGTCCGGCTCGGCAACAGCACCTGGATCATGGGCGCCCTTTACCGCGGCCTTGTGGTCAGCGCGGTGCTGGCGCTGGCCGGCTTCCTCGCGGCCACGCTCCTGATCGGCCTGAATATCAATCTCTTCTGGGCGGCGGTGACGGGCGTCGTCGTCACCATCGCGCTCGTGGCGATCACCGAGTTCTTCACCAGCGCCGACTATCCGCCGGTCCGCTTGATCGCGCGCGCTTCGACCACCGGCGCCGCGACGAACATCATCGCCGGTCAGGCGATTGGCATGATCAGCACCGCGTTGCCGGTGCTGGTCATCGGCGCGGGCATTCTGGTCTCGTATTTTCTTAACCAGCAGCCGTCGGCTGGCGACTTCGGTCTGTACGGCGTGGCCATTGCCGCCATGTCGATGCTCTCGATGACCGGCATCATCGTCGCCATCGACGCCTACGGTCCCATCACCGACAATGCGGGCGGCATCGCCGAGATGGCCAACCTGCCCGAGTCCGTCCGTAACATCACCGATCCCCTGGATGCCGTGGGCAATACGACCAAGGCCGTCACCAAGGGCTACGCCATCGGCTCGGCCGGCCTGGCCGCGCTGGTGCTCTTCTCGTCGTATACCCAGGAAGTGAGCAAGGGTCTATCCGCGCCCCTGGCCTTCAATTTGACCGACCCACTCGTCATCGTTGGCCTCTTCTTCGGCGGCATCCTGCCCTTCCTGTTCGGCTCGCTCAGCATGCTCGCGGTGGGTCGCGCCGCCGGCCAGGTCGTCATGGAGGTTCGACGCCAGTTCCGCGAGATCGCGGGCCTGATGGAGGGTACGGCCCAACCCGAGTACGGGCGGGCCGTGGACCTGGTGACTCGTTCGGCGCAGCGCGAGATGATCATCCCCGGTCTGATCCCGGTGGCCGCGCCGCTGCTGGTCGGCTTCGTTCTCGGGCCGAGAGCGCTGGGCGGCATGCTGATCGGCAGCATCGTGACCGGCATCTTTCTGGCGATTCAGATGACCTCGGGCGGCGGCGCGTGGGACAACGCGAAGAAGTACATTGAGGACGGCCACTATGGCGGGAAGGGCACCGAGACACACGCCGCGGCCGTCACCGGCGACACGGTGGGGGACCCGAACAAGGACACGGCCGGGCCGGCCATCAACCCCATGATCAAGGTGGTCAACATCATCGCCATCCTGATCGCCCCCATGATCGCCCTTCACTCACTCATTCGCTAAACGCGCGTGCGCGTGGCTAGACTTATTTCATGGACGAGTACGTGCTCGAGATCAACGATCTGCGCCGACGGATCGCGACGCTGAAGTTCGAGCGGGCGTCGCTCACCATCATCGAGGAGCTGGAAGCCCAGCTCAGGATTCTCAAGGCGATCTACGACTCCGCTGGAGCACTGTTTGCGGCCGGCGAGAACGACCGGCGGCTTCGCGCCAGTTTTGCCGAGCAGGAGCTCGGCGACTGGAGTTTTGTCAATGTCTATGCCTACGTCTATGACCAGGCGGTGGCCCTCGAGCCCGAAGGCCACGATCTGGCCACGCTGATCTGGCATCACGATTACGTAGCGCCGCTGCTCAGCGCGGTTAGATAAAAAAAGGGCTCCCAGTCGGGAGCCCTTGTTGCGTTCTGGCGCTTAGCTAGCGCTGTGCTTGCTGCGGCCGTATGCGTGGCCGTGGCCGTGCGATGCGCCCGAAATCGAGTCGGCCGCGTCCGGAGTCTCCGCGTCCGGGGTCTCCGTCTTGGTGCTGTCAGACTTCGTGGCCGCTGCCGCCTGGGCCTTGCACCAGTCGTGCAGCCCGCTGACCAGCTTGCCGTGAAAGTTCTTCGACAGCTTCACAGAGCTTGGCAGCGTGCCTTGCGGTGCAAGCGCGAAGTCACGATTCTTCGCAAAGAACGAGATGCACTCGCCCTGGTTGGCGAAGCTGCTCGGAAGCGTCAGCGTCTTGTTGTCGACCGAGATCAACGTCGGCCCACCATTCGGCAGAGAGATTGGAGCCGGGTTCTCCACCGTGATGGTATTGTGCGCGTTCGCCGCGGCATACGCGCCGGCGCCGCCCAACGTGAGGGCGCCAGCCGCCAGGCCGGCCGCGATCTTAATCTTCGCCGTAACACGAATCATTTCTTATCAGGTCCTCCTTGGATGAGATCAAAGACCTGCTTAGTACAACGCCGGGTGCGTTCAGCCGCATATGGACAGCGGGCCCGTTGTTACAAGCCGAACTGGCGGCGATCCCCGATTCGTAACGGGCCGGTCACGGCGTCGCGGGTATTCTGAGGCGGACCGTGCGCTCCGAGATCGAAGAAACTCGCACGCCGCCGGTGGCGGCCAACGTCTGGCCGCGGCAGCTGCTGCTACCGCTGGCCTTCACGGGCGGCCTCGCCAGCCTGGGCATCGAGTTTGCCGCGGCCCGCCTGCTCGCCCCCTTCTTTGGGCAGTCGCTCTTCATCTGGGGGACCTTGATTGGGCTGATTCTGATTTACCTCACGATCGGCTACTACGCCGGCGGCCGGCTGGCCGATCGCCGCCCCGACGCGCGCCTGCTGTACAAGATCGCCGCCGCCGCCGCCCTTCTCACCGCCGCGATCCCGATCGTCTCCCGGCCGATCCTCACCCTGGCCCAGACCGGTTTCGCCCAGGTCTCGGTGGGCCTTGTGCTGGGCTCGCTGATCGCGGTCATCGTCCTGTTTGCGGCGCCGGTGATCCTGCTCGGGATGGTCTCGCCCTTCGTGATCCGGCTTCGCATCCGGCAGCTCGAAACGGCCGGCAATGCGGCGGGCGCGGTCTACGCCCTGTCGACGCTGGGCAGCATCCTGGGGACGTTCATCCCGGTGTTCTGGCTCATTCCCACGTTTGGGACCCGACCGACCATCTTCATCCTCGCGTTTGCGCTCGGCACGATCTCAGCTGCGGGTCTGTTAGGCGGCGGCCGCCGGCGGCTCTACCTGCTGGTGCCGGTCGCGATCGCGGTGCTGGCGTTCTTTGGCGGCGGATCGATCCGCGCGGCGGCGTATGGGGTCCGGCTGTACGAAACCGAGTCGGCATACAACTACATCCAGGTCGTCAAAGTCGGGAACGAGACGCAGCTCGTGCTCAATGAGGGCCAGGCCGTTCACTCCGTCTACGACCCGACGTCCGTGTACACCCATGCCTACTGGGACGAGGTGCTGCTGGCTCGGTATTTCGGCTCGGGCCGGTCGCCCAGGCGGGTGGCAGTCGTCGGCCTCGCCGGTGGGACCATTGCCCGCGAGCTGACGGCGATCGAGGGTCCGGTCAGCATCGACGGCGTCGAGCTGGATCCCAAGATCGTCGACGTCGGCCGAAAGTACTTCGCCATGACCGAGCCGAACCTACGGGTGACGGTGGCCGACGGGCGCTACTGGATGGCAACCCAGGCCGGCCAATACGATCTGATCCTGGTCGACGCCTACCGCCAGCCGTACATTCCGTTCTACCTGACCACGAAAGAATTCTTCGAGCAAGCTAAAAAACACCTGGCACCCGACGGCGTGCTGGCCGTGAATGTGGGCCGCACGCGGACCGACTACCGGCTGGTCGACGCCCTATCTGGCACCCTGAGCGTGGTCTTTTCGAAGACGTTCATCATCGACACCGCCGGCCGCTTCAACAACAGCGTGGTGTTCGCCACCGACGCCCCCGCCTCACTGGAGCTGTTCCGTGCCCGTGCTGAAGCAGAGACGAACCCGAAGCTGCAGCCAGTCATCCGCGATTCCCTCGCCCTGGGAAACGTCCGGCGGGCCGGTCCAAACGGGGTCGTCTTTACTGATGACCTGGCGCCCGTTGAACGCCTGATCGACGACATCATCGTGAGCTACATCCGCACCACGAGGTAAAATCTATTCGATGGCCGTCACGCAGCTAAACGAAGATGCTGTCCTCACGGCGCTCAGCACGGTGAAAGATCCGGAGCTTCACCGCGGCATGATCGAGCTCAATATGATCCAGGACGTCACGCTCGTCGATCCGCGGACCGTGGCGATGCGCGTGGTGTTGACCACACCCGCCTGCCCGCTCAAGAACCGGATCCACGACGATATCGACGCCGCCCTCGCGACCCTGCCCGGGGCGCCGAAGGCGGAGATCAAGTGGGATGCTCAGGTCTCGCGCACCGGCTCGATCCCGCAGATGCAGCAGATCGAGGGCGTCAAGAACATCGTGTCCGTGGGCGCTGGGAAAGGCGGCGTCGGTAAATCCACGTCGGCCGTGAACCTTGCCCTCGCGCTGGCGCAGCTGGGGGCCAGGACCGGCGTCCTCGACGCCGACGTCTACGGGCCGAACGTGCCAATCCTGCTCGGCGCCGAGCGGGAAAAGCCGTATGCGCAAAACGACAAGATCATTCCCATCCAGCGCTACGGCATGAAGGTGATATCAATTGCCTTCTTTATCGAGGCCGACAAGCCGGCCATCTGGCGCGGGCCGATGCTCTCCGGCGCCGTCAGGCAATTTCTCTTTGACGTCAACTGGGGCGAGCTGGATTACCTGGTGGTCGATCTTCCGCCGGGAACCGGGGACGTGCAGCTGACGATGTCGCAGAGCATCCCGATGACGGGCGCCGTGGTGGTCTCGACCCCGCAGGATGTGTCCACTGCCGATGTCGGCCGCGCCATCCAGATGTTCCATACGCTGAAGGTGCCAAACCTCGGGCTGATCGAGAACATGAGCTACTTCGCCTGCCCACACTGTGGCGAACGTGAAGATATTTTTGGCCATGGCGGAGCGAAGACCCTTGCCGAACGGATGAAGATCCCTTTCCTGGGCGAGATCCCACTGGACCGGAAGATTCGTGAAGGTGGGGGCCCCGGGGTCCCGCTCATGGTCAGCGAGCCGGACTCGCCCCTGGCGGCGGTCTATCGCGACGTCGCGTCGCAGCTCGCCGCTCAGGTCAGCATCCGCAACTTCAAGCAAGCGAGCGTCATCCCGTTACGGACGATATAGTTCGTACTCGTTGAGATCACGACGGCGTCTGGTCGCGGTCTGTGGTGAGTCAGACCCGCGGACGTCACTCGGCGACCTGGCCTTCGAGCTGGGCCGTGGCATCGCGGAACGAGACGCCGTGTTGATCTGCGGCGGGCTTACCGGGGTGATGGAACACGCAGCCCGCGGCGCCCGATCCGTGGGCGGCTTGACCATCGGCCTGTTGCCGGGCGACGACCCGAACGACGCGAACGAGTACATCGACCTTGCCATCGCCACCAGTCTTGGCCATGGGCGCAATGCGGTGCTGGCTAACACGGCCGACGGCGTTGTCGCGCTGGGGGGCGGGCTCGGGACACTGTCTGAGATCGCGCTCGCGCTTCGGAACGGCCGCCCCACGATCGGCATCCGGACCTGGCGATTCGACCGCGACGGGCGCACCGAGCCGGAGCTTCCCCTGGCCGCCAACCCGACCGAAGCGCTGGACTGGCTCTTCGCCAGGATGGCTCGGGCCAGGTGAGCGCGCGCCATCAGCTCGACCAGCGTGCCCGAACGGCGTTCCGCGGGGCGTTCGGCTATCCGCCGGGGGCCGTCGCGGTGGCGCCGGGCCGGATCAACATCGTCGGCGAGCATACCGACTACAACCAGGGATTCGTCTTGCCGGCCGCCATCGACCGGCACATCGCCGTCGGGCTCCGTCTCCGGCGTGATGATCACGTCGCGCTGCAGAGTGACCGTTACAGCGCGTCCGTCGCGCTCGAACGATTGCCCACTCGGCGGCAGGGGACCTGGAGCGATTACGTCATTGGCGTTGCGCGCGAGATCAACGGGCGTTTTGGCGCGGGTCCGGGCTTCGAGGCCGTCGTCGCGTCCGATGTGCCCGTTGGGGCGGGTCTGAGCTCATCCGGCGCGCTCGAGGTGGCGCTGGCGGTGGCATTGCTGGCGGCACGCGGGATCGAGATGGCGCCGCTGGCGATCGCGAAGCTCTGCCAGACGGCCGAGAACGATTTCGTCGGCGCACGCACCGGCATCATGGACCAGTTCACGGCCCTGAGGGCTCGCGGTGGCAACGCCATTCTGCTCGATTGCCGGAGCCTGGAGGGTGAGTACGTGCCGCTGCCCGACGGACGGCTGGCCTGGCTGCTGGCGGACACCCGAGTCCGACACGAGCTGGCCTCCTCCGCGTACAACCAGCGTCGAATCGAGTGCGAGGCCGCCGCACGCGCACTCGGACTCAGCAGCCTGCGCGAGGCCACGGAGGGCGACCTGGAGCGGATCGCCGATCCGGTGGAACGTGACCGCGCTCGCCACGTGATTACGGAGAATGCTCGGGTGCTGCTGGCGGCGGACGCCCTGCGTCGACGGGCGCCGCGCGGCCTGGGCCCCATCCTCTACGCATCGCATGAGAGTCTTCGCCTCGATTTCGCGGTAAGCTGCCGGGAGCTTGACTGCCTCGTGGAGCTGGCCGCCGGGATGCCGCAGGTGATCGGCGCGCGGATGATGGGCGGCGGTTTTGGCGGCTGCGTCCTGGTGCTAACCGAGTCCGTTGGTATCGATGATGTCGAGCAGCATCTCAGCCAGGGTTACGCTGACGAATTTCATCGATCGCCGGAGTTTTATCGGGTCCGTCCTGTCGACGGCATCATGCCGGAAGGACAAACGTGAAAAAGCGTCTATGCCTCTGAACGACTGCCTCTCGTTGTTTCCATCTCAGGCCCTGAATCGACAGGAGCTCAACGCCGGCTGGCGGATGGCGATCGCGACGCTCGGCGAGGGGGAGGATCGCGGGTATCCGAGACTTGACTGCGACGACGACGCCTGGGCGCCGGCCGTGGTGCCGCGGCTGCACGGCGCCACCAGCGGCAACGAAGCAATCTGGTACCGGGTGCGATTTCCGAGGCCACGGCATCGTCAGCGGACCCTCCTGCGTTTCGACGGCGCCTTCCTCGTCGCCAACGTCTGGCTGAACGGCCGGCTGCTCGGTAGCCACTACGGCTATTTCGCGCCATTCAGCTTCGATATCTCATCGTTCTTGCTGGAGGAGAACGTGCTGGCGGTCTGTATCGAGGCGCCGGTCGAGCTGGATCTGTCGGCGAAGCGCCACCTGATGGGTCTCTTCAATGACTCCGACACCAAGCCGTACCCCAGCCGGGAGCTCGGCAGGCTTGGCGAACAGTTCGTGTGGCACGTGCCCATGGGCCTCTGGCGTCCCGTGTCGCTGGAGCAGGTCGGCCATGTCGTCGCCGAGTGGCTGCACTGCGAGTCTCAAGTCCAGCAGGGCGACCTGGCACGGCTCGCTCTGCGAGCCCGCTTGCGCAACCTGGATGGACGGATCATGACCGGGGAACTGAACATCCGGGTCGCGCCCGAAAACGTCGAGGGCGGCATGCCGCTGGAGATGCGGCGCGCCTTCCGGTTGAACGGACACGATGTCCAGGAGGTCCTCGTCGAAGTGGGACTCGTCGACCCGCAACTCTGGTCCCCGTGGACGCACGGCGAGCCGGCCCTCTATCGCGCCGAGCTGGAGATCACCGCCGACGAGCGCCGCAGCGCCAGCCTGCGCGAGACGTTCGGGATCCGCGACGTCAGTTTGCAGACGCGCGCCGAAGGCTGGACCTTCGCCGTCAACGGCCGGCCGATGTTCATGCGGGGCGCGAATTATTGCTCTCAGTTCTTCCTCGATGCCGCAGCAGACGACCTGATCGCGTCAGATATCGACCTGGCGAAGCAGGCGAATATGGACATGCTGCGGCTGAACGCCCACGTAGAGCCGCCGGCGCTCTATGACAGCGCCGATCGATCCGGGATGCTCTTATGGCAGGATCTGCCACTGATCGGCTCGTACGTCCACCGGGGGGACGCTCGCTCGCTGGCTTTTTTCCGCGACGCGGTCATGACCCAGGCCGAGGAGTTGATGCACCTGGGGTACAACCATCCATCGATCGTGACCTACGCGGTCCACGCCGATCCACCCTGGAGCCAGTCGCTCAAGTGGCTGGGGGAGCGTCACACGGAGCAATTGAATCGCGACGTTGACGAGGAAGCGGCGGCTCTGCTGCGTTCGCTCGACCCGTCGCGTCCGGTGCTTCCCGGCGCCGGTGACCAGGACCTGCATTGTCAGGTCGGCTGGTCGCACGGCCATTGGCGCGAGCTAGGCGACCTCAGCCCGGCGTTCGTCAGCGAAGTGGGGGCGCAGTCCTTGCCCAACAGCAATTCGTCGGTCTGGCGACACTTGAACCGTGGTTGGCCGGTCGCAGACGATGATGAGAGCTGGCGCTACGCCGGCTACCAGCCGGCGGAGTGGTCGTCGAGTGGCATCGGCCGCCCGTCCGCCCATCCCAGCCGGGACGCCTGCATCCGCGCGAGCCAGGAATACCAGGCGCATCTGCTGCACTTTGCAGTCGACCGGTTTCGGCGGCAGAAGTTCGCCCACTGTGGCGGGGTGCTGGTGTCGCAGCTTGTCGATGGCTTCCCAGCGATCAGTGCTGCGCTGCTGGACCACGCGCGCCGTCCGAAGCGCGCCTATCGGAGCGTTGCCGACGCGTTTGCGCCGCTGTACTTGACGGTGGACCTGCCCGAGAACCAGGCGGCCGTCGATGGGTTGCTGCTTCGCCTCCCGCGTGGCCGGCTGCAGCACCTACGGATCGTCTGTATCAACGACGATCCGAGGCTCGACGGCCGCGCGCGGCTTCGCTGGCGCATCCAGCGCGAACGCGCCCACGAGACGTCCGTCTGGCGGGAGCTTCGTGGCTGGTTCGCCAGGCGACGATTCTCCGGACATGATTGGATCACGATCCCCGACCAGCGGGATCCCGCCCTGGTCGTTGCCGAGCCGCTCGTCCGGCTGCACGCCGACGGCCTGTATCGCGTCACAGCTGAGCTTGACGTTGCCGGCAAGACGATTGCTCACATGGAGCATCGTTTTCTCGTCGGCGATCCAGCTCGTCCGTCCGAGCGGGTCAGCGCAACTCGGCCGGGCCGGCTGGCTCCACGCGATCAAGAGGCGCTGGCGGAAGCTCGGCGCTAACTGGCAGCTGATTGGTTCGACAAATCTCCGCGTAAATCCGTGCGCTGGGCCGGAGCCGGCGTTCCTGTGTGACCGGATCGCATGCGATGAGACCGAACTTCGCGCTGTAGCCCTCGGCCCACTCGAAATTGTCAAAGCCCGTCCAGTGAAAATAGCCGCGGACCGGGACGCCGGCATCGATGGCGCGAAGCATCGAAGCGATGTGCGTGAGTACAAACTCTGGCCGTCGAGCATCATCCCGGTCCGCGATGCCATTTTCAGTCACGTAGATTGGCAGTCGTTCTTTCTGGAGCGAACGCAACACCCGGTACAGACCCACGGGGTACAGCTCCCAGTTCAGGTCCGAGCGGGGTGCTCCAACCGGGAGCACGCGTTCGCCGAATAGCTCGGCGCCATATCGACGATTGAACTTCACCAGTTCTCGGGTGTAGTAATTCAGCCCGAAGAAGTCCTGGCTCGGCGTCGGTCCCCGGGCGTGGCCGGCGCGGGTGAGGGGAAACACCAGCCGGCCGAGCCGCAGTGACTGCAGGATTGTCTCATTGAAAACCCTGTTGAAGGCGGCGGCGACAACCCGGTCCTGCGGCGCGAGTGG
>Ga0209159_1001984_pt1 | contig 14753 bp, 14 predicted proteins | sample GraSoiAngelo_144_FD_185901 | JGI IMG/M metagenome (GOLD analysis project Ga0209159, IMG submission 185901) | Grasslands soil microbial communities from the Angelo Coastal Reserve, California, USA - 14_1009_02_40cm (SPAdes) (version 2) | ecosystem: Environmental > Terrestrial > Soil > Grasslands ...
AGAGTGCGGCACCATCGACCGTTCCCGCATGCACGCCGAATCCAATGATCCGGCGCGTGAACTGATCCATGACCACCAGGACCCAGTGGGACCGCAAGGTGGCGGACTCGCACCTGAATAGATCGATGGATCACATTCCATAATGCCTCCTTATTCTTGAAACAACCCTAGTTCAGAGTCTACCACTTTGATTCGTAAGCCCTTGCGGCGTCCGCGGGTGACTAATACAGCTTCGAGGTCACCACGCTTTACTCTCTGCAACACGGTTTGGCGCGAGACACCAAGTTTTCGCGTTGCATCCACCATGGGCAGATGACCCGGCGGTGTTTGTTCGACAAAGCGTGCACGCAGCTCATCGGTGAGTCGAATCTGCCACGGTGCTCCCGACGTGACTTGTTCCCCGGCGATAAAGCCATCATTCAACCAGCGATGAATCGTGGAAGGATAGATGCCCAGGATCTCCGCAGCCGTGCGAATCGGCACAACCTCCCCCGTGGGTGGCGTGGCCGGCGGTTCGTAGCGCGGAATGTTGCGATAGCGACGCAGGCTGCCAACCTGATTCGCCGTGAAGCGTTCCCCGCTTGCGGTTTTGCGCCCTTGACGATTGAGAATACCTGCGATCACGTCATCCGGATAATGAACGGCCAGACGACGAAGCAGAGAGATCGTATCTTCGTCCGTGTGGAGACCATGAGGCTTCATGCGCGGCAAGGAGAGATCGATTTCCGTGAGAGCACTACCTTTCCACCGCAGAGTCATGTGAGCACACCGTTCGGAGCGATTAACGGTAATAATCACTTCTTCCAGTAGAGTACGCAGAAGCTCCTTGCGATCGCGATCCGTGGTGGTCGGCGCCGTCCAAACTTTGTGCAGATCGGAACTGAGAGAGCGAATTTTCTTTTTCTCTTCTTCGCTCAGCAAGCGCGGGCGTTGTCGTTCTCGCCGCTCGAGTCCTGCTTTGGCAGCGGCAAGATCGCGCAAGCGCTTTTCCCACTCGGTTTCCAGGCCACGTGCCACCAGCCTGTTTTCGGGCTCCACGGCACGGTATTGACGCTCGGCACGCTCGGCTTCGTAGCCAGCACGCTCCACCGCGAGGCGCCACTGACTGAGGGCCGCATCGTGGTCCGCTTCGACTTGCTGTATGGCAAGCTGTGTGGCTTCCAGCGCCGCAGGTGTGAGAGCCTTGAGAAAAGCTTCCACAACGGCTTGATCGATTTGAACACCTCCGACGTTCAGACAGTACACGTCGCGCCTCGAAACGATATCCTGGCCGGCGCAGTGATAACCGGGCACCGCGTTTCTGCCGGTGTAATGCGTGTGGAGCCGACGACCACATTTTCCGCACGTGGCCAGGCCCTGCAGCAATGCGGCGCCTTCCCTCACGGCGCCTCCCGCTTGGTGTGGCCCGGGATGCACGTTGGAATCGAGGCGTGCTTGGTTGGATTGGAACGTAGCCCAATCAATGTAGCTGGGATGATGCTCGAGAAGGAGCACCGACCACTCGGCCATGGGCAGAAGGCGGGTTCGTTTGCGCAACCTTCCTTTGTCATCCACGTAGCGTTCACAATGAGACCTCCCGTAAAAGTATGCGCCAGCATACACCGGGTTGGTGAGCACACGATGGATAGTGTGGTAGGTCGCGGCGACCCAACGGATCGCGCTCTTCATCGAGGATCGTAAAGGAAAGGTGAGACCTTCGGAATGGAACCAGAGCCAGACCTGGCGGGCCGATCCCAGTTCGGCGAATTTGGAGAAGACGGTGTGGATGGTGCTCACGACGGATTCGTCGGGATCAAAGCGTACCTCGCCATCCTTTTCTCCCCACACGAAGCCCACGGGCAAACCGCGGCGCAGTTCTCCGCGTGTGGCCTTGTTGCGAATTCCGCCCTCGAGCCGCGCACGCAGGACGTGCAGTTCGGCTTCCGCCATAATGCCCTTTAATCCAAGCACCAAGCGATCATTGAACAGGGCCGGATGGTAGATGCCGTCGCTGTCGCCGACCAGAGTCTCGGTGATGCTGCAGAGATCGAACAGGCGATACCAATCGGCATTGTTGCGTGCCACGCGAGAGACTTCCAGCGCGAGCACGATGCCGACGTGGCCGAGCGCAACTTCCGCAGCCATGCGCGCAAATCCAGAGCGCTCGGCGAATCCGGAGCCGGATACACCCAGGTCTTCGTCGATGACGGTCACTTGCTGCTTGGCCCAACCGAGTTCCCGTGCTTTCTCGACCAAAGCATGCTGGCGCGCGGTGGACTCGCGGTTGTACTCGACTTGATTGGGAGAGGACTGGCGAATGTAGACAAAGGCAGCGCGTTGGGTATGGGTGGGCTTTACTTTGGCCAGGTCATTCATGATTTTCCTCCGGGTTGAGGTGATGTGCCGCCGCCTGGGCGATGAGTCGTGCAAGGATTTCGATCGCGAGAGTCTTGTGTTCGTTCTCCAGGGTTTCCCATACATAGAGATCGTTGAGCAGAACGTCGAAGAGATTCGGATGGCTCTGCAAGGATGCCCTCCTTTTCCGCAGCGGAATCGGCCTCCTCGCTTTGTGTTTCAGCGAGGCGGCCGAGGAGAGCATCCACGAGCGCAGATGCATGAATCAAGGCTTCCAGGGAGTCACGTGTCGCGATCTGTTTCGCGCCGATAACACCACGAGGCGGCCCGGTGGGCGCGAGGTCCGTCCAGTCGGCGGGAATGAGCGACTTAGTTCCGTCGGGTAAGATCAGCGTCAGAGTCAATCGACCTTTGCGATGCATCGCCCCAACAACAGCGAGCGATTTGCCTTCGAACGGATGGCGAGGACGAACAATCGTGACTCTCTCAGGAAGGTCCTGATGATAGGTAGTGTGTCGTACGTTCCATACTCCAGAGGCTGTCTTTCATATGCCCAAGGAAAGTCAGCCAGGAAGGACCACCGGAGTCCTGCCCCGGCCGGTAGCGCTGCGCGAGAATCCTGCGAACCACGTCTTTGTCGATTTGGATCTGAAACGCCAAGGCGATCTGTTGAGCGATTCGCGGACAGCCCCAGTTGGGATTCCGTTGTTTCCTTTCGACTACCGCCCGGATGAGCTCCGCACTCGGCCCTTTCGGGCCGGGCTTCCGACGGCGATTCGGGGAGAACAGCATTCGGTACTTTCCTTTGCTCAAGGCTTTATGAAGCGGCGAACTGAAAGCTGTTGAAGTGACTGTTCATCGAAAGAAGTACTCTTTCGATCGAACCTCGTCTTCCATGACGAGTACCCTACGAGCCATGGCTGGAAGGTAACAACTGGTCAGAAAGCGCTTGGACAACGAATCCTGCAACCGCAAGGTTGACACCTGAACTGTGAGGGGATGGTGTAGCTGCTAGCATCAAGGCGGCAAAGGGCAAGAGTAAATAGCATGGTGAGCATATGCAAATTCTCGTAAGCTTCGTTAAGCCTAGGGAGCGGAAGATGCTCGGCGTTCCTTCGTAGCGGGTACCGGAGGCTCTTCATTCCTCCGTCATGGACAAATCACGCTACCGGCGTACAGAGAACACCTAACCTATTGCTACGTCACTTCAATGGAACAGGATAAACCCGTATCGTTCCCTGAAAGAAAAAGGGAAAGATCAACCGTAAGGGGGATCGATGGCGGTGCGGGTAGGAGATCGGGGAGAAAGCGAAGGCTGCTCTGTAATGGAGCAGATATCGGTTGCGTCTGTTCTATCGACAACATCACCGAACGCAAAAGCGGGCAAACTTCCCCATGGTGCTGCACACGAGAGAACTTGATCAATCGGCTTAGGAGACAAAGCAGATGACGACAGCAAACACTGTTGGTGCGGTCTCCCGCGAAGCGGCGGAATGGTATGCCATTGACTGGCCGACCATCCAACGCAACGTTCGCCGACTCCAAGTCCGTATCGTGCAGGCAACAGAATGACCAGATTGCTCATCGCAGAATCGTAGCAGGAAGGGAAATCCCAAGGAAATATGGGCAAAACAACAATTCGCCAGCCACACGAAGCGATTGCGCGAAGCATCTTTCGCGAAATCTTCTTCTGATACGGCCGTGTGCCGCTGGAGCCAGTCGGACCACGACATTTTCTCAAACCCCTTCCACAATTCACCGTTTACGGTTTTCCATACCTGGCGAACCTGTTCGTGCGACGGAATGGCGGCTTGGGACTTGTCGGGATTAGAGACGAAGGCGACATCGAACTCGGGATGAAACCGATCTCCGAGCCCCAACAGCGGCAGCATCGCGTCATGCATCGCCGTGAGATGTCCCCACAAGTAAAGCAGCCTGTTTCGACCCGGCGCTATTTCCCGCAGGACCTCCTCGGACGAGAGTCCTCCAAAAAGCTTGTCCGCCCGGTCGAGTTGTGCCTTCCATACCTTCAGCCCGAGAGCCACATAAGAGCCTTCGTTTGTCATAGCTTCATTTCCTCAACACTACGGCAGGTTCACCGCGTCGAAACTCAAGTCATCGGAAGTTAGGGGGCCCCCGCTCTGCTGCTCGTCATAGTGATGCTCGTACACTACCCGCGAACCGTTCCATTTCCGGAGGGCCCGCCAAGTCACCGTGCACGTTCTGCCGGACACGCCGACCAAGTCGAGCGTCCACGCGGAATGCGTCTCGCCTGCAACATCTCCAGGAATGGCGGTCTGTCGAATGGATATCGATAAACCACCGACTTCGGCCATCACGTGAAGCGGAACCAGGAAGGTGGCCAAGAGTGAGCGCACTCTGTCCTTTCCACGAATCGGTTCTTCCGCGGTTTCGCTGCTTACCTCGATATCGTCGGCGTAAAAGGCCTCGAAGATCTCAAGATACTCTTCGAAGCTTTCGCTGATCTCAGCCCGGACGATCGCCGAGTTTAGGGCGCGTTCTCGAGTCCGAGAACTTGCGTATAGATCGCGATCAGAATAATCGCCGGCGACGAAGCTATGTTCCCTGGTCATTGCCCTGTCCATAGTTGGTTTTTGTTTCTGCCCTTCCAGCTCCCTCATTTCACCGCAGCGATGGACGGGTTGCTGCGTACGTCCCACCCGCCGCCAAGTGCGCGGAAGGTACGCACGGCAGCGCGGGCCGCATCCGCTCGGGTGCTCTCCACGTCATTTCGTGCAACAAGAAGTTGACTATCCGCGTTCAGAACGTCGGTCAGCGGAATTGCGCCGGCCTTGTAGGCCCGCTCTGAAAGATCGCGAGCCCGCGTAAGCGAGGTAACTTCACCTTGCAACTCCTCTAGGCGGACCTGCGTCTGCGCAAGCTCCATCAACGCATTCTCGACATCTTCCGCGGCTCTCAAGGCGGCTTGCCGATACCCGGCAAGCGCTTCGGCATACGCGCCGCGCGATTGCGCGACTTCGGCTGCGACCTTTCCAAAATCGAAAAGCCGCCATCGCAGCGCTCCCGTCCCGATGGGCTGGAACGCTTTCCCGTTGAAAAGAGTGCCTCCGCTGGTGCTGTCGAAACCAAGCGCGCCGGAAAGCGAAACCTTCGGGTAGTAGTCCGAAATCGCAACACCGATTCGTTCGTTCGACGCGGCAAGCCGGCGCTCGGCCGCGATGATGTCGGGTCGGCGGCGCAGGACATCCAGAGGCTGGTCGGCACCGGTGATTGCGGGGATTCCGGGAATTGCGTCTGACTTGGAAAGCTCTTCGGCGTACGTTCCCGGCTGAGCGCCCATGAGGACGTCGAGACGGTTCAGCTGGGCTTCAAGGGCCACACGCAAGGAGGGCACCGTCGACTTGGCTTGCTTGAGAAGTGCTTCCGCCTGGGCAACTTCCCGATCGTCCGCCACTCCCACCCGTCGACGCACTTCGACTAACTCCAGAAGATGTGTATCGGTATCTATGAGTTGCTGCGCAACCGCAAGCCTCGCCTGATACTCCCTCACCTGAAGGTAGGCGTCCGCCGCCTCGGCGGCGACGGTGATTCGAGTTCCGACTTGGTCGGCCTGCGCAGCCTGGAGTTCGTCAGCAGCCGCAGCTTTGCCGCGGCGCAGCCCCCCGGAAAGATCGATTTCCCAACTCGCCGCAGCTCCAACTGTGTACTCACGTTGATCGCGGCTGTACCCGGGAAAACTATTCGCTACAGAACCTAGTGGACTCACGACGCTCTGGTGCAGAGCCGTGCCCGTCGCCTCCAAATCAGCCGTCGGCAGAAGTTGCGCGCCCGCCGCTGCTGCTGCCGCTCGCGCCTGGCGGACACGCGCAAAGGCAGCGGCAAGATCCAGATTTTGGTCCAGGGCGCGCTGCACGACAGTCACGAGCATCGGATCGTTGAAGCCTGTCCACCAACTGTCGAGAGGCGGTGCCGGAAATTCCGGCTTCGCCGCACTGGCCCCGACGAGATTGTGAAATGGAGCAAGATTGGTGGTGGGCTTCACATAGCGTGGACCCACGGCACAACCACCTGCAAATAGGCTGAAGGCAAGAACGATCGCCGTCGCTTTGAGCGCGGCTTGACTCAATTCGCGTTCCTTACGGTCACGGCCGAAATTGCGGATGAAAGTGTAAAAGGCGGGTGTGAAAAGAAGACCAAAGCAGGTCACGCCCAACATCCCGAACAGTACCGCCGTGCCCAGTGACCGCCGCATTTCGGCAGCTGCTCCCGTTGCGACTGCCAGCGGGGCAACCCCCAGGATGAACGCAAAGGACGTCATCAAGATCGGCCGGAGGCGCGTACGTGCGGCGTGCACGGCGGCTTCACCGGCGGCCGCGCCCTCTTCTTCTTTCTGCCGCGCGAATTCAACAATCAGGATCGCGTTTTTGGCGGCCAGGCCGACAAGTACGACGAAACCGATTTGTGCCAGGATGTCGATCGGCAAGCCGCGTGCCAGCAGGCCGCTTACCGAGGCGAGGAGACACATCGGCACAATCAGAACGATCGCCATCGGCAACTTCCAGCTCTCGTATTGAGCCACGAGCACGAGGAACACGAAGAGGGCCGCTGCGCCGAAAACAACCAGCGTGGGAGTTCCATGCTGCTGCTCCTGGAAGGAGAGATCCGTCCATTCGAACCCGATACCTTGCGGAAGAACGTGGTGGGCAAGCTCCTCCATGCGGAGCAGCGCGGTACCAGAGGCGACACCCGGAGCAGCGACGCCTTGGACCTCGGCGGCCGGAAAAAGATCGTAGCGCGGCACACGGTACGGGATCGTGTTGTCCTTCAATTGTGCCACCGTCCCAATCGGCACCATTTCACCGGACGTATTGCGAACTTTCAGTCGCGTGATGTCCGGCTGGTTGCGTCTATATTGGCCGTCGGCTTGCACGACCACTTCGTACGTCCTGCCCAGTAAGTTGAAGTCGTTCACGTATTGAGAGCCCAGATAGACTTGCAGCGTCGAAAACACGTCGGTCGGGGTGACCCCAACCTTCTCCGCCTTCACGCGATCGATGTCCGCATAGACGGAGGGTGATCCTGTGTTAAACAACGTGAACGCCCCGGCGAAATGTGGATCCTTGTTCGCGGCAGCGACGAGATCATTCGCCGCCCGCACAACGGCGTCCGAACCAAGCCCGGCACGGTCCTCCAGCATCATCTTGAAACCACCGGCACTGCCGAGGCCCTGTACCGGAGGAGGCGGAATGGTCAGCACACGCGCATCCTTGATCACGGAAAGACGCTCACGCAGGTCGGCCAATACTGTGTTCGCGTTTACGCCGGGAATTTCATGGTTGTAGAGCGAGGGCAGGCTGGAAAAAATCGTCGCGGAATTCGACGCTACCGTCGATGTCGTCGCATCGAGGCCCGCGAAAGGCGCAACGTGTTCAACGCCGCGCGTAGTGAGGATGATATCGGTCGCCTGCTTCACCACCTCCTCTGTCCGTGCGAGCGTCGCTCCGGGAGGAAGCTGAACGATGGTGATCAGGTATCCCTGATCCTGCTCCGGAATGAAACCCGTTTGCGCTCGTGAGAACTCCAGCCCGGCAAGGCCGATCAGCGCGACGTAGATCACGAGAACAATAGCCACTCCTGCCACCAGACGGCGTGTCAGATTTCCATATCCGTTTGACAAATTCTCGAAGCCGCGATTAAACCAGCCAAGCCCCGAATGGAGAAAACGACCCACCAGGCCGTGCGACGAAGCACCTTGTGAATCGTGGTCTTTGAAGAGCACCGCGCACAGAGCCGGGCTCAACGTCAGCGAGACGAAGCACGATATGACTGTCGACGCTGCGATCGTCACGGCAAACTGGCGAAAGAACAGTCCGGAGATTCCCGAGAGGAAAGCAGACGGAACGAAAACGGCGCACAACGTGAGCGCGATCGAAATCAGTGCTCCACCGACTTCGTCCATCGTCTTGTGAGCGGCATCCGACGCCGACATGCCGGAGCGCATATTGCGCTCGACGTTTTCGACAACAACGATCGCGTCGTCGACGACGATGCCGACCGCGAGAACCAAGCCAAATAGCGAAAGATTGTTCAGTGATATCCCGAGCGGATAGAGAACCGCAAACGTCCCGACGAGAGAGACCGGAATTGCGATCACCGGGATGATCGAGGCTCTCCAATTTTGGAGAAACAGGAACACGACGCCGAGCACGAGAAGGATTGCGATGAAGATTGTGAGGACCACCTCGCGGACCGATTTGGCGATGAAGGTCGTCGGATCGTAGATGATTTTGTAATCGACGCCTTGGGGGAATTCCCTTTTTAGGTCTTTCATCGCCGACAAGACTTCATGTTCAACCGCGAGCGAGTTTGCACCCGGCTGGGCGTAAATCAGGAGCGCCGTCGCGTCGCTGCGATCCATGTATGCAGTTGATCCATAATCAGCGGCACCCACCTCGACGCGGCCGATGTCGCGCACCCGGGTCACCCTTCCTTGTTTATCCGATTTGACGACGATGTCACCGAATTGCTCGGGTGTGGAAAGCCTGCCGAGTGCCTCCACGTTGATCTGATAAGCCTCGTGCGCCGGGGCGGGCGGCTGATTCAGAATCCCAGCCGAGACCTGCAGGTTCTGGGCGCGCAGTGCCACGAGCACCTCACTGCCGTTGAGATTGTTCGCCGCAACCTTGTCGGGTTCGAGCCAGATGCGCATGGCGTACTCGCGGCCGCCCTGGAACTGCACATCTCCAACACCTTCGAGGCGCGCGAGAATGTCCTTTACGTGCAAGGTTGTGTAGTTTGAGAGATACAGGTTGTCACGCGAACTATCCGGCGAGTAGACGTGAATGGCCAGGAGTATGCTCGGTGTCGCCTTCCTCACTTGTACACCGAGACGCTGTACGTCTTCCGGCAACCGTGGCAAAGCGTCCTGGACACGGTTTTGCGTCAGCATCTGTGCGACGTTCAAGTCGGTGCCGATGCGGAAGGTAACCGTGATCGTGAGCCTGCCGTCTCCGGTCGACTGACTGCTCATGTAGAGCATGTTCTCGACGCCATTGATCTGCTGTTCGAGCGGCGTCGCTACGGTGCGCGACACCGTATCCGCGGATGCGCCCGGATACACCGTGGTGATCTGCACTGTGGGCGGGACGATTTCCGGGTACTGTGCGACCGGCAGAATCGCGAGCGCACCAAGCCCGAGCAGTGTCACGAAAGCGCTTAGTACGATCGCGAAGCGGGGGCGTTCGATAAAGAAATGTGTCAGGCGCATGTTTTGGTCTCTCTTTAGTCCTGACCGCCATCAGAACGGATCGTGCCGTCCTGGGTGGCGACTTTGGTTCCGGGCGCGGCGTGCAGTAGCCCATCCAAGATGACTCGATCGTTCGGCGCGAGCCCGGACCGGATCACTCGCAAACCGTCGCGAATCTCCCCTACTTCCACTCGCTTTGGCGCGACCGTCCCGTCCGCCGAAACCGTCATAACCATGTGTTGCGATTGGTCAGGCAACACTGCAGTGTCCGGCACGAGGAGCGTCGGTGAAGGAGGAGCGACGACCAGTCGAACACGAGCGAACAGGCCAGGAGTCAAAACCAGATCGGAATTCGCAACCATAGCCCTGGCGTGGATTGTGCCGCTCGAACGGTCAAGGACATTGTCCAGGAAATCGAATACGCCGCTTCGCGCGTACTGATTGTCGTCGCCGAGCGCAACCTCAACCTTTTGGACATGCCCTCCCTTGAGGTGCCCGCGATACTTGGAGTACGCGAGGAAATCAGACTCGCTCATATCAAAGTCAAGGTAGATCGGATCAAGCGAAACGAGCGTCGCGAGCAGTGTCGTCGGACTCGTCGCTGTGCGACTGCCAGCAATTAAATTGCCTACCGAAACGAGATGCGTGCCCATGCGCCCTGTGAACGGCGCCGTAATCCGGCAATGGTCGAGGTCGAACTGTGCATCGCGGATTCGGGCTTTGGCCTCTTCGACAGCAGCGCGCGCCGACCGCTGATCGGATATGCGCTGGTCAACGTTTTCGACTGATCCAGCATTGCTTTGCTCCAGATCCTTGGCACGGTCAAGTTGCCGTTCAGCCAGTTGCAGTCGAGCCGCAGCAACCTCAAGCTGGGCGTTCGCTTCGGCAAGTGTGATTTCGTAGGGTCGAGCATCAATTGTGAAAAGGAGGTCGCCCTTCCGAACAATGTCCCCGTCCTTGAAAAATATTCCAGTAAGCGTACCGCCTACTTGCGCGCGCAGTTCGACTTGCGAAACCGCCGCGAATTGGCCAAGGAAGCCCAACCGCGTATCGATGTCTTGCGCCAGCGGCTTGCTCACCACGACTTGTGGAAGTGCAGCAGGCGCAGCACCGGCGGAACTTCCACTCGCCCCAGGCGAATACTTGAGCCATGCACCCACAAACACTATCCCTGCCAGCCCAGCGGCAACCCACAGCTTGGCCGACGTTCGTCCACTGATCCGCCGCCCCTTGTTATCCGCCCGCTCGTCCGACGCCAGTTCCGTTTCCGTCAGCATTTTCTTAGTTCTCCTGATGTACTGTTCTTTTAATATGCACAATTAAAAGCAAAAAAAGTCAATGCGTCTTGTGCCGGATCTGACCAACCAGATTAGCCAAGGTGATTTTCGCGAGCGAGCTCTCGAAGCTGTTCTGAGCCTGAGAAAGTAGCTCCGACATGCACTCCTTGAGGTGGCAGCTGACCGGACACCTCTTTTCCACAGGATAGGAGTGAATCGCAAACGCCGGTGGTGCCGCACTTGCACGGTATATGTCGAGCAGCGTGATTTGTCGCGGAGAACGCGAAAGCATGCTCGCTCCGCTCTTGCCCCGCTTTGTTACGACCAAGCCCGCTTTCGAGAGCTTGGAGAGCGACTTTCGAACGAAAGTAGGATCGGCGTTCACACTGTCGGCCAGGATCGTCGACGAGATTTCCTCGCCGGGGAAGTAACCCAGGGCAGCCATAATGTGCGCGGCAACCGCAAATTGGACGCTTTTCACTGACATAACTTCTCCTGCACGCTATGTGATGCTTAAAAGCACAATTCGTTATACTTCTTTTGTTCCCAGGTGCCAGCCTTCCGATTCCTGAACGAGCCGCAGAATGAGTTAAATGAACCGCGGGATTACGCCCCAGGCATCCGATAACCGCGACCTTTATCTAAGCCCTATCCCGCTGGCGCAACTCGAAAACTCGAACCCCCGGCGAGGGTCTGCTAACTAGCCGTCGTGCAATTCTGTCATGAGGGCGCCAGGCAGGCATTTCATGCTTGGGCCATGATGCCTTGCGCATACGGACCTCCGTTCCTCTCCGCGCATCGCAGCGTAGCGTGCCTCTTCTCGGCTCATGCCGGCGGCGACGTTCTCGGCTATTTGCTGTTCGAGATGAAATTGAATCTCATCATGTAATCGTTCAGCGCTTCGATTGCGACCGAACAAAGTCTGCAACCTGAGCCAGAATCGCTGAACCCACAACATGACATCTCACTCCTACGTCGTTTCTACTACCAGGTTGATTGCTGCGGACAAGCGACTCCAATTCTCCGCTTCCTTCTCAAGCTGTGCGCGTCCCGCGGCGGTCAACGAATAAAATTTGGCTTGCCTTCCCGTCTCGGTTTCCTTCCATTTGGCCTTGATCCACGCTCGCTGTTCCAACCGATGTAAAGCCGGGTAGAGGGATCCTTGCTGGACCTGAAGCACCTCACCGGAGATTTGTTGAATGCGCTTGGCAATCGCCCAGCCGTGCTTGGGTTCGAGCGAGACCGTCCTCAAAAGGTCGAGTGTTCCTTGGACCAAATCGTTTGGCTTCGCCATACTATGGTTATCTACAATAAGAATTGTAGATTGTCAAGGGGTGGCTATTCGGCAATGGTCGCTACTACGATACTTGGGAGATCAGCGTGACTGGACTGGATCCCGCGACCTCCTGCGTGACAGGCAGGAGTTCGTTGCCACTTAATTGGGGTCTGGCGTGGAGCGGTGAATCAGGGACAGGCCGCTCTGGTATAATAAAGGTACAGCATAGTCGATTGTCTCGGCTCTGGAGGTAGAGCGATGAGTGTGTTGCGTTCCCAACCGATCGCTGAACACGGAGCCCGTGCTTGGCGCGAGCGGTTCGTTGAGAACGCTGTGGCCAATGTCCGCCTCGAAGGGCTGGAACCAAGTCCGAAGGCGCTGGAGATTTGGCAAAGGTACATTGAGGGTGAGGTCTCTGTTGAACAAGTCGGAGAACTGATTCGAGCCCTCCCGACAGGTGTGTAGTTTCCTCGATGAGTTCCGACCCGTACGTTTATCCGGGTACAACGGTCCTCAAAAACATTCCTGGGATTCGTAATCAGGAAATACTAGACCGCTTTGAAGCGGACCGAGTGGGACAACGGTCCTTAGAGCTTATAGAACGTCCGCTATCCGGGCTCTTCGATATTGAACACCTGCAAGGAATTCACCGTTACCTGTTCCAAGATGTCTACGAATGGGCCGGAGACTTTCGAACGGTCGACATCGCAAAAGGGAATTCATACTTTGCCCACGTGCCTTACATCGAGTCTACGTTGAAAGGCCTATTTGGGGAATTGTCCGAGGAGCGACATCTTCGTGGCTTAAATCAAGAGCGGTTTGCCAGTCGCTTGGCACAGATTCTAGGAACACTGAACGCCGTGCATGCTTTTCGAGAAGGAAATGGAAGAGCGCAGCGAGAATTCGTGCGAGAGCTCGCGTACAAGAACAGCTATTGGATTGATTGGAGCAAAGTTTCACGAGAGGAACTGTACCAGGCGAGCGACGCAAGTTTCATGCGTGGTGACAACACGTTTTTCGAGAAGTTGCTAAGGCGAGCAATCGAGCCGATTGACCGAGACAAGCTCCCACCACCGGGCGCAAGGAGGACCTTGCGCGTGACGTGACGTCGGAAATCGGCTCCTAAGAATAACGAACCAGGGGAAGTAATCGTACGCAAATGCTTGGAATTACGGTGGGAGCGATGACACTCACCTAGGTCGACCGTGACAGTGTAGGATTCTAACCAATCGCGCTGGTTAGTTTACTCAACAAGCAGTAAATTCCAGGTCATGCTAAAACCCTGCAAATAAGGGTTTTGCAAGATTCGCATACAGCGCACTGGCTGCCTGCTACGCCCCTGACTGCAGACGCTTCTTGGACCGCCAATAATCCGCCAACAAAAGTCGGTGCGCTCATGCGAAATTCATACTAACGCAGATACGCCCCTTCGTCATGCTCACCCACGGAACTTGTCACGCACGGAATTCTCTTTTTTCCAAGCGCCAATGCGCACTTATGGCGAGCAGGGAATCGCTGGGAATTGCTGAAACCAGCTGTGTCCGGCCCGGCTGAGCTGGCGACATGATCTGAAGAACCTCCGGCGCCGTTAACTGAAGATCCCGCTGTGGCCGTGTTTGCAGTCAATTTCTCCGAAGACACACCCGCCGCGTGGCGCGCGCTGCAACCCGCCGGCACGGACACGGGGCGCGACACGTCGCCAGTGAATTGACCTGTTTCCCCACGTGCAACCACAGCCGGTAGAGAAGATGACCCGGCAACCCTCCGGTTGTGCCTCCGCCTCAGCTTCGGAATTGTAGAACAGGTGCAAGTTGACCCAATGCCGTAATTAGCGTATATACAGTAATGTGTTCTCTTGGGATGCGCGCAAAGCCCTCGCTAACCTCAAGAAGCACGGAGTCTCTTTTGAGGAGGCGGCTACTGTCTTCGCCGATCCCAATGGGCTGGACTACGATGACATTGAACACTCGGAGTCGGAGCTTAGATTCGTACGAATCGGTTTCTCCCCTATCGGCCGAATCGTCTTTGTTGTTTATACGCGACGAGTGAAGTATGACAAAGAAACGATTCGCATCATCAGCGCACGCCAGGCAACGCGCAAAGAACGCGCGGCATATGCCGGATAGCATGCTCGACCTGACGGATATTCCCGAAGCGACAGATGCTCAGCTCCGCCGTGCTCGCCGTGTCGGGCGCCCATCTACTGGAAACGCTAAACAACTGATCGCCATCCGGATCTCTCCGAAGGTGCTCGCGCGCCTCCGCCGCCTCGCCGCCAAACAGCACAAGCCCTACCAAACCTACATTCACGAACTCCTCGAACAAGCCGCCGGCAAGAAGGTCGCCTATTGCTCTCACATAAAATAATGCAATAATGGGATCTCCGCATGACTAGAGGTCCCTGTGCGACCCAAGGGTTCGGCCGACTTGCTGTCCGACCGGCGCAGGCGTGCGCTGAAACTTCTTCGCGCGGAATTGTCCCTGAACGAAGTGGCTCGACGCATCAGGTGCGCGGCCAGTTCCGTGATGCGGTGGCGGAATGCGTGGCGACGACACGGCGCCGATGCCCTCAAGGTGCGATTTTCTCCGGGCCGCCCGAGAAGACTCACCCGCCGGCAAGAGAAACGGCTGGTCCGCA
>Ga0209159_1001985_pt1 | contig 14753 bp, 15 predicted proteins | sample GraSoiAngelo_144_FD_185901 | JGI IMG/M metagenome (GOLD analysis project Ga0209159, IMG submission 185901) | Grasslands soil microbial communities from the Angelo Coastal Reserve, California, USA - 14_1009_02_40cm (SPAdes) (version 2) | ecosystem: Environmental > Terrestrial > Soil > Grasslands ...
CGATGATCGTTGAAATGAAGACCGGCGTTAGCGCAACGCTCGAAGGGGGAGAGATCTCGCACCACGGCGCCTGATCCATTTTCGAAAAGACAAGTTGTTTACCGCCAGATCGAAAGTCGACCTTAATGACAGCAGCGTTTGCCGTCTGTTTCGAAGCAATCAGGTTGGAAAGTGGAAACACGAGGTGCCGTTCGATCGCGCGCTTGAGATGCCTGGCTCCATAGGCGGCATCGGTCCCTTCGCGAAGCAGAAATCGTCTGGCGCGCCGGGTGTATTGCAACACGAAGGGCTGCGATCCAAGGGCAAGAACACGTTTCTGTACGGCGCTCAGCTCGATGTCGAGAATCCTATCCATTTCCTTCGGAGGGAGATTCTCGAACACGACTACCTTCTCCAACCGGTTCATAAACTCTGGGGAGAAATTTTGTTTTGCGGCGTCCAGCGCGGCACGGTGCAACCTTTGACTGATGGAACATCGTTGTTGTGCCCTCAGGCCGGTGACTTCCAACGATTCTTTGGCGCAGTTCGGATTCGAATTCGAGCACTTCTGCACTGCGCGTCCTGGGATCCAGATAACTATTAGTTTTTGCCGTGGAAACCGCCAACATGTGAATCTCCTTTCCTTCTTGCCAATAGTTCCATTGCCGGAACCAATTCTTAAGAAACGGCGCGCGCTAACGCTAAGCCGGGATAAGGTGTCAAGGCAGCTCGCGAATCAAGATCGGTACGAGCCTCATGCAGACGCGAAACAAGTGTTTTCCTGTCCACATCCAGCGCGGCACACGCTTCGGGGTAGCGAAAACCCATGCCATCGACCAGCAAGATTGCTTCGCGAAGAGGCAGAGGAAGGGCATTCAGCGCCCGGATGATCTCCGGTTCGTTGGTCACGTCCGAGAACGCCGCGCTGATCGAGCGTTCCCACCAGCAATGCGGCCATGAATTGGCCTGCCGTCCGCGTCGGATCAGCGCCCGAAACAGAGAAGTCTTTGGATTCTGAGTAGACGAGATCCGAGTCTCGTCTTGCCAGACGTCGGTGACAGCGTCTCTCACCATTCGCGCCGCTCTAGACCGATTTCCGGCTGTGAGGTGGATCGCCGTCCGGTACAGATCGTTGATGCAGGAATTAATATTTTGATCCGCGTCTTTCATTGTTATGTCCTCCTGGGTGCCATATAAGCACTCCCCATACCAAAGCTCATCGCATGGCAAATCAACACGATAAACTGAGAATCGCTTCAGATCAGCCACGGCATCCGCCCCGCCGCCGTGGAAAACCACGACCAGAAGTGGGAGTGATACAATCGGTCCACCCACGAATAAGGGAGGTGTGCCTTTGCAACCGATGCCGGCATTTGAATCGCGTGCAGAGGACGTTTTACGGGCCGTTATCGAGGGGACTGCTTCGGTCACCGGAGACGAGTTCTTTCGTTCTCTGGTGAAAAATGTCGCCTCCGCGCTTGGAGTCCGATATGCATTTGTAACGGAGTGTAAACAAAAGCCCATGGTTCAGATGCTGGCGTTCTGGACCGGTGACGGCTTTGGACCAACTCCGGCTTTTGATGTCACAGACACTCCTTGTCGGGACGTCATCAACAATGGCGAAATCCGATGTTATACAAACGGGCTTCAGGAACTGTTTCCCAAAGACTTGCCCCTCGTCGACCTGGGGGCCGTAAGCTACCTCGGAATTCCGGCGTTTGACGCATTCGGCCAAGTCGTGGGTCACATCGTGATACTGGACACTAAGCCGATGGAGGAGAACCTGAGGACTCAAGCCATCCTCCGAATTTTTGCCTCCCGTGCCGGCGCCGAGCTGAAGCGTCAACAGGCCGAGGATAAGCTCCGCAAAGCGTTATCTGAGGTTGAGAGATTGAAAAACCAGCTTTATGCGGAGAATCTCTATCTTCAGGAGGAAATCCGGACTCACCATCATTTCAATGAGATTGTCGGAGAGAGCCCCGCCGTCAAAGAGATGCTGAAGTGTTTGGAGACGGTGGCGTCAACCGATTCCACTGTATTGATTCATGGACCGACCGGAACTGGCAAGGAACTCATTGCAAGAGCACTTCATCAATATAGCGGCCGGAAAGATCGCCCCCTCATAACGATGAACTGCGCCGCAATCTCCGCTGGACTGGTCGAGAGCGAGCTGTTCGGCCATGTGAAAGGAGCCTTTACGGGGGCGATTAGCAATCGCGACGGGAGGTTCAAACTTGCCGATAACGGCACGCTGTTCCTCGACGAGGTGGGCGAGTTGGCATTAGAGACGCAGGCGAAATTGCTGCGCGTTCTGCAGGAACAAGAGTTCGAACCGGTCGGCAGCAGCAAGAGCATCGAGGTCGATGTTCGAATCATCGCCGCCACGAACCGGGATTTATTGGAGGAAGTCCAAAAGGAAAAGTTTCGGTCCGATCTGTATTACCGGCTGAACGTATTCCCGATCCGGGTTCCGTCGTTGAAGGAACGGCCAGCTGACGTGCCGCTCCTCGTGAAGTTCTTTGTACAGAAATATTCAGCCAGAATGGGCAAGCACATCCGGATGATTCCTACAGAAACGATGAGAAAGTTGACAGCCTACGAATGGCCCGGCAACGTAAGGGAGTTGCAGAACCTCATCGAACGAGCTGTGATCCTCTCCAACGACGTTCTAACGCTCGCCACAGATTTTCAAATTTCGAAACCAACCGCGCCCGAACAGCTCGAAGCCAGCGCAACGTCCAAACTCGTTTCACTGGAAGAGGCCGAGCGGCGGCACATTGAGCGCATTCTGAAGCAAACTAACTGGCGCATCGAAGGAACACGCGGCGCCGCGAAAATTCTCGGCGTCCATCCAAACACCTTGCGCAGCCGTCTTCAGAAACTTGGAGTGAAGCGCTCCGATTGACGCGTGGCTGAGACTATTCCTGACTCGACAGGTTCATCGGCTCGATTGCGCCGTGACCAGCCCCGCAGCGCCGGCTTTGGCGATGTCCTCATCTTTCTGAGGAGGCTAACTACGCTCTTGCCATTCTCTCGCGACCCTCTATAATAACGATCCTGTCCGAATGAGAGTTCGTTCACCGCTAATTTATAAATGACCGAGATCGAGGTCAAAGTGATGATCGCTTCAGTCCCGTCAAAGGAAGCCCGCACCGAACTGGAACCCCTGCAAGCAGCCGAACAACTGCGGGGGCTGAGAGAAGAGATGGAGGTCCTGCTCGCCGTGAACCGTGCGATCGGCCGCCACCTCGAACGCGATGAGCTGTTCGGAGCGCTGGCCGCGTGCCTGCGAAATGTTTTCGAGACGGACCGCTTTGGCATCGAGCTTCCCATCGAGGGCGAGCGGCTGCAAGGACACCTCCTGACGCCGAGCGGCGAGAAGAAGCAACCGACGCGAGTGAAGGTGTTGCCGGCCCAGGGAACCGCGTGCAACTGGGTTCTGCAAAACCGCAAGTGGCTGGTTTCCGCCACACGCGAAGAATTGCGGGAGCGTTTTCCCCTTACCTTCGAGGTAATGACCAACGAGAACATGGAATCGCTGTGCGCGATGCCGCTCGTCAGCGACGATCGCGCACGGGGAGTACTTTTCTTCATGGCGGCGCGGAAAGAGGCCTACGGCGGTCTGCGCCGTGGTCTGCTCGAACAGGTGACTGGCGCGGTGGCGGTGGCGCTGGATGACTGCCTTGCGCACGAAGAAGTACGGCGGTTGCGCGATCAGTTGGCGGCGGAGAACGCGTACCTGCAAGAGGAAATCCAAAGCGAACACAATTTCCAGGAAATTGTCGGCAATAGTCCCGCTCTGCTCGCCTTATTGAAGCCGGTCGACCAGGTCGCTCCGACCAACGCCACTGTGCTCATCTACGGCGAGACCGGGACTGGAAAGGAACTGATCGCTCGTGCGATCCATGACCGCAGTGAACGGCGGGGCCGTCCGCTGGTGAAAGTGAACTGCGGCGCCATTTCGGCGGGCTTGGTCGAAAGCGAGCTCTTTGGCCATGTGAAAGGGGCGTTTACCGGTGCCATCCAGCGGCGCACCGGCCGGTTCGAGCTCGCCAATGGCGGCACATTATTTTTGGACGAGGTCAGCGAGTTACCCCCTGAGACCCAGGTGAAACTGCTCCGCGTGCTTCAGGAAGGAGAGTTCGAACCAGTCGGCTCCAGCCATACAGTTCGGGTAGACGTGCGTGTCATTGCGGCCAGCAACATCGACCTCGCCGGGGCGGTTACTGCAGGACGGTTTCGCTCTGACTTGTTTTACCGCCTGAACGTCTTTCCGCTCCGAATGCCCCCGTTGCGCGACCGAGGATCCGATATTTGCGACCTGGCAATGTTTTTCCTCACTCGTTTTGCGAAGAAGTTTGGAAAGCGTATCGAATCCATATCCGAAGAAACCCTGAGCCGTCTCGCAGCTTATTCTTGGCCCGGAAATGTTCGGGAACTGCAAAACATTATTGAGCGAGCGGTGATTCTATGCACGGGTCCGGTACTGAGAGTAGATCAGGAGTTGCTGTCCGTCGCGCCGTCCGCCAATTCCGTAGGAGTCCAGGCCATGGCCGCGACGACCCTACCAACATCCTACTCAAGCGCGGCCCCATCTGATGTTCCGCCAGAAACGGCCCCTCCGATGACGCTTGAGGATGCCGAACGGCGCCATATTTTGACGGCACTGAAGCAGACAAAAGGCGTCATTGACGGGCCAAACGGAGCAGCAAAAATTCTCAGCGTCCACCCCAACACTCTCCGAAGTCGAATGAAGAGGTTGGGTATTCATCGTCCCAGCCACGAAATGGCGTGAGCATCTAAGAGCACCGACCGGCACGACAAATAAAATCCAGTCCGCCCGCCTGCTGTCATTCGCTTGCCTACGTCGGCGACACCGAATTTGGCAGCCACGGCTGCGTCACCATCAAGATATAAGACCCAAGCGAAACTGGTCCCCGATATTCAAAACGTGCTCGTCCATGCCTTCGGTCGTGATGTTCTCCCCCAGCATCCCCATGGCATTTCCAGCCACGGGTACACATGCTTTAAGGATCAGCGTTTCTAAGCATCACCGCTGGTGCTATTGCGAAAATCGATCCACTCGACTTCTGTATCGTTTCCGGAGTCAAATACCGCGAGTAGATACGCGTCGCGATCCTCAAACGAGGGCTCCACTTCTTCGTCGAGAATCTTTATGCGGCGGCTGGAAAGATCATATCGGACCCGAACCACAATCATGAAGCCTCCATTCCGGCTTTCTTCACGAAACGCCCATCCAGTTTCATAAAGCCCCAACCTTGTCGAAATATTCCGTTTCTCTTACCGTGCTACGGAATATTTCAATTGCGTGACCGGATATACATGAAGAAGGGGAGGACCAATTTGGACTATCTGGTTTCTGCACGGTCACTCGTTTCAAAAGTAACGTTCCACGAAGCGGTGTGGCTTTTTCCGCCGAGTTTCATCCTGCATGTTCTCGAAGAGTGGCCGCGATTCACAAGCTGGGCTCAACGATATGCATCCCCTCTGTACAGTCAGCAGGATTACGAGACGATCCATATCGCCGGTATCATCGGCTCCATCGTCTTTGCGACCATCGTATGGATGTTTCCAGTAAGGGCGGTTGTTTTCGTATTTTTCGCATTTGTTTTGGCGCCGGGTCTCTTCTTCAATGTGCTTTTCCATGCCGGAGCTACTGTTGTTACAAGCGAATACTGTCCAGGCGTGATCACCGCATTGACGCTGTATCTCCCGGTGTTCCTGTTGCTTTGCCGTCTGGCCTGGAGTGAGAACCTGCTCAATGCCCCAACTCTGATCTCCGGCCTCGTTATAGCCGGCGCGTTCCACACGTGGGAAGTTGGCCATAACGTCTTCAAGGCTTGGTGAAGCAATTTTATTTACTCCCGCTCTGGACTTCGTCGAATCCAAGAGGACGGCTCCGTGGATTCGACGTAAACCCTCTCGACATGAATCCCAACACGCTCAGCAGCCGGATGAAGAAGCTCGGCATTCAGCGTCGCGCCACGAAATGCGGTGAGCCCACGAACCTCCGTGGGGCGATATTGGATCCCGGTCCCCACCTGCCGTGGGTGACGGCGACACCAACGCGCCTTTGATCACGTAAGCACTAGCCATTTCAATCAGTTGATGGGGGTCCGCGGATTGCCCGCTGTTTGGCACCTCCGGTGCCTTAACCGAGACCATCGGGAGTGAATGAACACTGTGTTGAGAATTTCTGTAAGAGAAGAGAATGACGCCGAAAACGTTGTATTGATCCTGGAAGGGCGCGTCGTTGGGCCATGGGTGGAGGAGCTCCGCGCGACCTGCGCTCCTCACTTGAAGGACGGGCATTCTCTGATTTTGGATCTTACTGGAGTTTCCTTTGCCGATGCCGCAGGAATCGAACTGCTCGCTGGACTGATCGAGCGACGGATCATTTTGGCTAACGCTTCTCCGTTTCTCCGGCAGCAGCTTCAACTAAACGACTCTATATCTTTCCTGGGAAGGGCAACAAGATGACTCACAGCCGGTCGATCACTGTCGAAGAATTCGAATCCGAAGCTTTGCCGCACTTGAAACACCTCTATCAAACCGCCGCACATGTGATCGGCGACCGCACCGAAGCGGAAGACCTGGTCCAGCAGACGTATTTGCAGGCATGGAAGGCATTCGACCGTTTCCAACCTGGTACGAATTGCCGCGCCTGGCTATTCCGGATTCTCTTTAACGTGATCCGGCATCACCGGCGGGGCTGGTTCTCCCGAAGAGTTCTGGTTGACTGCGATTTCTTCGAGGATGTTCTTCCCGGAGAAAATCCTGTTCCGGACACGCTCACAGACGAGGATATTCTTTTCGCTCTGGATCGCGTCCCTCAGTCCTTCCGTGAAGTCCTGCTGTTAGTCGACGTTCAGGAGTTTTCCTACAAAGAAGCTGCTGAGACATTAGGGATCCCAATCGGTACAGTGATGTCCCGCGTCAGCCGCGGCAGAGATTTGCTCCGCAATCAACTGGTCAAAAACAATTCGTCAGTTGTCGTTCAGTCAACAACTGTAGAAGCAACTCGCGAGGCGCAACGCGATTCCGCGTCGCCGGCGCTCCTACAGTCATGAGGTTAATTCACCACGGCTGCTCCTGCCTTAGCGATAGTGAATCCATTACGTCCGTGGAACCAAGCCGTTGAATGGCGATGATGGTCTCGTCGTCGGTGAAATTGCCTCTACGGAATTCATTGAGGCGGGACAACAGGAACTCGCCTACAGAGGTAGGACTAGCGGTGGGTGCCGTGCGCGCCCACGCCATTAAGCGGCTGCGTCCGAGCATGTCGCCAAAGCCGTCCTGTGCTTCAGTGATTCCATCCGTGTAGAGGATGAGAATGTCGTCGGGTTCGAGTTGAATCACGGTCTGACTGTATGTCGTTCCTCGTATGAGGCCGACCGGCAGCCCGTCGATCCCACAGTTGCGTTCGCAGGCTTTTTCGTCCAGCCATTGCCAGTTGTTTGTCTTCGAGCGATACCACAATGGTGGAAGGTGGCCGGCGCTAGTGAATGCGGTTTCCCCAGTACCTCGAAGAATCCCAAGAATCACAGCCGTCGCATACTTACCTCGCGCGACACAGCCGCGGAACGCCCTGTTCAGTTCGCGCACAAACTGCGTCTGGTCCCATGTGTTGACGTGCTCCCGCATGAGTGCATGAAGCAGTTGTGCGGAAACGCTGACTTGCTCCCCGTGACCGCTGACATCGGCCAACACAATGCGGGATAATACCGCCTGACCGCACACGGAGAGGTAATGAACATCGCCGCCATCTTCTGCGCCGAGAGGTTTGGAGTATACCCAGGCGGCCAACTCGGGAAGTTCGACGGTGCGAACGACGTTGCGATTGCCACCCCACACCTCCATACAGGCCAGCGTGTGGTGGCGTTCATTGACCTTGATCATGACGAAGGCCTCCCTTCGGTCTACTTCTCAACGACTCTTATAGCGTGGCCATCGGGATCGCGGACGGACAATGCTCGTTGGAACCTGGCTTGTCCGTTAGAGATGTCTACAGTTCCAGGCGAGATAAATGCGAACTTGCCGCCACGCAACCGTCCTTCTGCATCGCGGACGTGCGTCGAAACGAAATTCGTCTGCCATTGGAATATGTCGCTCGCTCGCGTGTCCGCCGCGTAAGGCCGGCCGTCACGGGGGGCAATATATTCGAGGAACTCCACTCCGGGACCGGAGGCTGCGCGCAAAGCCGTGATACGGAGACGCGCGCCAAAGACGTTATTCAGATGCTCCTGTTCGACGCCGTAGTTTTCGCTTTCACCAACCTGCTTCAGTCCCAGAAAATCTCGATAGAATCGCAGGCTCGCTTCGGTGTCGCTGACGACGATCGCAGTGTGGTCAATTCCTAAGAACAGCTTTTCAGTTTCGCGATGCCACTTCGCGTCGCCCTTTCCGGGCGGAAACCAGAGGATTTCGAGCGCGTGCTGATCGGGATCTTTGAAGTAGAATGCCTTGATTCCTCCGGCATTCTTGTTCCACTCCGGCAGCGTCTGAGGTCCCGTAGATGCGAGCTCGACTTTGTTTTGACGCAGCCACTGGTACGCCTTGTCCATATCCGAAACAATGATCGCAATGTGCTGAAACCAACGATCATTGCTGCGTGAATCGACCGGCATCGGCCGGCCTTTCGGCGTGAGGTATTCCGTCAGCTCGATCGACTCGTCGCCGAGCTTCATACGGACGATACGCGCACGCATTCCGAATAGCCCGTAGAGGTGCTCATAGTCGGAGCCGCAGACTTCGATCTCCGACGTTGTTTCGAACGATAGGACCTTCGAGAAGAAATCCACGGAGCGGTCGATGTCGCTTACGCTGATTCCGATCGAGTCCAGGGCATCAACCGCAGCCGCGTCGCCCGGTAAGGCCAAATAATGCGACGGCGAAGTGACGCAGAACAGAATAACGATAAGCAAAAGCATTCGGGTGAGCCGTGGCTTCATTTCAGTCTCTCCAGTAAGTGATCGCCGACGCGGAGCGCGTTGGCCATAATCGTTAGCGCCGGATTCATCGCCCCGCAGGACGGAAAGAAGCTCGCATCGACAACATAGAGATTGTCGAGATCGTGCGCTTTGCAGTTCAGGTTCAGGACGGATGTTCTCGGATCCAGTCCAAAGCGGAGAGTCCCATTCTGGTGCGCCACGCCCGCCAGCGGAATGCGCTTGCCGATATAGGCATTCAGGTGGATGACTTCTTCCGTGCAGTTCACGTCCTTGAGCAAACTCTTGAGCTTTGCCTGCAGACGCCTGTGCCCTTCTTCGTTATTCGGTTTATAGCTGAGCTGGATTTGGCCATCTCGAGAGATCGTGACGCGGTTGTTTGGATCGGGCAGATCTTCCGATGTCATCCAGAAATCCAGCGAGTGCTTCGCCATAAGCTCCAACGTGAATCCCGGAGCAATCTTCGGAGCTCCGGCGGCGAGGATCTCGGCGTCGGATTTACCCACAAACGAGATGTGGCCCATGGGGAAATCCCAATCTTTCGATGCAAAGTAAAAATCATTCAGGCCGAAGGTTTTCTGGAAAACTGTTGGGTTCTCACACCTGGACAGGGCAAGCATTACCGAATTGATGTGGCACATGTAGTTTCGGCCGACCTGGCCTGAGCTGTTCGCCAGGCCGTTCGGATGAGTGTCGTTGACTGAGCGCAGCATCAAAGCCGCTGAGTTCACTGCGCCGCATGACGAAACGACAATGTTCGCCGAATACGTTTCCTGCACACCATCGTGATCCACGTGAACCTTGGTGATGGTGCGGCCGGAGGAGTCCGTCTCAAGTCTGGTAACTTTGCTCTTCGTCAACAGCGCGACGTTCGAATGCTGGAGGGCCGGCTCAACGCAGATCACATGCGCGTCGGCCTTTGCCTGCACGAGACACGGAAAGCCATCGCACGTCGAGCAACGGATGCACTTGCTCTTCTGCGGATTCTGTTCGTCGAGCAGGACACCAACGGGCAAGTGAAATGGGCGGTGGCCCAGTCTCTTTAGATCGTCGCTCAGTTGCTGGATCCGCCACTCGTGACTGACCGGCGGAAATCGATATGGTTTGCTGGCGGGAGGCTCTGTCGGATCTTCGCCGCGGATGCCATGCACCTGATATAAATACTCGGCCTCGGTGTAATACGGCTCCAAGTCTTCGTAGTTCAACGGCCAGGCCGGCGAAATACCGCCGTGGTGGCGCATTTCTCCAAAATCCTGCTTGCGCAGCCGGACAAGCGCTGCGCCATAAAGCTTCGTATTGCCGCCGACGAAGTAATGTGCTCCAGGCACGAATTCTTTTCCGTTTACGTCTCGCCAGGGCTCCACATTGTTGTACCGGCCGTCCACGACGACGGCGCGAGAGTCCCAGTTTTGCTTTTCGCGCGGCACGAAGTCTCCGCGTTCGAGAAGCAGAATCTTCTTGCCAGATGGGGCGAGCCGGTAGGCCAGCGTTCCGCCTCCCGCCCCGCTTCCAATGATGATCACATCGTAGTGACGGTCTGCGCTCATGAATGCACCTCGACTGCTAGATGCCATGGGCGCGTTTGTTTATTCCCACGACGTGGGGGGACCGTCCGATCGCCAAATCAAAAAGGCCGGCGAAGCCGGTGTACCTTCAGTAGGCCGGACGGTGGGCCCGGCGTTTACAAAACGGCACAAAGCGCCAAGGCGCATAGAAACGCCCTGCAGAGCCATGCTTGCGGCGTTTCTTCGTGTGGCGCTGGAAAGGCCGCCACCCACCGACTCCCTGCGCTTATTTTTCCTAACGTTCGAACGCCATTCCACCGTCGACGGTGTCGCTAAATATCGGTTTCGCGACAGTGACGTCGAACCTTCCGGTCCTTACATTATGTCAATGAAAATGCGCGGCCGTCACACCGCGATATCGTGTTGTGGAAAACGTGATTCTGCGGCGTTGGAGGATCTTGGCGTTTGCTGAACCGTTGAGAAATCAGGACGGCCTATCGCGTTAGAAATGGAACGTCAGCGGCCTATACGGAGGCATGAAAGGGAAGACTGAATTTGAAACCGAGAAGATCATTTCCGGCTCATCGGCAATCCTCGACGAGTTCGACCCAATCATTTACGCCCCCTCGAGGATCAAGGTTGTAAGCGAGAAGGTTTTCTCCCCGACAGAAATGATCTTCGATGCGACGGTGACGATCTTCTTCGTCGCGCAGAACATTGTCTTCAAGACCGAGATGATTGTCTCCGACGTGCCGACGATCATCTCCGATTCGGTGAAGATCATCGTCTTTGCCACGAAGATCACTTCCGCGACGAAGAAGATCTTCTTCGTGACGGAGAAGATCTTCTCGGACACCCTGCCTGGTTCGGAGATTCAACGACCTGCAGGTTTCGCCCATCGAGAAGATCTTCTCAGAGAGGCAAATGATCTTCTGTTCGGCCAAAAAGATCTTCTGCGGAACGAAGAAGATTTTCTTCAAGCGCGACTCGATTTTCTCCGGCTCCGGGAAGATCTTCTCCGGAACGAACTCCTCTTTCTTTCTTATCGACGCGATCATTTCGTCGCGGAGAAGATCATTTCCGCGATGACGACACATTTCTCCGGGATGGAGAAGATCTTCCTCGTCCCGGATACGAGTTTCTTTGCGGCAAAAATGATGTTCTCTGTCGCCGAGAAAACCGTCGGCGCGGTGCCGGCGGGTCTGTTTCTAAACCATCAACCATTCAACATTCGCTGGAAACACGCCGGACTGTTCACCAACTCACGCTCGATCAGCGTCGGCAACCTGATTCCCGGCCACCCCGGAAAATAGCGCCAGAGCCGCGCGCCCGGACCCGCCAGACCCACCGACCGCACCAGGTTGACATAATAGACGTCGATGGCGTGGGGCATCCGCAAGGATGAAAAGTTGGCCTTCTTCGAAAGTTCTCCGCAAACCGTATGATGCGGGCAGCAAACTCAATCAGTCGTTCTTAAAGTCGGTCGGATTGGGATTTCTCGTTCATGTCCGTCGTGCCCGCAACTGCACTTCCTCTGTTGGCGTATTTCGAGATCCAGACCCATTTCAACTTCTCGCACTCGATACGGTGCCAAGGAGGGCCGAACCGAGGATAATTGTTTCCGAAGGGTGGCCATATTTTCCGAGGGTGGCGCAGCGGTGACAACGTCGCTTGATCTCACCAGAAAAACCACGGTCCGATGGCGTATATTCCTGCTCATTCTGCTGATCGTCGCCATCAACTATATCGACCGAGCTTCCTTGTCGGTCGCCATGCCGGCGATCAGTAGGGAGTTCGGGATCGACGCGGCGGCGCAAGGCGTTATCCTCAGTTCGTTCTTCTGGACCTATGCGTTCATGCAAATCCCAGGAGGCTGGCTTGCCGACCGCTACCGGCCGAGATTGATTATTGCCACCGCAACGGTCCTGTGGGGTGCCTTTCAGGCACTGGCGGCGCTGGCAACCGGCTGGGGCGTGCTGTTGTTGGCGCGGTTGGGCCTCGGGGTGGCCGAAGGGCCCGTCTTTCCCGCGAGCGGTAAATTGAACGCGGTGTGGCTGCCCGCCCGGGAGCGCGGCCGCGGCGCGGTCCTCATCGATGGCGGCGCTCCCTTGGGGACCGCATTTGGCGGGCTGATCATCGCGTTGCTGATGGGCGTGTTCGGTTCCTGGCGAACGGCCTTTGTGGTCGCCGGATTGGGCACCATTGCCGCGGGCCTGTTCGCCTATTGGTACATACGTGACAACCCCCGGGAGCAACCGTCGACGAATGAGGCCGAGGCGCTCTACATCGAAACCGAGCATGCGAAAGAGGACGAGGCGCTCGCGACGCCGGCGGCGGGCCGTACCAATCTCCTCGGCTTTCTTCGATTTCGTTCCTTCTGGGGCATGCTGCTCGGCTGGCTGGGGTTCGATCTCGTATTTTATGGCCTCGTTGCCTGGGCTCCCAACTACCTCGCACAAGCTCGCCATCTCAGTCTCGCGGCCGTTGGCGGAGCCACATTCATCATTTTTGGCGCCGGCTTCGTCGGCGAGATCGTCGGCGGCTTTCTGGCGGATCACTGGAAGGCGAGCGGCGGTTCGCCCAACCTCGTCATGCGTACCGTTCTCGGCGTATCGGGCGTTCTGACCACGCTATCGACCTTATTACTTGCATTCGTCAGCAGTCCCGTTGCTGCGATCGCGCTCCTATCGAGCACATTGTTCTTTTTGCGGTGGGCGGGGCTCTACTGGAGCATTCCCGCTACTTTGACCGATCGCGGGCGCGCCGGCGTTCTCGGCGGCATGATGAATTTCGGCGGAAATCTCGGCGGCATTTTCGTTCCGATCATCATCGGCGTGATCGTCCAGGCGACGGGAAGCTACTTCCTTGCTCTAATGTTCTTCACAGCGTCGGGCATACTCTACCTGGTGAGCTCGCTCGTCATCGATTACAGCCGAAAGCTGCCGGTCTAGCCCGTAGCGGCGGTCTATGACCGCCGGCATTCCGTTGATTCTACAAAAAGCCGGCGCTCATAGAGCGCCGCTACAGTTAATCATTGTGGCAAGATAGGGGCTGACGGCACCGTCCCATAGGCCGGTTCGAAGAGAGTGAGGAGACTCAGCCATGCCACTTGCCCTGACCGATGACGGAATTCGCCTTTATTATGAAGAGACCGGTTCCGGCAGGCCGTTGATCTTCGTGCACGAATTTGCCGGGGATCATCGAAGCTGGGAGGCACAGATGCGCCATTTCGGCCGGCGCTATCGCTCGGTCGCATTCAATGCCAGAGGTTATCCGCCTTCGGATGTGCCGGCAAGCCAGGGCTCCTATTCCCAGGGACGCGCCGACGACGACATCCGATCGGTGCTCGATCATCTGAGCCTCGAGCGCGCGCACATTGTTGGCCTTTCGATGGGCGGCTTCGCAACGCTTCATTTCGGCTTTCGCTATGCCGCCCGGGCGTTGTCCTTGTGCGTGGCCGGCTGCGGCTACGGCGCCGAGCCCGGGCAGAGGGAGCGCTTCCGTGGAGAGGCGCGCACGATCGCCGATTTCATTCTCTCGGCAGGCATGCCGGCATTTGCGGAGAAGTACGCCTATGGGCCAACGCGCGTCCAGTTCGAGAACAAGGACCCGCGCGGCTTCGCAGAATTCAAGAGAATGCTCGCCGAGCATTCGGGAGTAGGTTCGGCGAATACGCAGCTTGGCGTCCAGCGCGAGCGCCCCTCTCTCTATGATCTCATCGACGAGATGAGGCGCTTGACCGTTCCCACGCTTGTCCTGACCGGCGACGAGGATTGGCCCTGTCTGCTGCCGGGTATGTTGATGAAGCAGAACATCCCCGCCGCCGCTTTCAGCGTAATGCCGAACTGCGGCCATGCCATCAACCTCGAAGCGCCCGAAGAGTTCAATCGCATCGTCGGCGATTTCCTGGCCCTGGTGGATAGCGGCCGTTGGCCGCAGCGAGACCCGCGCACGGCGAGCGCATCGATCACTGGCATGCAGGCTTGAGGCGTGCGATTTCCTCGGGAAACCTGACTGTGGGAGATCCTCTGAGTCGAAGTAAAAAACCATTCGCGTGCGGCGCTATTTCGCCGTGGCGACTCTTCCGGATATGGGCGGTGATCGGTGCTCAATCGTTCGGTGGCGGTTCGGCCACGCTGTATTGGATCCGGCGGGAAACTGTGGAGCGGCACGGATGGCTCACTGATGACGACTTCAGCCGGTATTGGGGCATTTGTCAGATTGCGCCGGGCATCAATATTCTGGCGCTGGTAAGCCTGATCGGCTGGCGGCTTGCAGGAGCCTCCGGTGCGCTGCTCTC
>Ga0209159_1001986_pt1 | contig 14752 bp, 17 predicted proteins | sample GraSoiAngelo_144_FD_185901 | JGI IMG/M metagenome (GOLD analysis project Ga0209159, IMG submission 185901) | Grasslands soil microbial communities from the Angelo Coastal Reserve, California, USA - 14_1009_02_40cm (SPAdes) (version 2) | ecosystem: Environmental > Terrestrial > Soil > Grasslands ...
TCACTAGCCTCCCTGATGGGTACGATACACTGGTGGGCGAACGTGGAATGAGACTCTCAGGGGGAGAGCGACAACGCGTCTCCATTGCCAGGGCCTTCCTCAAGGATGCGCCAATCTTGATACTTGATGAGCCCACGAGCGCCCTCGACATTAACACTGAGACTGCCATTCTAGATTCAATGCAGGATCTGATGAGGGGAAGGGCAACCCTCATGATTGCTCATCGTCCAAGCACGCTGAGAAACTGTGACACGATCGTCACTCTGGAGAATGGAAGGATTGGCGGAACGACGCTAATGTTCCCGAACCCTCGGAGGCCATGAAAATAGCCAATGCGTGAGAATCAGAAAACGCATGCAAACGGGTTGGGAATCCAGGGAATTCCAAGCCTAGACATGCTCATGAGAGAGGTACGCACAATCGGCCGGGGGATGTTTGGACCGGACGGTCAGAGGGCGGGGGACGCGCGGGTAGCGAGCGGACAGGTGATCAGCCAGACAGAAATCGGCAACCGCGCAATGAAGCGGAGTCTTGGGTGGAATCGTCTTTCGGATGAGTATCCTGACCCAGCGAACTCCCTGATCTCCTATGTTCAGGAGATGGAAAAGAATCCATGATTGAAGGTCTGGACAAGGTGCTTGACGGTACCGGGCAACCCGGCCTACACGAACTTCGCGACCTGTTGGCCGAGCTGCTTGACGGCCCATCTGTGGACGGATCCTTCATCGGACATCAGAATCTGCAGCGACGGTCGATGCGAGTGTTCCGCCTTCGCTTCTCCCTTAACGGTAGCATTCGCACTTGGATCGTGAAGCGCTTAGCGCCGGAGATAGCCCAACGAAACGAGCTCGTCGCCAAACGCTGGCTGCCCGCGGTAGGCCTGAACGACCTCGGCCCCTCGTTGGCCGGCAGTGTGGCCGACCGAAGCGGTGCCTGGGTCTGGCATGTGTACCACGACCTCGGGCCACACGAGCTGGATCCGCAAGATGCAAGCGTTGACGCAATTAGGACTGCCATAGAACAAATTGCGCAAATGCATACGCGGTTTGCGAGGCATGCTCTCTTGGGCGAAGTCCGCCTCCACGGAGGGGACCTGGGTGTGCACTTCGTCGAATCGAACATGCGAGACGCTATTTACGCACTAGAATCCTGCCAAGAGAGTCCGCTACGCCAAGAGCTGCGGGACCGCCTTCTACGGCGGCTCTACACAATTCGAAGTGAGCTGCCTCAGAGGGAACAGGTACTGAAGAAGTGGGGAGGACCCGAAACGTTGCTTCACGGCGACCTGTGGACCACCAACGTGTTCGTTATGCAATCTGCAAACGGGCTGCGTGCTCGGCTCATAGACTGGGACCATGCTGCTGTAGGCCCCTTCAGTTACGACCTTTCGACCTTCCTCCTGCGCTTCCCACGAGAACGTCGCCTATCGATCCTGAAGCTCTACACCGAAGAAGTGGCACGCGGCGGCTGGCACCTGCCTACGCAGGCTGAGCTGAATGCTCTTTTCGAAACAGCTGAGTATGCACGGTTCGCGAACTCCGTCATTTGGCCGGCGATCGCGTTGGTGATGGACCACGCTGAGTGGGGATTCGAAATGTTCGCGGAGATCGATAGATGGTTTGAGAACTTTGAACCTGTGCTCCCCATGTAGTGCACCGTCGCTTGGAGTGATGCAGCTGCAGATCGCGCCCTCCATCGGAGGGAAGTGATGACAAAAACGCCGACAGTGGTTATTGGGGGCTACAAAGTCGCCTCCTTCCCTGAAATTGGAGGGCATTTCTGGGTTTACCTTCAATACGCCCTCGGGCTGCGCCAACTCGGTTGCGACGTGTACTGGCTGGAGGCCTTCCGCACCAAGGGTCACGCCGGACCGGACGCCAACGCGCTTGCCACATTCCGCGCACGGATGCAACGATACGGGCTATCCCGTAAGTGCATCATTTATGTTACGCACAGCAATAGGCCCTCGCCAAAAGCGCCGACTGAGTACCTCGACATTAACCGTGATGAGGCCGAAGCCATCTTTGAGAAGGCCGATCTCCTCCTGAACTTCCACTACTCACTCAGCCCTGCGCTGCTGAGGCGCTTCCGGCGCACCGCGCTGGTGGATATCGATCCAGGGCTTTTCCAGTTCTGGATCAGCCGTGGACAACTGCAAGTTTCCCCACATGACTTGTACTTCACCACTGGCGAGAATGTGGGCAGACCGGGCAGCAAGATTCCCGATTGCGGTTTGAGCTGGATAAATATCCGGCCGCCCGTCAGCTTGGAACATTGGCCTTATCGCTTCGATCCCAGTTGCGAAGCATTTACCACTGTTTCGAGCTGGGATTCTCCCGATTGGGTTATGGATGGCGAAGAAAGATACGAAAACACGAAGAGGGTCGGGTTTCTCGAGTTTGAGGATTTGCCCCGGCTGACGCGCCAACCGCTGGAGCTTGCGCTGTTTATGAAAAATCCACGGGACATGAAGGAGTGGAAGCAACTAGAAACGCGGGGTTGGCGGATCCGTCACTCTGGCGAGGTCGCCTCCTCCCCCGAGCTATATCAGGCACATATCCAGCACTCGCGCGGCGAATTTAGTTGCGCCAAACCTTCGTGTATGAAGTTTCAGAATGCATGGGTGAGTGACCGGACCGTGTGTTACTTGGCCAGCGGCAAACCGGTCGTGGTGCAAGACACCGGACCGAGCGCGTTCCTGCCTAATGGCGAGGGTATGTTCCGCTTCACAACTCTGAAGGAGGCCGCCGGGGCGTTCGATGTTATTAACGCCAATTACGAAGTGCATTGCCGAGCAGCGCGAAGGCTGGCGGAAACTCGATTCGACGCCAAGCGTATCGCGGCAAAGATCCTCAGCTTCGCGTTGGATGGCAATGCTCCGAGGAGAGACGGCACTGAATCACTCTTCCCCGCGAGCTGAGGTCGTCATGAGATATCTAATCGTCAACGGAGATGACTTCGGCGCCAGCCCCGCCATCAATCGGGGCATCATGGAGGCCCATCTGCACGGGATTCTGACGAGCACGAGCTTGCTCGTAAAGACGGAATGGGCTGAGGAGGCAGCGGCGCTAAGCAGCGCTGCACCGGATTTGAGCGTGGGCTTGCACGTGGATGTGCACAGTGAGTTGAGGGAACCGGCTCCCGACGCACAGCGGCTGCGAGAGTCGCTACAGTGGCAATACTGCCGGTTTAAGGAGCTGATGGGCCGTCCGCCCACACACCTGGACTCACACCACAATGATCATCGTGACCCACGGGCCTTGCCGCATCTTCTCGAATTAGCGAGGAAACATGGGCTGCCGTTGCGCGAACATTCGCCGGTCCAATACTTCTCGAAGTTTTACGGTCAATGGGCTGGCCAGACGTACTTTGAACAAATTAGCGCTGAGAAACTCACAATGATGATTAAGATAGAGATCGGTGACGGTGTCACGGAATTGAGCTGTCATCCAGGTTATGTAGATGCGAATCACCCCACTAGCTATCGCATCGAGCGCGAAGCAGAGTTGCGCACCCTGTGCGATCCGCGTATCCGCCACGTGCTGGTGGAACAAGCGATCAGGCTGATCAGTTATCACGATTTCGCCAAACTATGGTGAATACGCGGCCACTAGGTAGATGACGGGGCGACTAGGCGACTGGGGTAACGGAATTCTCCAAGTGTAAAGCGACGAGCCAACTAGTTTGTCCCCCCTTTCAGGACACCCTATGCTATGCCGGACGAGCCGACGTTCCCTACGCATCAAAACCGACACTGCAGCTGGCCGCCATTCATCCACTAATAAGAGAAGGAATTCATAGAAGGAGGAAACTTGCCGACCCAAGAATTCCCTGATCTAGAGAGACTCACTTCCGGGCTCTCGGCTGTATTTCATCACGAAGTGTCTGCCAACAGAAACGTTAGGGTATTAGATCGGAAGCCCAACCCGGAAGGGAGCACGTTTCCAACAGAAATCGTGACGTGCAGTCTTGATGGCAGAGGCAGGAGGCTACGCCTCTTTGTCAAGTACGGGACTAAAGGGTTTGACAGCCTCTATCGTCACAGAGGGGATATTTCCTACGAGGCGAAAGTCTATCGTCACGTCCTCCAACCTTTGCGGATCTCGACACCCAACTTCTACGGCGTGTATAGAGACGAGATAACAAGGGTTCCATGGCTTGTGATAAAGTACCTTGAAGGAAGCCGGGGACACTGGTCTCGTAACCCTGAGGCGATGATCAGCGCAGCGATATGGATTGGAAAGTTTCATGCCGTCAACGAGGAACGCCTCTTAAGCCCAGGGTTGAAATTTCTCCACAGATATGACAGGAAGTACTACATGGGATGGGCACGACGTGCCAATCGACTATTCGGCAATTTACAGACCCAGTTTCCCTGGCTCCCTACTGTCTGCGAAGAGTTTGGGACGCTACTCCCAATCCTACTGGAGAGGGCGACGCTGACCGTGATCCATGGCGAATACTACTCGCCCAATACACTCTACCAGGATGGGATTTGTTCACCGGTGGACTGGCAGTCCGCCGCCATCGCTGCAGGAGAAGTTGATCTCGCCTCACTGACCCATTCGCGGCCGAAGCAGATGGTGCAGAAGTGTGAAAGGGAGTACTGCGAGTCGCGATGGCCTAGGGGAGCCCCCGACGACTTCGAGGAGATACTTGAGGCTGCCCGGGTCTACATGAACCTTCGCTGGCTAGGTGACCCGAGTTTGATGTCTCGCCTGTTCAGTCCACATGGGGAATTCATCCCTTCAGATAAATTCAAGAGAATGATCGAGGGACTTCATTCAGCGGGAAAAAGAACAGGACTGGTCTAGCGAATTCGGGTGGAACTTCGCAATCTCCTCGGGTTCGGGCTTCCTTACGAATCCTGATTTCTCGATTCGCGGCTCGCAGAATCATCTCAAATTTTAGAAGACTTCTTGGATTCGAGCGCCGAACAAACGTCCTAGTTGTGTTTATCAAAGCGGGTTTTGGCAAGATTCTGAGCGAGACGCTGTCATGAGAAGACCGCGCATCGGATTCTTGCTACCGCACTACGGGAGCCATAGTAGGAGCTACATGCCGAGCGTAGTGCGCGCGCTCGCGGATGCCGGGGCGGAGGTCGATGTCATCCACCCTCTTGAGCGCGCGGTTGACCTGTCACAGGTCCGCGTCCAGCATGATATGTACGTTCTGAGGCAGATGAGCCGCCTTTCCCTCAGCCTGGCGGGAGCGCTACATGAGCAGGGCGCGGTCATCGTGAATCCCTACCCTGTAACCGCAGCGCTGCGTGACAGAGTCATCAAGTCCCGAGTCCTCCAGCTCGCTGGCGTGCCGACGCCCACCACCTACGTGGCCTCTACTCCCAGCCAACTTGCTCCACTGCTCGAGGAAGGCCCGCTCGTGATCAAGCCCTACCAGGAAGCGGGAGGCCAAATCAAAATCGTCCGGACTCCCGCCGAACTCGCCCAGGTGGAGCTGGGTCGCGACCCCGTCTTCGCCCAGCGTTACCATCCCCCCCAAGGCCGCGATTGCAAGATCTACGTGATCGGCGGGCAGCTCTTTGGGGTCAAGAAGGTGTTTCCACGCCGGACCCAGGAAGAGAAGCTGGGCGAGCCCTTCACACTCACGCCGGAGCTGATCGATATCGCCAGGCGATGCGGCCGTGCGTTCGAGATCGACCTTTATGGCGTGGACGTGATCGAGAGCGACGGGAAGGCGTACGTCGTGGACATGGACAGTATGCCCGGGTACAAGGGCGTCCCGGATGCGCCGCTTCTCCTGGCGCGCTACTTTTACGACGTGGCGGCGCGCGCCGTCGAAGGAAGGCCCCCATCGGGCGGGAGCAGAACGGATTCGGGATACTTTCACTGACGAGGAAGGTGGCATTACGCACAACAACCGAAGCCCCATCTACAACGAAGTCACCAGCAGCTAGCCACACGGTCCACGATCATGGCTGGCAGCCCATCTACGGCGACTGAGCTTTACAGCTTCAGAGACGTAGACGGCGGGTGCAGGGATATCGACCGAAAATCCCTTCGCATTCGTGATCGATTTGTAATCTGCACGCACGCAGGTTGGGATTGCGAAAGGTAAGGACAGACATCATAGACACAGCCGAAAATCTGTTGTCCAAATTGATCTTCCACTATGTTAAGCGGGTCGAGTCGAGGATCTATGGTCGACCCGGTGCGGCCTAGACGCAGTACCGTTGGAAAGAAGATTGAATGGTTCCCGATGACGGCCTCGCAACGCTGGGTATGAGAGTGACCCAAAAATCAAAATCTTCTGATCTCCTCCAAGCATTCACCAAGCCACTGCCCATAGAGTCGCAAACGCGACATATCCACCTTCGATTTGGCCTTTGCTGGGCTGGATTCGAGAGGAATCGGTGATTTCCCGAAAGAGAATTCCCATGCGAAAGCTGATATTACCCTGAATATTTTGCCGACAGTCTCAAACCTCTTCATTGTTTCCATGCTTGGAAGCGTCCAAAGTTTCCGCGCGACCGACCAGTAGGTGTAGATATCCGGCTCGCTGGAACGGGATACCCCGTGCCCGAATCTTCCCAGTATGTCAACAGGCGGTACGCCCCTGCCAGCCTCCGCCCAGTCAAATGCGACGAGGATAGGTACCCCTCTATCATGTGCCGCAGCTCGGATCCTGATGTTGCGCTCCTTAAAATCTCCATGAACCAGACTTAGAGGTAGCTTGTCGCAGAACTCTAGCAACTCACTCCATTCCCCCTCAAGGCGATCAAAGTCCGAGATAATCATCCGTAGGGAGTCCAAGTCCTCCAATTCGAGTTCAAGGTTGAGGCTCCTCTCTATCCATTGACGCGCAAATCGTAAAGCTTCCAAGTAATGCCCCGGGCCTCGTTCAGGTAACCTGGAAAGCATATCGACGTGGGAAGCTGAGGATGTGTGCAGAATCCCGAGCCAACGTCCGGCCGCGATGCGGTGCGCTTTCAAACGTGAGGTATATGCGCGACCGTTTGCGTCCTCAATGAACAACCATTCATAATTGGGGTCATCGTCTTCGGTTGACCCGTAGTACCTTAACGAGGTCACTGGCAGAGAAGGTAGTATCTCTGCGTAGATTATCCGCTCCACCCCTATGTAGTGCCGGAAGGAGCGCTTTGCGATTACGTTCTCCATCTCCTTTCCTGAGCCAGACAGCCGGCAGACCATTGTCTTTCTTTTTGTCTGTTTGAGCACCTCAATCTTCGTGGGGGCGGCTTGGCTGCCGTGGACTCGAGCCCATGCTCTGAAGGCTGGGTGCTCTGCTACGTGATCGCTACGTATCGCTTTTGGCTCAGTCATTCGAATCGAGGGTTCCAGCGGGAGGTTGAGGCTATTCTACTTTTTTTGCCTCCGCTGCGAAGACATAGGGCGACGTACTCCGAGGCCGAGAGTGGTTTCTATGGCAATCTCGAATGTGCAACGATTGATGTGTTCTTTCAACGGGCGGAGGCGGATCTGTCTAGGGCTTGAGGACCACTCTGCGTGGCACACCCGATCGAGCTCTGCTCGGAATTCTTCCCTGTCCAATGTGGCTGCCCAAGATGGGGTCCGCTCATCTATCTCACCGTGAGCAGAGTCTTCACTCATGCCCTTCGACTCCCAAGATCTCGTCATCATACTGCTCTGTTCTCAGATTCACCAACGGTGAAGAGCGTCGGTTTGATAGTGGCAAATCGCCTGTTGATGAGTATATACATGGATATTTGAACAGGCCGTGTACAGTTGGAGAATCCTTTACTGAAAGATTGATTCCAAATCGGGCCAGTTCTCGCTGCACTAACTCATCAATGTCATTCATGCCAGCGCCTTAGCCTCTAGTCAACAGGGCTACGGAATTGTTGCTGGCGGAGTCCAAGTTCTAGCTACGAACGGTCAGGTCAATCGTCTTTTTGCTTCTTTTCGACTGAGTGCCTGTAAGAGAGATTCTGTGACTCCCAGTACAGCTCAGGTGAGCCGATGTCCAGTCGAACGTCGTTCTCCTCTAGCTCGACTGCCCGTATTTCGAGTCCCCACTCAACCATTTTTTGTATGCCGTCCGTAAGTTGAATCTCGCCTCCGACACCGGACTGAGTAACCTCTAACGCTTTCAGAATAACCGGGTGGAACGCATAGACAGGCATGATGGCCAATTTGGATGCTGGCTGCAGAGGTTTCTCGACAACTCTTGTTACACGAACGATACCAGTCCCCTCTCTGGTCCCTTCTACTACGCCGTAGCGGCGCGGATCCTCAACTTGTTGCACGAGAAAGGCGGCATCAGCTTTCACCATATCGCTGACCTCTCTGAGCCGTTTCAGGTGCTTAGAGTTCTCAGACAGAATGTAGCTGTCTCCTGCATGAACTAGGAAGCTGTCTCCTCCGATGAACGGTTTAGCCTTGAGGACCGCATCCCCGAACCCCCGTGGTTCAGGCTGATTTATCCATACAAGCGTGGATTCTTCGACCATTTCATAAAAGGCTTGCAGGTCTTCAGAGGGCCCGTTCTTATCGTTCTTCTGTAGCATCGATACATAGGAAGAGTCTGGAGTGAAATGATCCTCTATCGCTCTCTTCTCCTTACCGACAATGAAACAGAATTCTCGAAACCCAGCATGGTGTAATTGCTCGAACACTAGCTGGACTATCGGTTTGAGACACAGCTCCCCGTCCTTGGTCACAGAGAAGACCGGCAGCATCTCCTTTGGCTGTTCCTTTGTGGCTGACAAGAGTCTTGTGCCCAGGCCTGCCGCCGGAATGACCACCTTTCTTAACAATCAAGAATCAGCCAGATTCAGTGTTAGTCGCTCTATCCTAGGACATTCCAATATATTTCAATATAGGCGTCCAAGCATGGACTATCCATATGAAACGAGAATCTGAATCGGTCTCCTTTATCGGCTTGGGGTATGTTGGGCTCTGCACCGCCGCTGTCCTAGCATCAAGAGGTATGAAGATAATCGGGGTAGACATTGATGGCGAGAAGATCGCGAAGCTCGCGAAGGGAGAGACCCCATTACACGAACCGCGGCTTACCTCAATGCTCAAATCCGCAATTAAGAACAGGAGGATCCAGTTCACAACCAACATAGATAGGGTCGTCGAGGCAGATATCACGTTCATTACGGTGGGAACGCCCAGCAATCAAGATGGATCCATCAGCCTATCGTTTGTAAAGAAAGCCGCGGAAGATGTAGGATCTGCGATCAGAGGCGCTGATGCGTACCATCTCGTCGTCGTCAAGAGCACTGTCATTCCGGGCACGACGACTAACCTCGTTCGACCCGTGTTGGAATCTTCTAGCAGGAAGCCCTGCGGCCCGAAACTGGGCCTGTGTTCAAATCCGGAATTTCTCGCGGAGGGCTCTGCAATAACGAACACCCTTCACCCGGACAAGATCGTAATTGGAGCAAACGATGAAAAATCTGGGGACAAGCTAGTGAAGCTTTACCAGCGAATCTACAGGGCAAGGAAGATTCCCACTATAACAACGAATCCGACGACTGCAGAGACCATCAAGTATGCGAGCAACGCATTCCTCGCCACTCGAGTCAGCACAATCAATACCATCGCCAACATCTGCCAACGTCTGCCATCAGGAGATGTCGAGACCGTTGCAAAGGCGATAGGCTTAGACCCTCGGATCGGGTCTCTCTACCTCAAAGCTGGACCCGGCTACGGAGGTTCCTGCTTCCACAAGGACCTCCAAGCCTTGATCGCGTTCAGCCGGGGCTTAGACTACGACCCAGTCCTCCTGACCGCGGTCGAAGAGGTCAACCAGCGCCAAGCAGATGAAATCGTGAAACTCTCGCGGAGCCTGTTAGGATCATTGGAGAATCGTCGAATCGCCGTGCTTGGGCTAGCCTTCAAGAAGGACACGGACGATGTTAGGGAAGCGGCTTCACTCCGCGTCATCGAGGAACTTGTGAACAACTCCGCTTCTGTCTCTGCCTACGATCCCATGGCGATTGAAAACGCGCGGAAAGTTCTACCTCAGCAGGTGGAGCTTGCGACAGACTCCAGATCCTGTCTCAAGGGAGCAGAATGTTGTATCCTGATGACCGAGTGGGACGAATTTCGCCAACTTAAACCCAGCGCGTTCAAGACGCTAATGAGGACTCCAAACATTGTTGACGCTCGTAGAATCCGGCGCCAGGGCGATTTCCAGGGATTCAACTACCTAGCAGTAGGCCTAGGAGCCACTATGGCGCCGTTACCTGTCCACGCAGCGCCTTCGAAATAGATGGAAAAAGAACTTCTAGTTGCGTCCGCTAGTCCTTCAGCGCCGTCGGCCTGGGTCCCGATATGGCTGAGAGCGCTTGCCGGAAAGAATAGAATCAGCATCCTTGCCGGAAATCTCTGGTTCTTTCTTTGGCCGATTCGTGGTCTTGACGCGTCTCGGATGACCTTCTGGTTTTGCGGAAATTTCCGTGGAACTGGGACTCACTGGCTTATTCAGCTCAGTCACTTCCGTCTCTCTGGTCTTGGATTGTTTCTTGTTCCGGGGTCGAGTCTCTCTCTTCTCGTCTGCGACAATTGCCCGCCCTGTCTTATTCGTCTCAGGCTGGTTTCGGACTTCCTCGTGTAGAAGGTTCCAATTGTGGCGTAGCTCCGAATAACTCTCGTCAGCCAGCTTGATGAATTCACGCGCGACCGCAATATTCTTCTCAAGATCTCTCAGGCGAGAATCCAGCTCGTTAGCTATCTCACTACCAGAGAGATTACTGAGTAAGGTGGCCTCTTTCTCCTGAACTTTCGACATACCTAATCAGCTGCCAATTGTTTGCCGACAATCTAATCATGATGTTCCCCATCAAAGACCTGAACAGTAGCAGAGATCCGGAACGACACCAGACCAATGACCAGCACGCCGCCGTCGGTTTCCGGGTCTCCACGAGGCTTATCAGCAATCTACCTTGCGGAAGCTAAGATACTGGAAGAGAAGAGCGTCAAGTGCCCGTGAGAACAGCTACCAAGATAGTCTGCACGATTGGCCCTGCCTCAAGCTCTCCCATTGTTCAAGGCCACATGATCCGGGGCGGGATGGATGTTGCCAGAATCAACTTCTCACACGGAACCTACGAAGAACATCTGAAGAACATCAAATCGATCCGGAATGTAAGCCATGGTCTTCGCCGTCCGGTAGCCATCCTTCAGGATCTGCCGGGACCAAAGCTCAGAGTTGGCAAACTCCCAGCAGAGCCCATGCACTTGCGAAGACTCGACACTGTAACGCTGACAAGCAAACCCACCAAGGCCAAAGGCAAGATCCCAGTCGCGTATCCTGACCTGCCTAGGACCGTCGGGAAGGGGGATACGATCTATCTGGCTGATGGATCCATCAGGCTAGAGGTCCTACGTACCACGAGAGACGAAGTAGAAGCACGAGTTCTGGTCGGAGGAGATCTAATCTCAGGCAAGGGCCTGAACCTTCCCAAACTGCGAACGCGAGTGCCTGCGATCACGCGGGAAGACCGGGAACACTTGCACTTCGGGTTTGAGAATAATATCGACATGGTCGCCGTATCATTTGTCCAGAGAGCCGACGATATACGAATGGCCCGGAAGGTAGCGAGTGAGAAAGGACGAGAAATTTTCGTCGTTGCGAAGATCGAGAAGAAAGAGGCAGTTGAGAATCTGGAGGAAATTGTCAAGGAAACAGACGGGGTCATGGTTGCACGGGGAGACCTAGGGGTGGAACTGAGCCTAGAGCGGATCCCAATTGTTCAGAAGAGGATAATTTTCGAAGCGAACCGGCAGGCAAAACCTGTGATTACAGCCACCCAGATGCTCGAGTCCATGATCTCGGCGCCCACGCCGACCCGGGCGGAGGTGACCGATGTTGCCAACGCAATCCTCGATGGCTCAGACGCGCTGATGCTGTCGGAGGAGACAGCTATCGGAGGCTATCCGGTCGACGCGGTCAAGACCCTTCAGAAGGTCGCGCAGGAAACTGAACGATATCTGCCCAAGCAGATTACGCAGCAGAGACGCGAATGGCATGAGAATAGTCAGGAGGACGCAATCGCCTTCGCCGCCTGCGAAACCGCGCTTCAGATATCAGCAGCAGCAATCGTTACACCGACCCGTACAGGCAAAACCGCTCGGAGAGTTTCAAAGTACAGACCACCCCTGCCGATTGTCGCGCTCACATCACAAGCAGATGTCGAGAAACAGTTGTTACTCTCTTGGGGCGTGACGACGGTGAGAAGAGAAATGGAATCAACAGAGTCCATATTCACCGAGTCTGAAAAGACTGTCAAGAGACTCAAACTCGCACGTAAAGGCAACACGATAGTAATCGTGTCCGGAGACCCGAAAGGCCCCATGGGACGGACCGACCTATTGAAGATCCAGAGAGTAAGATAGTCACAGTTTCAGCTCAGAACAACTCACCCTTTACTTGTTTTCGCATGCTACTTCGAGCATGTCGATGATAGTCCAGACACTAGGTTTTGTATTCGGAGTCGCGGTTACAGCCGTTTGACAGGAACCTAGCCCGAAAAGTTACTTTTCTAGAATCTCTTTATTGCTTGTAACGTGTTGCTGGTTAGGAATTTCTCGGCTGTCCCTCGTTTATTCTCCTTTGCTGGCTGCTTGGAGTTCGTGTTTCGCCTCGCCCAACGACTTCGCGAGTTCAGGTATCTTCTGAGGACCCCAAACCAGTAGGGCAGCGATAATTGCTCCAATCATGACGACCTCCCACGGATCAATCAAGGACGATCGGCCTGGCTGAACCAAGCTGTTCAGCTTATGATTTCTTGGTCCATATTATCCAAACAAAAATGGTGCGGTATGATCAGATTCGTCCCTTACCTTTCTATGTAGTCCCGAACAATTATTGTCGCCGTGGTCACTGTTGTATTGATAATGGCATTCAATGCATACTTGTTGCTAACCCTACGCGTCTGATCGTGAATCCGGTCTAGGTTTAGTCTCTCAGCCTAGTCGCGTACGTCGGCAACGACGATCTGCACAGTCCAACCACTCTTCTATCCACGTTTCATGATGACTCTGCTCGAAAGGCTTTATTGGTAGCCGACGCCGTACCGCGTCGCTCCGCCCAAGAGGTCCCGAAAATGAAGCAACGCCGGCCGACAAACCCTGAGCTGCTCAGCGCCATAGGCTACCTCATGAAAGCGGGAAAACAATACCAGACACCTCTCTGGATCACCATCGCAAGCTTCCTAGGCAAATCCCGAAGAACAAGAATCGTCCTGAACCTCGGCCAGGTCTCGAAGAACCTCAAGGGAGGAGAAGTCATCGCGGTTCCAGGCAAAGTCCTTGGTTCAGGCGAGCCGAAAGAAAAGTTGACCATAGCCGCCTTCAAATTCTCTCCAAGAGCACTTGTCAAGGTCGAGAAAGCGGGAGGACGATGCATACCCTTCTGGAGGCTCGTCGAGGAAAATCCTCGCGGAACAAACGTTAGACTCCTTCGATAGAAGAACGCGTCCACTTAGAAACGGACAAGTCAGTTCGCGTTGATAGGCTGATAGAAAAATTCTTCTTCCAGCTCCCTAAACGAGATATTCAAAAGGCGCGGGAAATAGCCCAACGACTCTGCGAATACTAAACGCAGCGGATTTTCTAGACTAAACCTCGGCCATCGACCGAGGGAACTGAGTGTGAGCAAAGCTCAGAGCTCCCCCAGGTACCATCCACGGAAGAAAGCGGTGCGTGTATCGCCCGGCTCGGACCCCTGGGTCTTGGTCGGCCACTTGCCTTACCTGTTCTGGCGTGCCCCTGTAGATTGCCAACCCTCGCAAATCATGGTCGGAAGAACCGAGAAGCGGACCCGCGGCTAGAAGGAGCCCTTCATCGTGAAGCTTGGCGAGGTGTGCCATGTGGGCGTCTTGAAGCGCATTCTCCTCCTGTTCACTTAGCTTCGGTGCATCCTCGCGGAGGATCAATAATCCTATCGTGAACCGATCGAAATCCATCGAAATGGCCCTAACGCTTCACCGTATTCTTGCACGTATATAGAAGGGGCCGAAAAGTCGATTCTCGACCGGATATTTTTCCGAATAACTTTTGCACCAATGGGCTGTGGCGCGAGACTTGGGAAGGCCCCGGGGGGTCGAAAAAGACCTATGGGCCCTCGGGCTAGCGGTCTACGCAGGGAGACACGACCTCGTACGATATCACCCAGTCGGTGCGATTGGCCCACCAAACCCACTCCTAGAGCAGGAGCCGTGGAGGCGGGTAGGCGTACAATGGCTACTCCAACTAGGAAGAGGCACATCTGGAAGAAGAACCGACGGCATAGAATGGTGCTAGACATGCAACCGCGCAAAGCTCCCAGGCACACAGCACACCTGCCCCGGACAACTGCCAAGATAAGAAACTCCGGAGCATAGAAAGAACAGCCTTCGCGTCGACTCTCTTTTCACAAATTCCAACCTGAGTAGCCAGGATGACAAATGTTAAATTGACAAGTGGGACCCTTTAGAACTCGGTAAGTATGACCAAAGAAGTTGCATGTTCCCAGTGTGGCTTCCGAGTTCGTGCCGACTCCGACGACGAGTTGGTAGAGGACTTCCAGCAGCACAACAAAGCGTTTCATAACATGGACCTAAGCCGGGAGCAAATCCTGGCCAAGGCCAATACCGTCCAAGTAGCAACCGCTTAAGGACTGCTAGACAGCACCTTGTTCATGATCGAAAGGCAGCAGTAGCTGTGTTGCCCCCAATCTTGAACTACATTGGTGTCTCAAGGGTTTGCCGTGCATAATGCGCGTGTATTAGCCTCCTTTGCAACTATACTAGTAGTCT
>Ga0209159_1001992_pt1 | contig 14736 bp, 10 predicted proteins | sample GraSoiAngelo_144_FD_185901 | JGI IMG/M metagenome (GOLD analysis project Ga0209159, IMG submission 185901) | Grasslands soil microbial communities from the Angelo Coastal Reserve, California, USA - 14_1009_02_40cm (SPAdes) (version 2) | ecosystem: Environmental > Terrestrial > Soil > Grasslands ...
GGGCGGTGATCTTCACGTTCGACACCGCCGCGCCTGTGCTGTCGGTGATTGAGCCCGCTATCGAAGCGGTTTGGGCCCGCAGGCAGGACGGAAGCTGAGGATGGTCAACAAACCCACGAATACGGTCCTGCAGTTCATACCGGAAGGGCCCCCCTCTCGCGGTTTGACGCCAACTAAGATGTCCGCTGTCAGGGGATTGTTTGCCTTGGCTATTCTCCTCAGGAAGGAGAGACTCTCGCAAGAGAGCTTCGGGAGAGGCAGTTTATCGAGAGAGGCAAAAGAAAACCAATTTACAATTCGAATTCAAATTTGCGGAAGCGGCGTTCGAGTTCCCATTGCTGCGCCGCTTTTTCGCTGGACTCCAGGAAAGCAGCGCACGACGAAGAGGGCTTGTCATTTCCCAGAGAGTCTTTCCCGCAAGCAGATATGACCGCCGTGAAGTTGTCGTGCGCGCGCCACAAGCTTTCGCCGGGGAGAAAACTGTGTTCGATGCTTGTGCGTACGATGTGCTTGAGATCGCGGTAGTTGAGTCCATACGCTTGCACAGCCCGCACATATTCGTGAGTCAGGTCGATGCGCGAGACGCCTTCGTCGTCGGTGGCAAGCGCGACAGGCACGCCAAACTGGCGATACAGCGGAAAGGGATGATCTTTTCCGCTTATGCCGAGGATTAAGTCGTTACTCGTGAGACTGATTTCCACCAGGATGTGTTTGCGCGCCATTTCCTTGAGCAATTCGTGAGGACGATCTTCGTACATCACGTCCACGCCGTGTCCGATGCGCTCGGCCTGGGCTTCCTCGACGGCGAGGCGAATGTGGCAACAGAGGCCTTCATACGGCACGAGGCCGGGCGCCAATTCGCCCGCGTGCAGGGTCAAGCGAACCTTTGGGTAAAATTGGTGTAGAAACGCAATTATGCGCATGTGCAGCGCGTAATCGGACATGGAAATGTATCCATCCTCAGGCATGACAAAATTAACGCCCACGAAGCGCGGATCAGACATGGCCGTTTCAAAGCAAAGCAGTGTTTGCGCAAATACTTGCTGCTTGGAAAAGCCGCGTAGAACTTGACACAGATAACGAATCTGGACCCGGCAAGCCGAGGCGGCGTCCGGTTGTCCGCAATGTTCGCGTTTTTGCCGAAGAGTTTCCGCCTCGTTCAGGGCGTTCGTTGCAGTAGCGACCTCGTCGCGCAAGCCGTGCGCCAATAACGTGTCGCGAAACTGGGCAAAGTCTTGCTGCCAGCCGATTTGCGACGCGATGGCGGCGGCGTGGGCAAATTCCGGCGTATGCATCAATTCGAGATATTGTTCGTTCTGCGCATTCGCGCGGAAGGCGACTTCGTCGAGCCACTCGCCCAGGTGACGATGATCGGTGCCGCCGAACTTTGCGAACGCATCGAAGAAATGGTCGTGTCCCGTTACGCCGGGCGACGGAACGAAACCGCGCATGGAGAAGGCGTCGATCAATGCGTCGAACAGATGCTGATCCTCATAGGCGTGTGCGGCGGCGACTGTACCGCTTCCACAGTTTGTTTCGTTCGAATCCTTTTCGGACCGCGCCTGCGGTTTTGCGAACGAAAGAGATGCGAGGTTCACGCACAGATGATCTTCCGCCGCGGCACGGATCCAGGATTCCGCGTAGACAGCGCCGCTCAAATGATTGTGTAGGTCCGCGCCCTTGGGCATTTTCTTGAGGAAGTTACGGAGTTCGAGGGGATTTGTTCGCGCCGCTTCCAAGTTGAGCGTACCGCGACGCTCCTCTTCGGCCTGGGCGGTGGCGGAATGCCGGGTTTTGGTTTGCGCCCAGGCCCAAGGGGCACAAAGGAGCAAAACGCCGCCCAGACAAACGACTCTTGACAAGAAGGGCTGGAATGAATCGCTCGAACGAGTCCTTGCGAGTCCCGTCATGTTCTTTTCCTCTTGCCCTTTTTGGAGCTCGGCAGAATTCCAATGGGTAACCGCTCTCTTCGATGTACACTCTCGCTCGCGCCGCACAGCATATCAGGAGACAGGGAGAGATTCCGCTTGGTTGAACGCCTTTTTCATCTGAAGGAAAACCAGACCACCGTGCGCCGCGAACTGCTCGCGGGTCTGACGACTTTCATGACCATGGCTTACGTCGTGATCGTGAATCCGCAGATTCTGTCCGAGAGCGGGATGCCAGTCGACGGCGTGCTGTTCGCCACTTGCATTTCCTCCGCGGTGGCAACGGTCGTTATGGGACTCTGGGCGAATTATCCGATTGCCCTCGCTCCGGGAATGTCGTTGAACGCTTACTTCACCTATTCCATTGTTCTTGGCCGCGGCGTGCCATGGAAGACTGCGCTCGGAGTGGTATTTCTCTCCGGCGTCCTTTTTCTATTGCTTACGCTGAGCAACATTCGCGAGCAGGTCGTCAACGCCATACCGGATTGCCTTAAACATGGAACAGCCGCCGGCATCGGCTTGTTTATCGCGTTTATCGGCTTGCGCAACGCGAAGATGATCGTCGCTAATCCGGCTACGTATGTCGGCTTTGGAAGAATTTCCGACCCGGAGGTTCTGCTTGCCACCGCGGGTCTTGTGCTGATTTCCATTCTCATGGCTCGACGGTTCAGCAGCGCCATTCTGTTGGGAATTGTGGCAATCACCCTCGCCGGCATTCCGCTCGGGCTCAGTCATTGGCCGACTCGCTTCTTTTCTCTACCGCATCCCTCGGGTACTTTTCTGCAACTCGATCTGCGAGCGGCCGCTAAAATTGGACTCGGGGAGCTGATCTTTGTGTTTTTCTTCGTGGATCTGTTTGACAACGTGGGGACGCTCATCGGTGTTTGCGAAGGGGGCGGGTTCCTGCGAGACGGGAAACTTCCACGCGCCAGCCGCGCTCTGGTGGCTGACGCCATTGGGACGATGTTTGGCGCGCTCACGGGCACTTCCACAGTAACGAGTTACATCGAGAGTGCTTCCGGGGTGGCGGCCGGCGCACGTACGGGTCTGGGCAACATCGTTATCGCGATGCTGTTTCTCTTGGCTATGTTTTGCGCGCCATTGGTCGCGGCGATTCCGGCTTATGCAACCGCTCCTGCGCTGGTACTCGTGGGAGTTCTGATGTGCGGAGCCGTCGCGCGCGTCCGATGGGACGATTTCAGCGAATCCTTCCCTGCCTTCCTGACGCTTGTGACCATGCCGTTGACGTTCAGCATTGCCACAGGTCTTAGCCTGGGCGTGTTGTCCTTCACCTTCGTGAAACTCGGTAGCGGCAAGCGCCGTGAAGTGAGTCCGCTGATGTGGATCCTCGCCATTTTATTCGTGCTGCGCTATGCGTTCCTCGGCTCGGAATAGAGTTCGATTACCCCGCTTTTTGCGCGCTGATCTGCTCGATAATCCACCTTGAGCCACGAAGAATGTTGCGATCCAAGGGAGGTTCAACGCGTCCGATGACGGTTGCAGTCGTGGCACGGAATTGGACCCCGCGTTCAATTCCAGGGAAAACTCTCAAGAAGGAATGAACTAAGCTACTCAGAAGCTTGGGATCGGTAATGACAGAAAGTGTGTAGCGCCCAACGGACGCCGCACCGACGAACACACCGAGAGAGACCAATTCTCCGTCTTGCAGGAAAAGCCGGGTAGACGCCTCACCTCAGAATCGTGCATTCATTGTCGGCGAATTCGCGAAGAGCCTGGATGTTGTGTACATAGACGCATTCGCGTCCTGCGGTCAGCACGCCGCGCTCCTTCCACTCGGATAGCAAACGGCTAACGGTAAACAAAGTCGTGCCGGTCATCTGCGCCAACACCTCGCGGGAAAGGTTGATCTTGAGCGTAGCATTCCCGTTTACGCGACGCCCCAGTTGGTTAAACAAGCGCAGCAGTTGATGACTCAGCCGTGTCGCCACCTTTTCCGTGGAAATCTCGCGGTAACGCTCCTCGAGTTCTTCGAGGCGCTGTGCAGCCACTTTTATGATATTGCTCCGCAGCGCCGGGAAGAGCTCTGCCAGGGCCCGGAATGCGCTGGCCTCCCAGATCAGGGCGGTGGAAGCACTGAGGGCTTGCGCCATGGAGCCGTGACGACACTGGGCAGAAAGCCCCGTCAACTCGACTACATCACCCGGCCCTGCGAGCCGGAGAATAACCTCCGTGCCATTGCGACCGAGTCGCATGACTTTGACGCTACCGGAGGTCAATAGGATGACTTGGCGGATGGGATCGCCTTCCAGGAAGATGGTATCGCGGCGCGAGAACTCGCTCTCGCGGGCCGCGGATACGATTTCCCGGCAGTCGGCAAGGGAAACGTTGGCGAACAGCGGCGAGTGCTGAACCAACGTCACCTTGCGGAAAGTATTGCATTCTCGCGCCGATGCCACCGGTACCAGCGGCACAGCGCCATAAGATCCTGCAGATTGCACTTCGGGCACGGGCTTTACCCCTCATATTGAAATCGCGAACAACCACTGCGTTGGGCCTCGCTTGCCGGACCGCAACTCACCCAGAGGTTGAAGTATGGGTAACAGGCCCGTGAAGCTAGCTCAACCGAGTAATGACAGGGAAAATGACTCGGGCAAACACCCGAGTCGGCAGCCGGGAGAAGTAGGACGCATTTTTTTCGCCGGTCATATTTCCTAAGGTACTATATTCGTACGATGACGACTTTGATTATGGTTGACCAATTCGAACTCTCCCAAGCCATTAAAGGAGCTGGGCGCTCCATCAATTTATCGGTGATGGACTTCACACCATTGGGCGTCTCGAGCTGCCCCGCGTGCGAACCAAACTTCTTTACCAGGTGGCCGTAAAGCCTCGGCGTTTTTAGGCCGAGGATGTGACTTCAAAAGGTCCTCAGTGTCCAGCCACGCTGGCCGAAGCTTGTTGCTGGTGTATGTGGTAGATGCGGAGAACTTCGTTCTCAAAGAAAACATCGACGTTGGAATGGTGTTGCCGGTAGTTCTCACAGAGTTGCAGCGCCGCTGCCTCCAAGCTGGCCCGCCCTCCCGGTGAGCGATAATTGCGGTACGTGGGGTCGCTGAGCACGGAGAAAGAGACCTTCTCAGGTTCGCGGGAGAAAATCTGAAACGGTCTCTTCTCCACGTAAATAAACAGATCTTGCCGTGCATCCGGAAAGTGGAAACGCGGGCTCGAGACCTGGCTGCGATAGTTCTGGACAAATCCGGCCAGATCTTCATGCCCTCCCAAGCCGAATGTTTCGGCTAACTGCTCTACGGGCGCCGCCACAACCCACGTCTGCCGAGGAAAGGAATAGGCGATTTCCTGGGTGGCACGGGCTGCGGCTTCATACTCGAGGCATCGGCCAACGAACCTTTGCGGTCGTAACCAAATAACCGCGACGCCCAGGCAGGCAGCGAGAAGTACCGTTGCGGTTGTCCTGCCGGTGCGCGCGACGAGTGGCGCTTTTATAAACGCAAGGGCGCAACCCACCAGGATGGCTGCGGCAACCGGTAAGATCGTGCGCATTTCGTCAGGGATATGGATACCGGCGGACAAAGACGCCCACGCTACCAATCCATAACACAGCATCACCAGAGCGAAGAGGCCCGCCATCGGCCGAAGCAGCAGAACCCCGGCCGCCAACACCAATATTACGAGCAAAACTTCGGAAACCATGGCAGTCAACAACAGGCAGCATGTGAAATCCAACAAGGAATCCCAACCCCGCGAGTTCCTATACCAGTCGGCGAGAAAAACGAGAGCTAAGAGAAGGAATAGTAAGCCGACCGCAAATTCGGGACTGGGTCGGATGGTTGCCGGGGAAGCGCTGAAAATCGTCTCCATTTTTCCCGTCGTGGAAACTGCCGCGCCTGTTTGGTTTATGGCGGGCGGGAACCCAGCTGCTCCCAGGCAGTACATGGCGGCGACCGACGCAACACCCGCACGCGCGGATACCTGAACGAGCAAGCCGGTGGCCAGAACCAGTAATAGGCCGATTGCCGGCGTTAGGAAGCGGGTGACCTGCATCGGATCGGTACTGCTAAGGAAGGACGTGGTTGCGATCATCGCCGGAAATACGACCGGTCGCTCGGCAGGGTGGATATTGAGCATCAATTGTCGTGCGCGCAGCAGAGCAGAGTATTGTTCAGGTTGATCAAAACGCAGTTCCCGAACCGCATGTTCGGTGCGCAGCACGGCGCTTGTTGCCAGCACCACGACAAGGGAGGCGCCCAGTAGTTCCCTGCCTTCCAGCATTTTCAGCCACGGCTCTACGCGTGATGCCCAAGACGGGCGGGCCGATCTGGACGAGCTCTTGCCGGGCACGAGGAACCGGCCAAACGACCGAGATTCAAAGTGGCGTATTAGATTTATCGTCGTAGCTTGCAGGTTTGTTAACAAGCGCCGAGACATTCCCGTACGCTTGCGAAACCAACTGACAATTATCGCGCCCAAAAAAAGCAGCACGACGGTGATCGCACCGAACACCTTCAAACCGCTCAAGAGAAAAACGAAGATCGTCACACACAGCACCATACGGGCCCAGTTGCCGGCCATACAAATGACCGCGGAAAAATTCGGTCTGCCCGAAAATAGACGCGTGGGAAGCCAAAAAAACATGCAAAGGAAGATGCCGAGGATCCAAAAAGCCTTTACGGCATCCAGAGCGGGCATCAGGAAAACTCACGAAATGGAATAATGATAATCAGGGTGACGCAGGACATGTCGAACCGCCGCATTAGATATCAACAGAACCACAGCAGCCCCGGCGAGCAGCCCGGCGGCGGCATATTGCACTCCCCACAAATGGCTGAGCCCATATCCAGTCAGCAGGTTCACTGCCAGCCCCAGTGCTACAGCAAATGCGGCCATCGAGATAGCGTTTGTGCTGGCCAATATAATGATTTCTAGCAGCGCCAGGCTTAGCAGGAGATATCCGATGCCGCCGAGAACAGCCGTCGGTAATAATCGGGGAAGGGGCGCCAGGCCGTTGGAGCGGGAGAAGGCGAACCAAGCGCTTAACGCAACCACCACGAAGGCCGTAAGGATCGCCGACATCGTTTTCGAGTGGCGTTTCCACAGACTTACCGTCAGTTGCTCGCTTGCGGTTTGCGGCAGTTCCGAAGCCAGCCTTTGCCAGAACCGCAGGAATGAATCAGCGAGATATTCGACTAGTGCGGCGGTGATCAGAAAAGCCAGCAGGACCATATCCGTGGCCTGCTTATATGCGGCGTCAATTCCAAAACTTAAGCCGGAAACCCAGGGAACCGCGCTTCCCGCGGCCAGTCGGTCGGCAAAGAGAAAGCTGAAATAGAGGGTTCCGTAGATATAGAACGGGACCAACGAGATAAGCAGGATGCCGCGTCGTGGAGGAGCGCTCTGCCTGCTCTGCGGATGCTTGCTCTCGGCGTGATGAGCACCGGCCAGCACACAACCGAGAGCGCACCCGACCGCCAACAACGGGCAGAGGATCAACAGAATGGTGGTACCCGGGTTTATGAGAATCTTTATCAACCAACTTGCGAGAATAATGAGAAAAAAAATGAACGGGATGCACCAGCCAATCCCCTGCGCGGAAAGCACGGCGCAGGCCATCCACAACAGGCTCAGGGCCAGGTAGTTGACGGCCGCCAGCACCAGGTAGTTGCCGGCAAATAGATGAAAGTAAGCGCCCGCGATCATCCCTAGCAACGCCAGAAAAAGACTGCCGGTCAGCGCAATGTTCAGGAGTGAGAGGCAGATGCGATGCGCCAAAACGGGCTCCTTCAGCCCGTAATAGAAGTTCCCGCTGCGGGAGATCATCTGGACGCAGCCGCCGGTGGTTATAAGGCTGGCGATGAGCGAAAGACTTAATGCCCCCCCGATCTCGGGGGAAACCCGCAGAGCATCCGGTCGCAAGTATTCTAAGGTCAGCATCACCGCCCAAGGGATGGCGTAAGCCAAGCTAAGCGAAATCTTCCTCAGCGCGCATCTGGTTTCTGCCCAAAGGGAAAACCGGCCGCCCTTGTGTTTGGCCCGCTCGTCCGACAGAGGGTTTTGTCGAAGGAGTGTGAACAGATGCTCGGCTGAGGAAAAAATATCCGGGAAGCCCCACTGTCTCACGTAGAGATCGGTATACCCCCGAGACTCCATCAAGGCTGCCACCTCGTTGGCATGCACGACCGGTACCGCACCTTCGCGACCGTCGAACAACAGCTTTTGATCCTCTTGATAATTCATGCGCCTCCCCCGCAGGTCAGAACGGATCGCTGTCGGGGAGAATTGAACAGCGTTTCGATCTCCTTTGGCTCGACCGAGCCATCGGTGGGGACGCGATAGACGGAATGGGTAGCGGTATCGGCAACAACTAAGAAACTGCCCGCTCTCCTCCAAAAGCGCCGCCCATCAGAATCGACCGCGGATGACTGTTTAACAGCCCGGAGCACGGCGGCCTCCAGGCTGCAGCGACGATCAGGCAAGGTGTTGCTCAGCGCAGCAAAGTTCGGCTCCCCCCAGGCAAAACCATCCAGGCCGTAGAGCAGGGCGGTCCACCAAGCATAATTGAACTTCTCCGCGCTGAAGGGCTCCTGCTCTGTCGTGGTGGTGGTGGCAAAAATGCGGGGCCCGAAGCGTCGGCGATAATCGAGAGCCTGGTTCAAGCGTGCTTGCGAGGCGGAAGCACTTTCGTAGTTTCCCTTGCGCACCTGAAAGGATTCCAGCAGGAAAAGATCACGCCGGTCTAAGAGCGGAGGCAAACGTTCAGGATTCTTCGCCGCACCATTCGCGTAAGGGAGTTTGTCTTCCAGGCTGAACAAATGGTCAAGAAAGTACGCATTCAGAAACGCGCTGAGGCCGAGCTCATGGATGATCCTGACGGCCATATTCTGTCGCTTGCGAGTGACTACAGCAAAGTCGTAGCCAGCCTCATCCAGAAAAATGCCTGCCACACCCATGCGTTTCCACAGGCGCACGCGTTCTTCCAATTGCCCGGGCGTGATAGATATTTTTTCTCCCTCAGGATCTGGAATCTCACCCAGGCAGACGTAACCGTAAAAACGCGTCCCGGGGCTGAGATCCCGGACAGCCGCGATTATCCCAAGGGTCTTCTGGTGCTCCCCGGGGTCCCCCGGGGGGTAGCGCCCGGACTGTTGGTCCGGGAACTCCAGGCCATCGCCCAAGACCACCACGTCGTACGCACTAAACACACGTGCCGCCTTCTCCAAATCTCCGTTGGCCCCATTGACCAGACTGGGATACCCGTAATAGATGGCCAGGCGCGCGAGAGTCGAAGTAGTGGCCGGGACGATGGTCTTGGCAAAAAACAAGCTTGACCCGGCGAGCGTCATAGTAGCCAAAGCTAACCGCACACATACTCCGATTTCGGATGATATGCCGGTAAGAGCTGCTGGGACCGGTCGCAACGCAACTTTGAGTAAGTGCTTGCGTACGACCTCAAGAATTGTTCCTCCGTAAAATGTTTGAGCACGCGCGCCCGTGCCATCTGCCCCAATTGTTTGCGCGTTGTCGGACTGCTCAGTAAGAAACAAATGGCCTCGGCCATCGCCTGCGGCGTCCTGGCGGGGACCAGCAGCCCGCAATCGCCTAAGGCTTCTCTTACTCCTCCCACGTCCGTGGCAACGATTGCGGCGCCGCACGACATAGCCTCGAGCACAGCGTAGGGAAAGGCCTCGGAAATGCTAGGGAAAGCCATGACCTCGGCTTCGTTGTACGCTCTCCACGGCTCCGTTGTGGGGCCCGCAAAACTGACGCAGTCGTCCAGTTTCGACTGCGCGACCTTGGCTAGGCAGGACTCGAAATATTCGCGGTCGGAAGGCGTCCCATAGAAACATACTTCCAGGTTGTCGAACTTCGGCCTGAGCATGACAGCTGCATCAATTAAATCGCGCTGCCCTTTCAGGGGATAAATATGGCCGAGACTCGAAACCCGCGCGCGGCGGCCGTTTTCCTGCCGCTGGGGGCTGAATTTCTCGGGATCAACACCATTGAAGATTACCTGGACGCGGCTCTCGGGCACGCCTAGATGCTTTTCCCAGCGCGCATTGAAGGCGCACACCGGCGCGACCAGGTCGGCAAAGTAATAATTCAATTCGACCACGTTTTCAATCACGCGGTAAAGAAACCAGCGAACAACAAATGACTCCACCTGCCGACGTAGGTTCAAATATTGCTCGCGCAAATAGACCCCGTGCTCGGTCAGCAGATAGGGCGTGCCATGCGCGAGCTTTGCCAGCACGCAGGGAACCCCGCAGAAAGACGCTGCCGACGAATGGGCAATGTCTGAGTTAGGAATGGGGAAGTGCAGCACCATCAGCAAGTGATATAAGAAACGATAGACTTGCTTCACTTCAGCGAGGGTTGGCTGTTCCGTGGGCGGTGGACGGCGCGCCCATGCAGCGGCGAGCGCGTCCTGAAGGGCGTTCCAGGCGTCTAGAGAATCCATGGTTTTCTGGTAGTCGAACCATTGAAAGTAAAGATGCAATTGGAGCAAAAGTTGGCCAAGTTCTTCCTTGTCACAATTAGGAGAGAACAAAAGACCAAGGAATCGTTGGAAGATTGGTTTGAAACGGGCAGCGATGACGTGGGGCGTGGTATTCCATAGATGGTGCAGCACCACAGAAGTCGGTTGATGACCTGAATATTCGGCGGGCTGCAGCAGGCCCCATTGTGGCACTTTAATCACCTCCCGCACATTGGGTGCGAGGTCGTATTTTGACCGGGGCGACGGGTTGGTAACCACGGCGAGCACCGTGAAGTCTATGTCGGGCAAGCCGTGCGTGAGCCGATGGCACCACGTGCTCACACCACCGGAATAGAAGGGATACGTTCCTTCCGTTGTCAGCAGAACGGAAATCGGTTCTTGGTCGTTCATGGTTTCATAAATTTAACCTCTGCCGGCTGACCCGCCACCAGCAGGATAGTTGGATTATCGAATTCCACTTCGACGATGTGGGTCATGTTCTGAGAGGGGAGCGGATCGATGGTTCGGATTCTGCCTTCCACCTTGCGCGGGGGAGAAGAAAACAGCCCCACTTGCGCCGACTGGCCGAGGCTCAGCTCCGAAATCATCTGCGCTGCCACCGGGACTTCCGCGATCATATGATCGAGCTTTGCCAGCCGCGCAAGGACCGCGCCGCCAGGAACACGATCTCCCAAGCGCACGGGGATTTCGGAGACCACACCGGCAGTCGTGGCACGCACTACGGTTCGATCGGCCTGCAGCTTGGCGCGCTCATAATTCACTTCCGCCTGGCGCAATTGCTCTTGTAATTCCTCGCGCGTGACCTTGGCTTGCAGGTTGGCCTGGTCGACCTGATCGTGCGCCAGTTTCGTTGATACTGCCGCCAGCTGCTTGGCGTTTTCCAGGTCATCCCGGGCCATGCGCAGCTCCGTAGCTCGAGCATCCAGCTCTTGTTGCGCAATGAGTCCTGCTTCGAACAGTTTTTTGGCACGGCCGTAGTTGAGCGAAGCTATGTCGTAAGCGGCTGCAGCCCGTTCGGGAGAGTCCCGCCATTGCCGGGTCGGTACTAGCTGCTCTTGACGCTGCGATATGGCCACTCGGGCGTCCGCGTCGGCCAGCTGTCCGCGAAATCTGTCAAGTTTTTCCCGGGCCGTCTGGAGCTCGACGCTCGCCTGTTTGACGGCCAATTGCGCGTCGCGATCATCCATTCTCAGAAGCTGCTGATCCGTTTGCACCCTATCGCCCACCTTGACCGAAATGTTGGAGACCGTGCCGGTGGACTCGGCCGTGATGCGGATCTCACTGGCCGGGCGAACTGTGCCTTCGAATGCCACTCCGTAGACCGACTGGCTGTTGGCGAATACATTTCCATGCGGGTGAAATGCATAATTCGTTCCCAGCAGCACCAGCCCGGCTGCAAAAAGGGCAAGCATCAAGTAATTTCTGATCTTTTTATGTGATAAGGCGACCTTGCCGGGAAGCCGGGTGGTAGGTTCCAACCCGCCGAACAGATCCACGTCCGTGGGAACGACGGACCTCTGCAAGACATCGGACGAGCCGCGCCCGGGCTCCCTGTCTACGGGCGGCAAAGATTTTAGCCTCTCCTCGCGCACGATGGTCAAGGCGTCGAATATCTTGCTCACGGTAACCCCTTTCTATCTGTCCTGTCTAAAGCACTGGCAGTAACAGTGTTTGGCACCTGTACGTGCCAGATCCTGGGCGTCGACTGGATGCTGCGTCGCCGGACCTTTTCGAGACTCGAAATCGAAGATCTCCTGGATCCGCGCACCAGCTATTTGGATTCTTTGACGTCTGCATGTTTCTACAACAATACCGCGAGACTTGCTGTTTGAGTCGTACTGCTATAGGAAGCCGAAATCGTGGCAGAAGTTGACACGAGAACGATAGATGTGTTCACCGTGAAGGTTGCGCTGCTGCTTCCGCCCGGAACCGTCACGCTAGCCGGAACGCTGGCCGCCCCGTTGCTGCTGGAAAGGGTAACTTGCGCACCGCCTGTGGGAGCGGGCCCGCTCAGCGTCACCGTGCCGGTAGAGGATTGCACGCCGCCAACGACACTGGTAGGGTTCAACGTCAGCGAAGAGACCATTGGAAGGAGTGGAGGAGTCACGGTGAGCGACGCCGATTTGCTCGCGCCAGCATAGGACGCTGAGATCGTGATTACCGTCGATGTGGCCACCGCGCTGGTGTTGATCGTGAAGGTTGCGGTGGTGCTTCCCGCCGGAACCGCCACACTGGGAGGAATGCTAGCTAACGCGCTGCTGCTGGAAAGAGTAACTTGTGTACCGCCTGCCGGAGCTAACCCGCTCAGCATCACTGTGCCGATGGAGGGTTGCGGGCCGCCGCCTGTGACGCTGGTTGGGTTCAATGTCAGCGAATAGATACCTATAGGAGGTGCAGGTGTCACGGGCAGTGTGATCGTCAGGCCCCTGCTCACCGGCACGTGGGAGATTTGTTGTCCTCCATAGCTTTCCGCTCCGACAGTGTACAGGCCGGTGACCGGAATGGTCGCGCTCGGAACGGTTGCTGTCGCAGGCACGGTGATACTGATCGTCAGATTCGATCCCGGGAGGCCCGTGAGGCTCGCCGTGGCGGTCGACAGGTTGTAGGCGTTGCGATTTTGCATGTTCTGCCCCAACTGGTCGAGCGTGGGGCTGAGGACCGGCAGGTTGTAGACCCGTTCGTACTTGCTGAAAGTCTGATCGTACGCATCACTCAGCAACGAGTGACCTTGCCCGTCATAGTCGTGCAGGTTGTTCTGATGGAACATCTGCGGGTCTATATCTCCGATCAACATGTTCGAAACGAAGCTTGAGCTCACGTAATCGAGAATCTGTGGCGCGGCAAAGGTGTTAAAGGGCGGTTGTACGGGATTATTGTAGATGCAGGAAAACTCGGCTTGATCGTCGGCCCAGTTCACTGCGTTGAAGAAGATGTCGTTCGGATGTCGTGGCACCTCGTACACACTGGGCGCATAGCTGTTAACCATGCCCACGTTCGGGGATGGATTGGGACCATTATTCGCCTGTCCGAGGACCGAGGTATCGCTCACCACGTAGCGGATGCCATCCTGAACCAAATAAGAGGGAACCAAAGTGTCGTTCAGACCTGTGACGCCTGGAGTTACAAGGTTCGCCGGATTGAAGTCCGTCAAATGAATCGGGCTGACGCTGTCGCTCGGGTCTGGATCCAGGTTCTGGCCTGTGCCGTTTGCCACGTACTGGTTTGTCAGGATCTCCAGATCGATGGAGTCAACTTGCGGGGTGTCCGGGTCGCCATATGGATCGGATTTGTGCAAGCCGTTCAGGCTGTTTGGGTGGTCGTAGGTGTGACTGATCCAGTGGAAGTATTGTTGGTAGTTCTGAACGTTAGCGGTCAAGTCGTCATTGGCGACGCCAGGGGAGGGGAGGCCGGTCCAGTCCTTGTTGCCCGTCGTGCCGACGCCGTTGAAGGCCAGGGTCAGTTTGAAATTTGAAAGTAAGGGGTCGCTTCGAAACTTGTTCTGCCAAGCCACCAAGGAATTCATGTCCGCGGAGTTGATTCTAAAAAACGGCAGCGAGGTGGCGTCCGGCGCGGTGCGGTCGTGAGTTACTGGATTGGTGCACGGCGTCCCCGGTGTCCATTCCGAGCCATTAATGAAAAAGTCGTCCACCTGCGCGGCAGCAAACACGTGATATTCGCCGAGGAAAATGCCCTTCATAACCCAGTTGATAAGACCATAGGCCAGGATCAAATCATGCATTAGATATGGACTGCTGTCGAAGGTCTGGGTGAGATATTGCCGCCCATCGCCAAGGGCGTAGATCAGCACCAGGGCATTGCCGGAGGCGTCCGTGAGCAAGGGCGTTACCGAAGCCCCCGACGGCAGCGCACTGAGCGGTGTGCCCAGATAGGTGTAAGCATTCGAGATGGTAAGCGGTGTGACAGTATTTGCATACCAGAAAGTCGATGCCCCCGCGCTGGTAAAGCTGGCGCTGGCGGTGCCAGCGGAAGTAATAACGCCGTTATAGGGATAGTTGAATCCAAAGTCGTTGTTCGGATACATGTACCAGTTCACTTGGCGTATCGCGAATTTTTGTTCGTAGGCGGTCAGGATCGACATGCCTGGTAGCGTATAGATGTATCCGCCATAGGCGAAGATCACGCCCTGGTAGTAACCGTGGCAACTGCCATCGAACAACATCGAGGCAGTAATTCCTCCTGTGTTGGCGGTCATATCCAAAACGTCGTAGGGCGTGCCCAGATAGTCGAGGATCTGCTTAATCGCTGGGAAATCGGCCTCCGTTCTTCCATTCGTGACCACCAGCAGCTTCATGTCGATCGTCGACGTCGAGCAAG
>Ga0209159_1001996_pt1 | contig 14720 bp, 14 predicted proteins | sample GraSoiAngelo_144_FD_185901 | JGI IMG/M metagenome (GOLD analysis project Ga0209159, IMG submission 185901) | Grasslands soil microbial communities from the Angelo Coastal Reserve, California, USA - 14_1009_02_40cm (SPAdes) (version 2) | ecosystem: Environmental > Terrestrial > Soil > Grasslands ...
AGAACTATGGGGAGCCGGGGGCCTCGACCACTGGCTGGGAAGAGTGTTTGGGCTTGATGTCGCAGGGCAAGGGCGCCATGTTCTATGACGCCACCTCCTTGGCAGGCGTGCTGGAAACGCCTTCGCAATCCAAGGTCGCAGGCCAGATCGGCTATGCCTATGCTCCCACAGTCGTGACCCCCAATGGCAGCCGTTGGCTGTGGGCATGGTCCCTGGACATCATTAAGAGCAGCCGCAACAAGGATGCCGCCTTCCAATTCCTGACATGGGCCACCAGTTCGCAGTACCTGACGTTGGCAGGCAAGACCTTTGGCTGGGCCAGCGTGCCGCCGGGGACGCGTACCTCGATTTACCAGAACCCGGACTATCAAAAGGCCGCGCCATTTGCCCAGGTCACGCTCGACTCGATTAATACCGCGACTCCAGATCATCCCACGCTCAACCCGGTCCCCTATCACGGCATTCAATATGTGGGCATTCCCCAATTTGAATCGGCTGGGCAGCAGGTGAGTGACCTTATGTCGGCCATCGTTGCCAAAAAAATAACGATCAGCCAGGCTCTCCAGCAGTCCGATCAAATCCTGGCCGCTCAGGTGAATAAGGACAACGCTTCCGGGTACTAGCTTGAGCCTCCGCATGAGGGACCGTCAATAGAGTCGAGAGGAGGCGGTCTCTCATCGATCACTCTAATGGCATCAGATGCGGCTCGATTAGAAAGAAGAAAGGTTGTGCTATGAGTCAAGTAAATCACCCCGTCATGCCGGGAGATCAGGCTGTTCAGGTTGCCACGCAGCCTAAAATGCAAAAGCCTGCCGTGCGACGAGAGCCCGACAGGTGGCTGTACCTGCCTGCGCTCGCGTATATGATCGTGTTGACCCAGATTCCGTTTGTGCTGGCCTTCTGGTTTAGCCTTCACGCCTGGAATCTGTTGGTCCCGTCTGAGGGCTTTCCCTTTGTGGGCCTCTCCAATTACATCACCGTGTTCTTTCAAGACCCCAACTTCTGGCCCATCATGGGCCACACCTTGGAACTGGTGGTCGGGGCGATGGTGCTGGCAGTGATCGGAGGAACGATCCTGGCAGTGCTGTTAAACCGCCCCTTGCCGGGCAGCAACGCCGTGCGTGCCCTAGCAACGGTGCCTTTTTTGGTGACCCCATCCGTCATGGCCTTGTTGTGGAAAAATCTCTTTCTCAGTCCATCCACAGGCATCTTCGATTGGGCCCTGCACCTGGTCGGCTTGCCTGCGGTGGCCTGGTTTTCCTCGTATCCCCTTGAGAGCGTGACCATCATCGTCGCCTGGGAATGGACCCCCTTTGTGATGCTGGTTCTTCTGGCGGGCCTGCAGGCCATCCCCGACGAGGTCCTGGAGGCCGCCAAAGTCGACGGGGCGACAGCCTTGACGACGTTTTGGCGCGTCGTCGTGCCCTTGCTGCGCAAACCCTACGAGATCGCCCTCCTTTTCGGAACCATTTTCGTGTTCCAGACGTTTGGCGAGATTTACCTGACGACTGGCGGGGGTCCTGGCATCGCGACCAACACCTTACCCTACTATACGTACCGAACCGCGTTGCTTTCGTTTCAGATCGGGATGGCTGCCACCCTTGGGGTCATCGGGGTGATCGTAGCGATCCTGGCCGCCAGAGGGATGTTGCGACTCATGACTGAAAGGAGCTAATGGTCATGCAAGCCACTTACAAACAAGCCACTCACAAACAAGCCACTCACAAATGGGCTCAGTCTTTGTGGACGGGCCTGACATATCTGCTGGTTTTTTTGCTGGTCTTTCCGGTGCTGTGGATGGTGATCACCGGGTTCAAGACCGAATCGGCGGCCTATTCGCCAACCCCGACGCTCATCTTCCAGCCGACCCTGGATCAGTTTGCGCTGGCTCTCAATTCGGGCTTCGGGGCCTACCTGACCAACAGCGCCATCGCTTCGCTGGTCTCGACCGCCATTGCCCTGCTTCTGGGGATCCCCGCCGCCTACAGCATGGTCTTCCAGATGAGCAAGAAGGGCTCGGATGACATGCTCTTCTTTGTGCTCTCGACCCGCTTTATGCCGTTTGCGGCTATCCTGGTCCCTTTATACGTGATCATCACGCGGCTCAACTTGCTTGATAATCTCTTCACGTTGATCATCGTCTATACCGCGATGAACCTGCCCTTGATGATCTGGATGGCCCGTTCGTACTTTATGGACCTGCCCAAGGAGACCTTGGAGGCCGCCTCGATCGATGGCTGTACGACGTTGCAGAAGATCGTGGGCATCGTCGTGCCGATGGCTGCCCCGGGGTTAGTTGCAGCGGCCCTGCTGTGCATCATTTTCGCGTGGAACGATTTCTTCTTCGCTGTCTCGTTCACCTATACCAACTCGCCGACCTTACCGATCATGGTCGCGGTCTTTTCGAGTAACGAAAGTCTCTTTCTGGCGAAGGTGTCCGCGCTGGCCACGTTGATCGTCATCGTGCCTGTGGCTCTGGGCATCTATGCCCAGAAGTACCTGGTTCGAGGACTGACAGGTGGTGCGATTAAATAACAAGGCCCTGAGGAAGGAGCTTATACGGTATGGCAACGATGACTGGCGTCGTGTTACCGGGAGATCGGCGACTTGAACTGCGGGAATTTCCCGTTCCGGAGCCGGGGCCTAGCCAGGTGCTGGTGCGCATGAAAGCCTCATCCCTCTGCGGAAGTGATCTACGCGCCATCTACCGGCCACACGACCAGGGGACAGGCCCTGAGGCATACCGTGGCGTCATTGTCGGCCACGAGCCGTGTGGCATTATCGAGCGCGTCGGCCCTGGTGTGCAGCGTTTCCAAGAGGGTGATCGCGTGATCATCTATCACATCAGTGGCTGCGGCTTGTGCCATGATTGCCGTGGTGGTTGGATGATTAGTTGCTCCAGCCCTGAGCGTGCTGCCTATGGGTGGCAGCGCAACGGAGGACACGCCGATTGGCTGTTGGCTGAAGAACGCAACCTCGTTGCCCTTCCTGATGAACTGACCTATCTGGATGGAGCTATGGTTGCCTGCGGGGGCGGCACCTCCTATGCAGCCTGTCTTCGTGCGGACGTATCTGGGCGGGATGTGGTTCTCATCACCGGTCTGGGTCCGGTTGGACTTGGCACGGCACTCTTGTGCCGTGCCATGGGAGCATATGTGGTGGGAGTGGAGGCACTCCCAGACCGACTGGAACTGGCCCAAAAACTGGGTTTCACGGACGTGGTGAATCCAGCAGATGAGCATGCCCGCACTCTCCTCCTGGAAAAGACTGCCGGTCATGGTTTTGAGGTAGCGATTGATTGCTCAGGAAATGCGAATGCGCGTCATATGTGCCTGGACCTGGCACGTGAGTGGGGTCGCGTGGTGTTTGTTGGTGAGGGGGGCACTGTCTCCTTTGCACCAAGTCCACTGCTAATCCACAAACAACTCACGCTCTCTGGCTCATGGGTCTGCAGTTTGCCCCAGATGGAGGATCTTGTCGAATATCTAGTGCGCTGGCGACTCCACCTTGAGGCACTGGTGACCCATCGCTTTGCCCTCGAGCAGGCGAAGGAAGCGTATGAGCTGTTCGACAGTGGCAAGACAGGCAAGGTAGCGATTGTCTGGGAGTAGTGTAACCACAAAGGAGGCAAGGAGATGAAGAATCAGGCAGCAGTGCTGTATGCGCCTCACGACGTCCGCATAGAGGAAAGACCGGTTCCCAAGCCCGGACCCAAAGAGGTGCTGATTGAGATCAAGGCTGTAGGAGTATGCGGCTCCGATGTCCACTACTACGAGCATGGAAGAATCGGTTCGTATGTTGTCCGTCAGCCGCTCATCCTCGGCCACGAGGCTTCCGGCATCATCGTGGACGTGGGAGAAGGAGTGAACAAGGGCAGAGTCGGCGAACGGGTGGCGATTGAACCAGGAATCCCGGACGGAGTCTGTGAGCAGTGCCGCTCCGGGCGCTATAATCTGTGCCCCAACGTCCGCTTCTTCGGAACTCCACCCATTGACGGGGCATTCACCAACTATGTGACCATTCCCGAAAACTTCGCATACAAGCTGCCCGACCAGATGTCAGATGAGGAAGGAGCTTTGATCGAGCCGCTCTCAGTGGGTCTCTGGGCGTGCCGAAAGGCCATGCTCCGAGGGGCAGACCATGTGCTTATCACGGGAGCAGGACCAGTTGGCGTGCTGGCATTGAAGGTTGCGCTTGCCCTTGGAGCGACCCAGATCACGATGACGGATGTCTCTCCACAACGACTTGAGATGGGGCGAAAGCTGGGAGCAACCCGAACCGTGAACGTAGCTGAGACACCTCTGGCCAATGTGGGAGTGGAGGCGGATGTGCTCATCGAATGCTCGGGCAACCAAAAGGCCCTGATGGATGGCATTCGCTCGCTGCGCCCGGCTGGAAAGGCCGTTGCGGTTGGGATGAGCCCGGGCGAAGAGGTCAGCGTGCCGATGTCGTTCCTCCAAAACCGCGAGATCACCCTGACGGGAACGTTCCGCTATGCGAACACGTATGCGGATGCGATTGCGCTGGTTGCCACGATTCGCATTGATCTCAAACCCATCATCACCGGTCACTACACATTAGAGGAGACCGAGCAGGCACTCCAGGCAACCAAGAATGATCCTGCTAATATCAAATCGATCGTTGTGCCGAAGTAACCTTACATTGCCATGAGGAAGTTTGACATACTTCAAGGGAGGTATAAGTATGCGTGCTGCGATTATCGATACACCCGGTAAGATTCGGGTTGGGACTATTTCCGACCCAACCCCTAAACCAGATGAGCTTGTGATACAGGTGGGAGCCTGTGGTATATGTGGAACTGACTTGCATATTGCTGATGGCGACTCTCCACTGGTACGCTATCCTGTCGTACCAGGTCATGAGCTCGCGGGCGAGGTAGTTGCGGTGGGAAGTAACGTACCGCAAACAATTGGCACCGGCGGGAATATGAAGCCGACTGTGGGAGCTAGGGTCGCAATCGAGCCGAACCTGTACTGTGGCTATTGCGAGTTTTGTCGTACCGGTCACGAGAACTTATGCCTCAACTATTCTGCAATTGGAGTCACAGTAAATGGAGGGTTCGCAGAGTATGTGACTGTGCCTGCCTCTAAAGCATATGTTCTGCCCGAAAACATCTCGTTTCAAGAGGCAGCTCTGATCGAGCCGGTCTCCTGTGCCGTGCATGGCATGCATAGTCTCAATCCCAAGTCTGGCGATACCTTCCTGATTGTGGGAGCGGGTACAATGGGCTTGATCCTATTGCAGTTGGCAGTACGGGGTGGAGCTTCCAGGGTAGCTGTGCTGGACCTCAATACGCAGCGCCTCACACGAGCCGAGCAACTTGGAGCACATCGTACCCAAACGGATATCCACAAGCTGCTTGAGGAGGAGCTGCTTGGCTTTGATTGCGTCATCGACGTCACGGGTGTGGCACGGGCCATGGAAGGCGCTTTCGCGGCAGTCAAGCGTGGGGGCAAGTTTATGGTCTTTGGCGTTGCTTCTCCAGAAGCCAGAATGTCGCTCTCCCCGTTCCGCATCTACAATGATGAGATCACTGTGCTTGGCTCGATGGCGGTCCTGTTCTCCTTTGGGCCTGCTCTCGATCTCATCAGCGGTGGGGTGATAGACACCAAAGCAGTGCTCACCACAGCTCTGCCTCTGGAGGACTTTTCCGACGCGCTGAACATGGTTCGCAAGGGCGAGGGTGTCAAGACACAGATCTTGCCCAACGGCTAGTCCGATCTGGATGGTTGGAGAACGAAGTTGAGCATTATTAAAGTACGAGAGTCCATTGTCAAGTCGAAGCAGAGTTAATTTATTTAAGGAGGTATAACCATGCGTGCTGTTATCATCGATAAGCCTGGAAGTGTGCGGGTCGGCAATGTCCCCGATCCAGCGCCTGAGCCAGACGAATTGATCATTCGAGTGGGAGCCTGTGGTATTTGCGGAACTGACCTGCATATTGCGGAGGGTGAATTTCCGCCGACGCCTTATCCTATCGTGCCCGGTCATGAGTTCGCTGGCGAGATAGTTGCTATGGGCAGCAACATCCCACAAGGAATTGGCACCAAAACGACCAAATTGACTGTCGGTACCAGAGTTGCGATTGACCCGTCGTTGTTCTGTGGCCATTGCGATTTCTGTCGAGCGGGTCATGGGAACCTGTGCCTCAACTGGGGAGCCATCGGAGACACCGTCGATGGTGCCTTCGCTGAGTACGTGAGGGTTCCTGCCGCCAATGCATATGTGTTGCCTGATAACATTTCACTTCAAGAGGCAGCTCTGATCGAGCCGGTCTCCTGTGCGGTTCATGGCATGCACCGCCTCAGTCTCAGGTCTGGCGATACCGTCCTGATCGTGGGAGCGGGCACGATGGGTCTGATCCTAATGCAGTTAGCACTACGTGGGGGAGCCTCGCGGGTGGCCGTGGTGGACCTCAATACCCAGCGCCTGGAACGCGCAGCCAAACTCGGTGCCTCCAACGTCCAAACGGATATCAATAAGCTGCTTGAGAACGAGCCGCTCGGCTTTGATTGTGTCATCGACGTCACGGGTGTGGCCCGGGCCATGGAAGGCGCTTTCGCAGCGGTCAAGCGCGGTGGTAAGTTTATGGTCTTTGGCGTGGCACCTCAAGAAGCCAGAATGTCGCTCTCCCCGTTCCGCATTTACAATGATGAGATCACTGTGCTTGGCTCGATGGCCGTCTTATTCTCCTATGGACCAGCCCTCGATCTCATCAGCGGTGGGGTGATAGATACGAAAGCACTGCTTACCACAGCTCTACCTCTGGAGGACTTTCCCAACGCACTAAACATGGTTCGCAAGGGCGAGGGCGTCAAGACACAGATCTTGCCCAACGGCTAGTCTGATCAGTCCTGATGGAACTTCAGATTGAGCATTTTTACAGCTAGCAGTGGACATGAGAATAATTGACGTCCGTGATGGGGTCACTACCCTAAACAGAGAAGACGAACACTCTTTGCCCAAAAAGGAGGTAAGCTCCATTGAAGACGACTACAATGGATGTCATCGCCTGCGGCGAGTTGCTCATTGACTTTGTCTCGACGCAAGCGGGAGTGAGCTTGGCTCAGGCTCCTGCCTTCAAAAAAGCGCCTGGTGGTGCCCCGGCCAACGTCGCAGTTGGCGTGGCTCGACTCGGCTATCGTGCCGGCTTCATCGGGCAAGTGGGCGAGGATGAGTTCGGTCACTTCCTGGCTGACACGCTACACAGCCATGGGGTGGATAGTACTGGCTTACGGTTCACCACCCAGGCGCGGACGGCTCTCGCTTTTGTTTCCTTGCTGGCTGACGGGGAACGGGAGTTCATGTTTTATCGGCATCCAAGCGCCGATATGCTCTGGCGTCCAGAGGATGTCGATCAGGCGTACGTCGCTCGCACCCGTATCTTTCACTACGGCTCCATCACCCTCATTGGTGAGCCGAGCCGTAGTGCCACCTTGACCGCACTCCATGCTGCCAAAGACAACGGAGCAGTGCTCTCATACGATCCGAACCTGCGTCTCTCCTTGTGGCTCTCTGCTGATGCAGCACGAGCAGGCATCCTCGAGGGCTGGCAACACGCACAGGTGATCAAGGTCAGCGAGGAAGAACTCGGCTTTCTCAGTGAGGAGAACACCCTTGAACGTGCCGCTCGAGCACTGTGGCATGATCGACTGCGGCTCCTGGTCGTGACACAAGGCAAGGCTGGTTGTACCTATTTCACAACGGAAGCTAGTGGTTACGTACCAGGTTTTGCTGTCCATCCAGTCGACACGACAGGTGCAGGTGATGGTTTTGTCGCAGGCATCCTCGCAGGCATCCTCCAAGAAGACCTCACCTGGGACCGAGAGGTGATAGAAAAGGCCCTTCGTCTGGGCAACGCAGTCGGGGCTCTAGCAACCACTCAGATGGGAGCTATCCCCTCACTGCCCACGATGGCAGAAGCGAAAGCATTTCTGCAGCGTGCAGACAAGAACCGTATATAGGGCGGATCATGAATTGTCTCGGGAGGAAGCCGTCAACCACACTGGCATGGGCAAAAGGAGGAGAATATGCAAACACTACTTGGCATTGATCTGGGGACCTCGGGCGTCAAAGCCGCGCTCTTTGCGGCAGACAACGGAGATGTGCTCGCGGATGCTTTTGTTGATTACCCTTTGTACCATCCTCATCCTGGTTGGGCAGAGCAGAATCCTGCTGAGTGGTGGCAGGCGACTCTCAGCGCCGTGCGCACCTGTCTCGTACAAGGGGCCACACAGGGTGCTCAAGTTTCTGATGTCCGTGGGGTAGGACTCTCCGGACAGATGCATGGTGTCGTCTTGCTCGACGCTGAGCAACGTGTGCTGCGTCCGTGTATTATCTGGGCCGACCAGCGGAGCGAGGCGCAATGTCGCTGGATGACGGAAAGGGTGGGGGCAAGCCGCCTCATCGAGTATGTGAGTAATCCTGCCCTGACCGGCTTCACGGCCCCGAAATTGCTCTGGATCCGGGAGAACGAACCAGAAATCTTTGCCAAAGCCAGTACCCTCCTGCTGCCCAAGGACTACATCCGCTATCGCCTCACCGGAGTAATGGCCATGGAGATTTCGGATGCGGCTGGGACTTGCCTGCTCGATGTGAAGCACGGCAAGTGGTCAGAGGAAGTCCTCAAAGCGCTCGAGCTGGCTCCTTCTCTCTTGCCGCCTGTTGTCGCTGCTGATGCTGCCTGTGGCACGATTACCGAGGAGGTGGCCGAGCTTTCGGGATTACGTGCAGGTACGCCTGTAGCTGGTGGTGGGGCCGACAATGCCTGCGGTGCTGTTGGCAATGGCGTCGTGGTGCCCGGGCTAGGTCTCGTCTCGATTGGGACCAGTGGCGTCGTTCTGGCCTATGCCGAGACGCCGCAAGTCGATACCTCTGGCCCCGTTCCGCGTGTGCATACCTTCAATCATGCTGTTCCGCATGCCTGGTACCTCATGGGAGTGACGCAAGGCGCTGGCCTCTCCCTGCGCTGGGTGCGCGACAATATCGGCCTGCTGGAACGAGCGCTCGAACGTTGGACAGCCATGGATGTCTACGAGTTGCTAGCCAAGGAGGCGGAAAGCGTTACACCAGGAAGTGATGGCCTGATATTTCTACCCTATCTCCAGGGTGAGCGCACACCACACCTGGATGCCTATGCGCGTGGTGGTTGGATCGGTCTCACTGCCCGTCATGACCGACGTCACCTGATCCGTTCTGTCCTGGAGGGCGTGGCCTTTAGTCTCAAAGACTGTTTCGCCATTCTCCGTGAGCAAGGATTACAAGTGGAGCAGATGCGTGCGACCGGCGGTGGGGCAAAAAGTCCACTCTGGCGACAGATCATTACCGATGTGCTTGGCGTCGAACTGGTAACGACAAATGCCACCGAAGGGCCAGCCTTTGGCGCAGCACTGCTAGCTGGTGTCGCCGGTGGGGTGTATCCATCAGTGCAGCAAGCCTGTGAGCAAACAGTGCGCATTGTGGAACGTACCGAGCCAAACCCACAGGCGGTCCAGGCCTATGTGAAGGCCTACGAGACCTATCGAGCGTTATATCCGGCATTGAAGCCGATTATCAGCCACCCAACCTAGTTGGTGTTTATAGCGGAGAGCAAAAAGATTGAGCGGTGTGGTAAAATGAGGGCATGAAAGCCTATTCAGAAGATGTGCGAGGGCATTTCCTAACTCAAAAAACTGGGGTAAACTGACTCCAAGAGGAATTGGGCAAGCGCAGTGCCATCGAACGCTTCTTTGGCCGCGTCTTGCTCTTCTTCCACTTACAGCGCCCGCCACTCTCCGGCTGGTCAACCATCGCTCGACAGGTCGCCTTGACCTACACCGCCATCATCATTGTCGCTCTGGCTGCCCAACAAGCAGGCCGTCCTGATCTCATCCGCTCTCCCAAGCGGGTTTTAGCTCATACTTGGGAGGGATTCTGAGTTAAGAAACGCCCTCAAAGAGGTTGAAAAAGGACTGCCAGGACAAAGGAGGACGGAACAGATGGACTCTCGGACAGACGCCGTTGATCGCAAAAACGTCTGGCATGACTACCAGGATGAGCTGGTCTATGCCCTCGGGCGTCTTGAGGCCTTTGGAGCCCTGATTGTCTTCTCGCTTCCTGCCCCTCGCCTTCAGTTTTGGGTTGCGCTCCTGGCGTGCGGGTCACTTCAGGCTCAGAGCCGCTAGGGAGACCTCCTGAAACAGGTGCAGATCAATGCAACATTGAAAGAGGAGAATGCGCAGATGTTGGAGCATCGCTTTGGGGTTCCTCCTGAGAAGCAGGCAGCCTACATCGATTCCTATGCGCAAACCTACTTTGACCGAAGCGTGTGGGTCTAAAAGATCTGCTTCTTACCGAAGTTGGAGTCTCCGTCGCATGTGATTGTGCTTGCTACTCAGAGCATTTGTTCCTGCATTGACGTTTGAGGCAATGCACATCCAATGTAGAGCATCGTTGGGGATTGTCAGTTTTGACGTAGTTAGGTATAATGAGTGTCGTGAGGTGGTAAAGGAATACTCATCCTTATTAAGCATCAAGCTATCCCTCAGTGCAGAGTTGACGTTCACATGGTGGAACAAGGGTCACGCAGATCATGGGAAGCATAGAAGTTATGATGGTCAGTAAGGAGGCATGGTGTCACGGAAGCTCCGACAGTGGCGCACAGATTTACAGCTTGTGGGCTTTTATCTGGATCATCAAACTGGAAGTCATCAAATATGGAAGCACCCGCTTATCCCAGGCATAAGCGTGAACCTTGTAGGCAAGGATAGTGCCGACGCCAAGCCTTATCAGGAGCGTGAGATACGAGAAGCGATGCGGAAGCTTCAAGAAGCACAAGAACAGCAAGGGAGACACAAGCCATGAGTGAACTACATTACTCAATGTTGATCCAGTGGTCTGATGAAGATCAAGCTTACCTCGTGCGGCTCCCTGACTGGGAGCGAGCCGAACGTGTACTCGGACCGGTCACCCATGGTGATACGTACGCTGAGGCATTGGAGCACGGACTAGAAGCTCTCGAGGCGCTAATTGCTTCAGCGAACAAGCATCACGAGACATTGCCAGAACCACAAACGTTCGCAGCAGCATAAATTCGGTAAGGGTGACTGTGTTGCAAAAACTCTCAAAGGAGACCTTGCAGGAGCAACTTGCTCTTTGCGAGAAGAATCAAAAGACACAGAAACGCCTCCGATTCACGTGAGGCATCACAAGAGAAACATGGACTCATACCATTTCGTACCTTTTTGGTCCTCATATGAGGCAGGTACATATGGATTTCCGAGGCATGCACTCACTGAAGCACTCGTGAGCTATATTGCCCCTGCAGCCATTACTGCTCGCTTCCTGTAAAAGCCCTTGTGAACTGGCTTCCTGTGTGATGATAGCGGGAGACGGGGCTCGAACCCGCGACAGCCTGCTTGGAAGGCAGGGTGTCACAAAATCGCCGCTCGTTTGCCATGAACTGGCTTTATTGGCTCGTGTATACCATACGTTTAAAATGTGAGCGGCTCTGACAAAAGATGTCACGTGCATTTTTTGTTGCTTTCGGCAAAAGATGTCACGTTCTGACGAAGGCAGGATTTCACGAGCTCAGGGCGCTCTAGAACAACTTTACCAGAACTTTTGTGTAAATACAAGGGAGGCAGGAGGTCTACCAGGGCAATCGCATCTAAATTGTGAGGAGGTGATAGAATAAAGGTCAAAAACCGCAAGAAGTTGAGGGAGGAAGATGGAAGAAGCAAGCAGGAATACCCTGCAAAGCATGTTTGAGGCCATAGAAGATCCGCAAGTGGATCGAACCAAACAGCATCAATTGCTCGATATCATCATCATCGCGATATTAGGAGTACTCTGTGGAGCGGAGGGATGGGTGGACATCGAGTCTTTTGGCAAAACCAAAGAGGCCTGGTTGAAAACCTTTTTAGAGCTGCCCAATGGCATCCCCTCTCATGATACCTTTGGTCGCGTGTTTGCGCGAATAGACCCGAAGCAGTTTGAGGAGTGTTTCCTGAACTAGTGGGTCAGTTGCCAAGTCCTGTCGTGATATGGTAGAATAAAGGCACAAGAAACCCATTCCCCACGTATTCGAAGGAAATTTCCATGTCCCATCCACTTACCCAACCCCTTCGTGCCCTGACCGAAGAAGAACGAACCGAACTGGTTCGCGTGAAGCGTGCCTGTCATGAACCTGTGAGCCGTCACCGTCGAGCGGTGGCCTTGTTGGCGGTCTCCGAAGGCAGGAGTCTGATCAACGCAGCGAAGACCGCGGGCTGGCGCGCCTATGAGACGGTCAGCCGCTTGATCCGTCGCTTTAACGTGCGTGGACTTGCAGCTCTCGATGATCTGCCACGCAGTGGGCATCCACGCCAGTATGGACCAGCCGAGCGCGCCCGTATCGTACAAGAACTGCACCGCCCTCCAGCTCGCAAGGAGGATGGGACGGCGACCTGGTCGCTCACCCTGTTACGCCGGGCGTTGCGAGCCGCTCCAGACGGCCTGCCGCGTGTGAGTACCTTCACCATCATTCACATCTTACACGAAATGGGCTACAGCTGGCAGAGAAGCCGCAGCTGGTGCCAGACCGGCAAGACGCTGCACCGCAGCAAGGATGGCGAGGTGTACGCGCGCTTCGACCCGCTGAGCCAGAAGAAGCAGGCGGTGATCGAGCGCGCCTATCAACTCGCCGAGCGCCTCGGGCTGCAGCTCTGGTGTGAAGACGAAGGGGGTCCGTATCAAACGATCCCGCAGCCAGGCTCCTCCTGGCAACTTCAGGGCCTGCCGGTGCGCCTGGCCCATCAATACATCCGTGGCAAGCCGCTCAAGCTGCTCACGTTGTTGCGTCCGGCCACCGGCGAGGTGCGCGCGGAACCGGTGGAGCGGAGTACGAACGCCATTTTGCATCCCTGGTTGAAGCGGGAACTCGAAGCCATCCTCAAGCAGTGCCCTCCTGCCCCAGAGGGAGTTCCCAAGGGACGACGCTGGCAAGACTGGGATATCTACCCGGCCGCCAAGCAGTTGGACCGCTTTTTCCCGCCGGTGCGGGTGCTGCTCATCTGGGATAATCTGGCTGGGCATAAAAGCTACAGTATCGTGCAGTGGTGTGCCGAGCACGGCATCCTGCTGCTCTCGACGCCCAATGCTGGCTCCTGGCTCAACATGGCCGAATCGGTGCAGCGCATCATCAAAGCACGGGCGCTGGCGGGTCAGCATGTCTATGACGTGGAGATCCTCAAAGACTGGTTCCGCGACACCATTGACGCCTGGAATCGCCATCCTACCCCATTTGTGTGGGGTGGCAAGCGGCATGCCCGTCGCGACCGCGCCTATGCCAGGCGGCATCGACTGGGGGGTTCAGGGGCCACTACCAGCTATATCCTTCCTCGGCGCATCCGGTCCGTTCACTTCTACAAACCGGCAGGCAACACGACAGGACTTGGCAACTGACCCACTAGTCCTATGCAGACAAAGACGATAGCAACACCACTGGCTGATAGTATCCTCGATCGAAGCACCTATTGTCGTTTTGTATTTTCAACCCTTTCTATCCAAACCTGAGCGCGAACAATTCGCGAGATAAGGAGGACGTGACGATGCCACTCTATATGGATACTCATCACAAGGTGGAGGGATTGACCTCTGAAGCGGTCACCGCTGCCCACCAGAAAGACCTTGAGGTTCAGAACAAGTACGGAGTCAAGTACTTGCGGTACTGGTATGATGAAGGCACCGGCAAGGTGTTTTGCCTCTGCGAGGCTCCAAGCAAAGAAGCAGCTGAGGCGGTACATCGCGAGGCCCACGGGGGAGTCGCAGATGAGATCACTGAGGTCAGGGAAGGCACGTAAGAGCGAGTCATACCATCGAGAACTCGCTAGCTTGAAGCTAGCGAGTTCCTTTGGCTCCGGTAAGCAGTTCTCTTGTTGCCTAGCATCCCCATCGTAAAAACCAGCCTCTTTTGTGCCACCATTCTGGGAAAGTCCCTTTGGTATATTGCGATAGTTTGTAAGCAAACGAACTCACTTAATGTGATCTTGGTGGCGAATTCAAAAAACGAGCGCGGACCATGCAGAGGGAAGCAAAAAGAGGCTTATCTCTCTTGCTACGAGCACATTAGGGACTCTCCGATTGAGCCGAATACGCAAGCAAAAGTTGACAATGAAAGTGCAGCCCATAAAAATTTTATGCGCAAAAAAGCGGTAGTGACATAGGTATTTCCTTTCTTTCCAACTACACATGTTCCTCATGGATCGATTGCAGCGTCTGCAGTGCTTCGTCGACATGTCTCTTCGAGGTGAATTGCGAGAAGAAGATGCTACGGACAATTCCCTGTCTGTCGGTGATGTACGTCACACGCCCCGGCAGCCCGAAAGCTGTGGGAACTCCATAACGCTTTCTGATTACGCCGTCTACGTCGCTCAACAGGATGAAGGGGAGTTGATGTTCTTTGGCGAACTGTCGATGTGACTCCACCGAATCGGAGCTGACCCCAATTACTTCCGCTCCAGCGTCTTTGAAGACCTCGTAATTGTCCCGAAATGCGCACGCCTCTTCAGTACAGAGGGAAGTGTTATCCTTCGGATAGAAATACAGCACGATATGTTTCTTACCGAGAAAATCCCCAAGGCTTACTGGCGCACCTGATTGGGAGAGGAGCGTAAAGTCTGGGGCCTTGTCGCCTACCTGCACCTTGCCTTTCGCTGGTTGTGTCTGGTCGTCATGCATAC
>Ga0209159_1002000_pt1 | contig 14688 bp, 7 predicted proteins | sample GraSoiAngelo_144_FD_185901 | JGI IMG/M metagenome (GOLD analysis project Ga0209159, IMG submission 185901) | Grasslands soil microbial communities from the Angelo Coastal Reserve, California, USA - 14_1009_02_40cm (SPAdes) (version 2) | ecosystem: Environmental > Terrestrial > Soil > Grasslands ...
CTCGTCGTGCCGGACTTCGGCTCAATTCGCGGAAGCCACGACTTATCGATCGAGAAGGTATCCCCGTCGCACAGGATCACACCCCGCTCGACGACGTTCTGCAGCTCGCGAATGTTGCCCGGCCAATCGTACGCCTTGAGCTGGTCCAAAGTGCTCTTCGACACGTGTCGAATGACCTTGCCGGCCTTCTTGGCGAACCGACCGATGAGGGACTCGACGAGCAACGGAATGTCGTCGACGCGCTCGCGCAGTGCGGGTAGTCGGATCGGGAAGACGTTGAGGCGGTAGAACAAGTCTCGACGGAACGTGCCTTCCGCCACGGCCGCACTCAGGTCCCGGTTGGTAGCCGCGATGACTCGCACGTCCACCGACACAGTTTGGTTCCCACCCACTCGCTCGAACTCTCGCTCCTGAAGAACCCGGAGCAACGCGACTTGGGTTGCGGGCGGAAGCTCGCCGACCTCATCCAGGAAAATCGTGCCGCCGTCGGCCGCTTCAAAGCGCCCCACACGCCGCTGCAGCGCGCCCGTGAAGGAGCCCTTTTCGTGCCCGAACAGCTCGGACGCAATCAGCGAGGCCGGAATCGCGGCGCAGTTCACGCGAATGAAGGCGCCGGCTGACCGCTTGGAACGATCGTGAATGGCATGAGCGATCAGCTCTTTGCCGGTTCCGGTCTCCCCCAGGATCAGGACCGTGGAATCAGTAGGGGACACTTTCGAGACCTGCGACAGCACCCGACGCAGCACCTCGGATGAGCCGATGATCTCGTCGAACATGGAAGAACGCACGATGTCTTCACGCAACGCGAGAGTCTCGTTTCGCAGTCTGTCTTCGCTGCGCTTGCGATCATCGATGTCGGTTCCCGTTGCATACCAGCGAACGATTCTTCCGTCCGCGTCCAATAGCGGGTTGTAACAGATGAGAAACCAGCGGTACCTGCCGTCTTTTCCGAGGGCGCGTTGTTCGTGGCTGAACGGAACAGGCCTCGACAGTGCGCTCTGCCGTGCTTCGCGCAGCCTCTCGAGGTCCTCGGGATGAAAGATGCGCGCGCGATAGTCCTCGGCTCGAACCTCCTCCAAGGACAGCCCGGTGTACTCGAGCGCCGCGCGATTCGTATAGAGAGGACGCCCCTCGGGACTCAAGACGATGATCGCTTGCGGAATGGCGTCGGTGATTCGACGAAGCTCTTCTTGGTCCTGCTGCAGCGCGACTTGAGCCCGTTTCAGGTCATCGATGTCGGTGTTCGTTCCATACCATCTGACGATGTTGCTCAGTTCGTCACGCAACGGCTCGAATCGGAGCAGGAACCACCGATACTCCCCGTCGTAGCGTCGCATACGGGCTTCGATCTCACCCGCCTCCCCCGAAGATTGGAGGGCGGTCCACGTCTCCATCAGCGGGTCGAGGTCATCGGGTTGGAAGGCGGCTCTCCATCCCCAGCCGGAGGCCTCCTGTGGGGAAAGACCCGTATAGTCATACCATCGTTGGTTGTGGAACTCGTTGGAACCGTCTGGAAGATTGCACCAAGCCAGCACGGGGATCGTGTTGATGATCCTCCGTAGGTCAGCATCGACTCTCTTCGCCTCGGTGAGAGCGTTCTCGAGATCCTCTCTGCTCGGCGGCGATGCGACGTGCGTCACGCCTTCTCCAGTGTGATCAAGAGTCACCGCGCGACACCCCATAAAGGGCTGCTACCTGCAAGGCCCGCAACGGGGTCCTGGGTCAGGTTCGGAAGTCGTTCGGTGGCCGAGCTTCGCCGGAGCTCATGCATCGTCCACGGAACCGTCGCGCCCGATATGAGTCGGCCGGCTGCACGAGGGGCGCGCTGGCAGGCCGAAGGACCCCAGGCAGGCCCCGCCACCTCCGGGAGGCGGTTGGCGCCCACGACTCCCACGTGTTCCCCCATAGCCCCAGCGGTACGCCATGTCGAGATTGGCCCGAGCGTCACGCTAGTTCCGCATGGATGGCAGCTTGTGATCCGGAAGGACGCAGGCCACGGCCGCGTCGGCGCGTTCATGCTGCGGCACGGGTCCCAGCGCAGGCCGCCGTCGACGATGAACTCGGAGCCGGTCGAGAAGCTGGCCTCGTCGGAGGCGACGAACAGCACCAGGCGCGTGATCTCCTCAGGCTCGGCCACGCACGGAATCGCCATGATAGCTTCAGGCGCGGTCCGGGTACCTGACCGATGGCCGCTAAAGCTTCGCTTCGACCCCCGCTGTGCCGCTTCCCAGCAGCCGTAACCCTGGATCGCGCGCGCTACGGCGACGATCGCCAGGACCGGGTACCCTAAGCTATTGTTTTTCCGTGGGTTACCCAACTAGCGCGAGCGGTTCAGCACCAGGGCATCCGCAGAACCGCTTTCCGACCAGGGGGTTACCGACGACTTACACAGAGACTGACACACTGGGACAGCATTTCGTCCAAAACTCTTGGAAATTCGTACTATTCACACTACACGCGAGGCACTTAAAAGTCCGCGGCGGCTTGGGCTTTTCCGAAAATGGCTCGCGCCACCGTCTCAACAATGGCGCCGGGCCGCCCGCCCCGCCACGGACGCGCTCACAAGAAAGGGGGGGCCGATGCCGGCGTCCCTATCGATCCCTTCCCCCGCTCTCGAAGGGGCCCCCCTGCCCCATTTTTGCAAAGGACCCCCGCCCCCCGTATGCTCCGCAAGCTTAACCGTCGTCGCTCAGCGGGCGTGGCGGAATGGCAGACGCAGCGGACTTGAGGAAAACTTGAGTGCTCGCCCGGAAACGGGCGATGCAGAACTGCCCAAATTCGGGGAACCCTCTCACATGGCGATCCCGAGCCAAGCCCGGTCGCAACCCAACCGGGAAGGTGTAGAGACTAGACGGGCAGCACCTAACCCCGGGTTTCACCCCGGGCATGGTGAAGGGATAGTCCAGACCGCAAACCTGGCCTCTCTGCTCCCGAGTGCAGTGAGCCAGGGCGGCGAAAGCCGTAGACGGTAAGAAAATCCGCGGAGCTTAACCGCTCGTGGGGGTTCAAATCCCTCCGCCCGCATACCCTCTTTCCCACCGGGGAAACAGCGGGCCACCATGTCCCTGCCCGGCGGGTCGGGCGGGATCGGCCAGTGCTTCACGTGGACGCCTCGATCGAAATTCTTTCGAGTGTTCTCAGGCACGACGCCAGCCGCTCACATATGAGCGTCGACGGATCAGAAGCGACCGATCAGGGTATCGCCAGTCCTGGTGACAAAGTGGAGCAGCTCCGTCTCCCCGCCCCCCTCGAAGGGGATCAGGCGCCCGACGCCGAGGTCGGCATAGCGGCGCACCGTGTCCGCGTCGAGGTGGACCGCCGGCGTGACGCTGATCTCGAACCCTGCGAGACCGCCCGGACGGCCGAGATCGCGAGCCGCCTGCTCTAGACCGGCGACGCAGCGCGCCGTCTCGTCGACATCGAGCGCGAATCCGTACCAGCCCGACGCATGGCGGAGCGCGCGCCGGAAGGCTTCGGGCGTGTGTCCGCCGATGACGATCGGCGGATGGGGCGACTGCGCGGGCCGCGGCCACGCCTGGACGCCGCGAAACGCGAAGAATCGACCGTGATACTCCGGCTTGTCCTGCGTCCAGATCGCGAGCATCGCCTGGAGGTACTCGATCGCGCGCTCCCCCTTGTCAGTGAACGGGATGCCGAGCGCGTCGAACTCGGCCTTCAGGAACCCGACCCCGAGGCCGAAGATGAGGCGCCCGCCGGAGACGACGTCGACGCTCGCGAGCTCCTTCGCCAGGACCAATGGATTGCGCTGCGGCAGGATGATGATCCCGGTACCGAGCTTCACGCGCTGGGTGTGCGCCGCGACGAACGCGAGCGAGACGGCCGGATCGAGAAGCGCGCTTTTCGGGTCGAGGTGCTGAGCGAGGCGGCGCCTCGATTGGTGGCCGATGCCGTGCGGCACGGGCGAGGCCGGCACCTGCGGGTCCGGGTCCGGCAGGACGATGTGCTCCCCCGTCCAGACCGACTCGAATCCGGCGGCCTCCGCCGCCTGTGCGACGCGGACCGCCGTCACGGGGTCGCTGCACGGTCCCATGTTGATGCCGAACAGGCCGAACTTCATCATGCGTACCCGCCCGACGCCTCGATGCGCTCGCCGGTCAGCCAGCCGGACTGGTCCGAGGCGAGGAACGCCACGGTGCGCGCGATGTCGTCCGGCCGGCCGGGGCGGCCGAGCGCCGTGCGTGCGACCATCTGCTTCGCGGCGTCGCTCGCGGCGTCCAACCCGATGGCTTCGGAGCCCTCGGTGAGGACGTAGCCCGGATTCACCGAGTTGACGCGGATGTTTTTCGGCGCGAGCTCCACCGCGAGCACACGGGTCATGGTGTCAAGCGCGCCCTTCGTCGCCGAGTAGACGACCAACGCCGCCGCCGGCTTCGTGCTCGCGATCGAGCCGATGTTGATGACGGTCCCGCCCGACGGCCCGAAGTGCTTGACCGCCTCCTGGGTCGCGAGAAGCGGGCCGAGGACGTTCGTGTCGAAGTGCCAGCGGTACTCGGCCTCCGTGACCTCCTCCAACGGCTGGAAGTGGAACACCCCGGCGTTGTTCACGAGCACGTCGAGTCTCCCGAACGCCTTCCTCGTCTCCGCGAAGAGCCGCCGGACGTCGCTCGCCTTCGAGACGTCACCCTGGACGGCGATCGCCGTGCCGCCGGTCTCCGCGATCTCGGCGACGACGCGCTCGGCGCCCGCCTTGCTCGACACATAGTTCACGACCACCGCGGCGCCCGCGGCGGCCAGCTCCTTCGCGATCCCGGCGCCGATGCCCTTCGACGCGCCGGTCACGACCGCCACCTTGCCCTTCAGCTCGCTCATGATGCCCCTCCTTCCTGCGGATACTCGCTTCGACGATTAGACAATCGTCTCCGCAAGCAGCGTGCCGCCCTAGCAAGGCCCGAGAGCTGAAGGGCCATCCTGCGACTGGGATGCCGAAGTCGGCAATCGTGCCGACGTGTTCGGCACCAGCACGGACGTCACAGGACTTCGCGCGCCGGCCATGGGCCCATCGCCGCAGCGTGCGCCTGGCACGGCGGTTGCGAAGGACGGAAGCCGATGCTGCGCATCACCGACACCTTGCACGTGACCCCGGACGGCCGGGCCACCTGGACGCTGCGGTTGGAGGGTACGCTCAAGGACGAATGGGTCAGAGAGCTCCGGCGGGCGTGGCGGCGCATCCGAGAGGCACAGCCTGGAGTTCCCGTCCGGGTCGAGCTTGCGGAAGTCCGTTTCGTCGATCCGGCCGGAAAGGTGCTGCTTGCCGAGATGTACCGCGACGGCGTCGAGATCGTCGCCGGCGACTGCCTCGCCGCCGTCATCCTTGACGACATCGTAGAACGGTCGACCCGCGATCGGCGCGCCCGCTAGTCGCCGTGTATGCCACGGGACTTCACAGGCTCGGGCGGATCGGAAGCGCCACTCCGCTCGACTGGGCACGCCTGGTCCACTATTCGTCAGATGGCATCGCCCGTCCCGCGAGCGGACGGCGTATCGTCGCTGAGAATGGCGAAGAACGACGAGCTCTCGTCCGAGTCAGACGCCATCGCATCCACGGGGGGCACCACCCTGGCGGCGCGATTCCAGGCGCTGCTGTCCGTCGCCGAATCGATCAGCTCGTGTCGAGAGCCCGAGGAGCTCTTCGGCCGCCTGGCGGCCGAGCTGCAGCGGGTCGTGCGGTTCGACTTCATCGGCGTCGTGCTCTACGACCCCGAGCGCGGCGTCGTGCGGGCCGCGAGGCTGGAGACCGGCAGCACCGCGCTCGTGCCCCGCGAGGAGGAGGTCGCGACGGAGACGCCGCACGCGATGGTGATCGACTCGCAGCAGCCGCTCATCGTGCCGGACACCGGTGCTGAAACGCGATGGCCCGAGAGAATGGCGGTGATCCGTAAAGACGGTATCGCAAGCTTCTGCGTCCTCCCCCTCACGACCATTCACACGCGACTCGGCACACTCGGATTCGCGCGGCGCGACCACGCGACGTACACCGACGCCGAGGTCCAGTTCATGGGCGAGGTGGCGAAGCTCGTGGCCGTCGCGATCGAGAATGCCATGGCGTTCCGGGAGATCGCGCGACTCAAGGACAAGCTCGCCGAGGAACGCCTGTACCTCGAGAGCGAGATTCGGAGCGAGCAATCGTTCGAGCACATCGTCGGCGACAGTCCCGCGCTGCACCGGACGCTCCAGCAGGTGGAGATCGTCGCACCGACCGATTCGACGGTCCTGCTTCTCGGCGAAACGGGCACGGGCAAGGAGCTGCTCGCGCGGGCCATCCACGACCGAAGCCACCGCCGCGACCGCACGTTCGTGAAGCTCAACTGCGCCGCGATTCCGTCCGGTCTCCTCGAGAGCGAGCTCTTCGGGCACGAGCGGGGCGCCTTCACCGGCGCCATCGCCCAGAAGATCGGCCGCTTCCAAGTGGCCGACGGCGGCACGCTGTTCCTCGACGAGGTCGGCGAGATCCCGCTCGAGCTCCAGCCGAAGCTGCTGCGCGTCCTGCAGGAGCAGGAGTTCGAGCGGATCGGCAGTACGAAGACGATCAAGGTCGACGTCCGCCTCATCGCCGCGACGAACCGCGACCTCCTTCGGATGGTGGAAGAGCAACGGTTCCGGGACGATCTCTACTACCGGCTGAACGTGTTCCCGATCCATGCCCCGCCGCTCCGCGAGCGGCCCGAGGACATTCCTGCCTTGGTGAGCTACTTCGTCCAGCGGCTCGCGCGTCCCATGAACCGCCGGGTGGAGGTCATCCCGAGCGAGACGCTGGACGCGCTGCGTCGGTACGCTTGGCCCGGGAACATCCGCGAGCTCGCGAACCTCATCGAGCGCGCGATGATCCTTTCCGGCGGCCGGACGCTCCAGGTGCCGCTCGACGACCTCACGCGGCGTCGGGAAGCCGCGACGATCGGCCACCATGGCACGGCGGGCCGGGCCGTCGAGCGCGCCGATATCCTGCGTGCCCTCGAACAGGCGAACTGGGTGCTGGGAGGCCCGCGGGGTGCGGCAGCGCGGCTCGGCATGAAGCGTACGACGTTGCAGTCGCTGATGAAGCGACTCCGGATCGAAAAGCCCGCCTGATCCTCCCGGGCGCCGCACGGTGAGCGGCACACTCGGTGCCGAGATTCGGCACGTGTGTCGAGCATCGGCACCGACCAAGGTCCCGGTGTTCGTGGATGAGTCCCCTGGATGCCACCGGCACAGGCCGGCACGGCGCTTGCGGAACGCGCGGGTGAGGCAGGACACCATGAGCGCGATCGAGGGGCTGCGGGGCATCCGCACCGATCGACGACACCGCGATCACGGATGGAAGGACACACGACCGTCCCCGAGCTTGGGCACGGCTCACCTCTCCGCCTCGAAAACGGGATTGGTGTTGGTCGGCGGTGGAGCGCGCGGCGCGTATCAGGCGGGGGTGTTGCAGGGTCTGGCAGAGATCGTGGGAGGGCGTTTCGGAGATCGGCCGCCGTTCGACGTGGTCACGGGGATCTCCGCGGGGGCGATCAACGCGGCCTACCTGGCGTCGAGAGCGGATCGCATGGCGGAGGCGAGTGCTGGTCTCGCGGCGCTCTGGGGCGACCTTCGGATCGACCGGGTGATGCGCACCGATGCCGTCTCGCTCTTCTCGATCGGAACCCGTTGGCTACGCGATCTCACGTTGGGAGGCCTGCTGAAGCCGGACGCGCGCTCGAACCACCTCCTCGATACGACGCCGCTTCGGGAGTTTCTCATCGCGAACATCGATTTCGAGGCGATCGCGCGTCACATCGCGAGCGACATCTTGCACGGCTTCGCCGTGTCCGCGACGAGCTACACGACCGGCACCGCCGTCACCTTCTTCGACGGACACGACGCGCCCGAGCCCTGGACCCGGAGCGCTCGGCTCGGCTGGCGGGCGAGGATCGGCCTCGATCACGTCCTGGCCTCGGCCTCCATTCCCATTCTGTTCCGACCGGTCTTCGTCGAGGGGGCGTTCTACGGCGACGGCGGCGTCGGCATGGCGACGCCACTCAGCCCGGCGATCCATCTCGGAGCCGACAGAGTCGTCGCCATCTCCGTGCGCCATTCGCCCGACCGGGACTCAAACGTACACGTGAATTACGTGGGCCACGACCAAGGCGACATCTCGATCGCCGATATCGCCGGCGTGATGCTCAATGCGGCGTTCATGGATGCGCTCGACAGCGATGCAGAGCGCCTGATCCGCATCAATCACACCCTCACGCTCATCGAAGAACGGCGACGTGCCGAGCACCCTCACTGGCTCCGCTCGATCCCGTTGCTCGTCATCCGGCCGTCCGTCGACCTCGGAGCTCTGGCGGCCGATCAATTCAGCAGGTTGCCGGCGACGCTCCGGTATCTCACGCGCGGGATCGGCGCCTCGCCGGAACGCGGGGCGGACTTCGTGAGCTACCTCGCGTTCGATCCGAGCTACACGCGGCCGCTCATCGAGATCGGGCGTAGAGACGCCGTGGCGCAAAAGGATGAGATCGAAGCCTTCTTTTCGTCGCGTCCGGCGACGTGCACGCCGGCCGCTGGCGGGCGTCACGCCTCGTAGCGGGGGCGTAAGCTTCCCCGGAGCTACGCGGTGGCGACGCGTGCCGCCGAAGAGATTCGGCCGGCCGCGCCCTGATCGTTGTTCCAGCGGTGGCACGGCCGACGCGTACCGCGCGACTCGCCGTGAACCCCGGGCAACTCCGGTGCATGACGCGCACGATGCGTTCCTCGGCTGGCTGCGATGCTGCCGAGGCTCGGCACGGGTGCCGAGCTTCGGCACGCACCGCTCACGTTGTCTTCATTGCGGACCCTCGACATCGAAGCCCGACGGCAGGCACGCCGATTGCGGGTGTCGCTCCCAGGACCATGGAAAAGCCAAGCGCGACCGACCGCCACGGGAACATGGACACGCCACTGGCGCTGATCCGGCGGCACGAGGGCAACCGGATTCGATGAACATGGCGCGCCTCGCGACGTCACGCATCCCGGTGAGCCATTCCGTTCCTCTCCTGCGCTGGGGACGGCGGCTTCCCTGTGCCGCGATGCTCACTGCGTTCGCGATCTCCCTCGGCACCGCATGCAAGCGAGCCGAGTCCTCGGCGCCGCCGCCGCCCGACGTCCTCGTGACGGCCGCCGTCCAGAAGGACGTGCCGATCTACCGCGAGTGGGTGGGAACGACGGTCGGCTTCGTGAACGCCCAGGTCATGCCTCGCGTGCAGGGGTATCTGCTCAAGCAGTACTACCAGGACGGCGCGTACGTGACTGCGGACCAACTCCTCTTCGAGATCGACGATCGTCCCTACAAGGCGGCGCTCGACCAGACCCTCGGCGACCTCGCGCAGCAGCAGGCCACCCTCAAGAAGAATCAGCTCAATGTCGAGAAATACAAGCCGCTCGCGGCGCAGGGCGCGGCGACCAAGCAGGAACTCGACGACGCCGTCCAGGCGACACAGGCGAGCGAGGCTCAGGTGAAGGGAGCCGAGGCGGCCGTCGAGAACGCGCGCCTCAACGTGGGATGGACGAAGGTCTACTCGCCGATCGCGGGGATCGCCGGCATTGCGCCGGTCCAGGTGGGCGACCTCGTGACCCCGTCGACCGTGCTCACGAACGTCTCCCAGGTCGATCCGATGAAGGTCACCTTCCCGATCACCGAGCGCGAATACCTCCGCTACGCGGATCGGATCCGGGAGCATCAGGAGAGGGGCCGGGCAAAGGACGAGCCCGAGCTCCAGCTGATCCTCGTCGACGGCAGCACGTATCCCCATCCCGGCCGGTTCTACGTCGCGAACCGGCAGGTCGATCAGCAGACGGGGACGATTCTGGTGCAGGCCCTCTTCCCGAACCCCGACACCGTCCTCCGCCCGGGCCTGTACGCCAAGGTCCGCGCTCCCACGGAGACGCGGCGGGGCGCCGTCGTGATCCCCCAACGCGCGGTGCAGGAGATCCAGGGCGTGTACCAGGTGGCCGTCGTCGGAGCGGACGACAAGGTCGCCCTACGCATGGTGAAACCGGGCGAGGAGGTGGACGGGCTCTGGATCGTCGACGACGGCCTTCAACCCGACGAACGCGTCGTGACCGAGGGCCTCCAGAAGGTGAAGGACGGGATCGTCGTGCGCCCGAAGCCGGACACCTCCGTCCCGGCCGCACCGGCGCCGCCCGTGCAAGGATAAGGCCGTCGTGTCGCGGTTCTTCATCGACCACCCGATCGTCGCGCAGGTGCTCGCGATCCTGACCATGATCGGCGGCGCCGTCATGATCTTCCGCCTGCCGATCGCGCAGTTCCCCGAGATCGCGCCGCGCCAGATCCAGACCACCGCGACGTACACCGGCGCCGACGCGCTCACTGTCGAGCAGTCCGTCGCCACCCCGATCGACGAACAGGTGAACGGCGCGAAGCGCATGATCTACATGCAGGCGATTTCCGCGAACGACGGCACGATGACGTTCCAGGTGTCGTTCGACGTCGACTCGAACATCGACATGGACCAGGTGCAGGTGCAGAACCGCCTCGCGCAAGCCCAGGCGAACCTGCCCGCTGCGGTGAACGCCTATGGCCTCACGACGATCCAGACCGCGGGCTTCCCGTTGCTCGTCTTCACGATGACCTCGCCGAACCACACGTGGGATCAGACATTTCTGTCGAACTACCTCGCGATCAACGTCCAGGACGAGCTCGCCCGCGTGCCCGGGATCGGCCAGGTCCGCATCTTCGGCGCGTCAAACTATGCGATGCGGGTGTGGGTGTCGCCGGCCACGATCGCCAACATGGGCCTCACGGTGACCGACCTCGTGAACGCCATCGCGGCCCAGAACGTCGTGAATCCCGCTGGCCAGATCGGCGGCGAGCCGGTGCCGCCCGGACAGCAGCTGACGTACACCGTCCGCGCGCGCGGGCGCCTGATGAATGCCGAGGAGTTCGGCGACATCGTCGTCCGCGCCAACGCCGACGGGTCGTTCGTCCGTCTCAAGGACGTCGCCCGCATCGAGCTCGGCGGCGAGAACTACAACATGCAGGCGTACACCAACGGTGCGCCGGCGGCGCTGTTCGCGCTCTACCAGGTCCCCGGCTCGAACGCCCTCGAGGTGGCCAACCGCGTGAAGTCGGCCATGGCACGCCTCGCGGAGCGTTTTCCCTCGGACATGCGTACCGACCTGACGCTCGACACGACTATCCCCGTGACCGAGGGCGCGAAGGAGATCCTCATCACCCTGGCCGAGGCGATCGGGCTCGTCCTCCTGGTCGTGTTCGTCTTCCTCGGGAGCTTTCGGGCGACGTGGGTCCCGATCCAGACCATCCCGGTGTCCCTGGTCGGCACCTTCCTCTTCTTCCCGATGCTCGGCTTCACGATCAACACGCTCTCGCTCCTCGGCCTCGTTCTGGCGGTCGGACTCGTCGTGGACGACGCGATCGTCGTCGTGGAGGCCGTGCAGGCGAAGATCGACGAGGGCCTCACGCCGCACGACGCCGCGATCGCCGCCATGGACGAGGTGGGCGGCGCGCTCGTCGGCATCGCGCTCGTGCTCTCGAGTGTCTTCATCCCGGCGGGCTTCATCCTCGGCATCACCGGATCGCTCTACCGGCAGTTCGCTCTCACCATCGCGTTCTCCGTCCTCCTCTCGATGGTGAACGCGCTCACCTACAAGCCCGCGCAGTGCGCGCTGATTCTCCGGCCGCGAGCGAAGGACGCGCCGCGCGGACTCCTTGGCCGTTTCTTCGCCGCGTTCGATCGCGTCTTCACGTCGGCGCAGGAGGGGTACGTCCGGGGCTCTCACGCGCTCATCAGGAAGGCCGGACTGTCGCTCCTCGTCCTCGCCGCCTTCGCGGCCTTCGCCGTCGGTCTCGGGAAGATCCTGCCGCGGTCATTCATGCCGCAGGAAGACCAGGGCTACTTCCTGGTCAACGTCCAGCTCCCCGAGGCCGCCTCGCTTCAGCGGACAAACGCCGTCATGCGGAAGGTCGACGCGATCCTGAAGGAGCAGCCCGGCGTCCACTACATCAACTCGGTGTCGGGGTTCAGCATCCTCTCGCAGACGAGCAGTCCGCGAAGCGGCCTCGCCTTCGTACAGCTCGCTCCGTACGACGAACGCGCGACGCCGGCGCTCCAGGCGGACGCCGTCGTCGCCGCCCTGAACGCGAAGCTCGCGGCGCTCCCCGACGCGCAGGCGGTTGCGCTCCTCCCGCCCGCCATCCCAGGCGTCGGCCAGGCCGGCGGCGTCGACTTCTTCATCCAGGATCGCGTCGGCAACAGCGTCGACTACCTCTGGCAGAACGCGCAACGCTTCATGGCCGAGCTGCGCAATCGGCCCGAGATCGCGTTCTTGAACACGACGTTCACGCCCGCCGCGCCGCAGCTCTTCGCTCACGTCGACGAAGATCGAGTCTTGAAGCTCGGCGTGCCGATCCGCGACGTGTACGGGACACTCCAGGCTCTCCTCGGCGGCAACTTCGTGAACCAGTTCAATCGCTTTGGGCGCGTCTGGCGGGTGTTTCTCGAGGCGGAGCCGCAGTACCGCACCGATCCGTCCTACATCGGCCTCTTCTATGTGCGCAATGCGAACGGCGACATGGTCCCGCTCTCGACGCTCGTCGATCTCCGGAAGTCGTCGGGCCCCGAGTTCGTGACGCGGTTCAACGAGTATCGCGGCGTCGAGATCTTCGCCGTGCCGGCGCCGGGCTACAGCACGGGGCAGGCGATGGCCGCGGTCGCCGCGGTCGCGGACCAGGTCCTGCCGCGCGACATGGGGTACGCCTGGAACGGCATGAGCTACCAGGAGTCGATCGCGGGGAGCGGCCTCGGCGTGTTCGCCCTGTCGCTGATCCTCGTCTTCCTGATCCTGGCGGCGCTCTACCAGAGCTGGTCGCTGCCCTTCAGCGTGCTGCTCAGCACGCCGGTCGCGGTCGTGGGCGCGTTCGTCGGGCTCTGGATGCGGCGGCTCGACAACAACGTGTACGCGCAGATCGGGCTCATCATGCTGATCGGGCTCTCGGCGAAGAACGCGATCCTGATCGTCGAGTACGCGAAGGCAGAGCTCGAGAAGGGCGCGTCGCTCGTCGACGCCGCCCTGAACGGCGCGCGCCGGCGGCTCCGGCCGATCCTCATGACGTCGTTCGCGTTCATCTTCGGCCTGATGCCGCTCTGGAACGCGCTCGGCGCGGGCGCCGTGGCGCGACAGCTGATCGGGACGGTCACCATCACCGGCATGCTGTTCTCGACCGGCATCGCGATCTTCGTCGTCCCCGTGCTCTTCGTCGTCGTCGAGCGCGTGTCTCAGCGCTGGTCGCCGCGGCGTGTCGAGGCCCGCCCGAGAGCGCCGGGTGCGGTGCCCGCGCAGGAGCACGTCAGCGCATGATGCGCAGCGCACGCGCCGCCGTGGCCGCGGTGGTCCTCTTCGCGGGCTGCGCGCCAACGGCCGAGCCGCGGGGCCTCCTCGGCCGGCTCTGGCGTCTCGAGGTCGGGCCGCAGTACCGGCGACCGCCTGTCGAGACGCCGGAGGATTTCCGCGGCCGGATCGGCCCGGCGGAGGCGGCCTCGTTCGCGGACGTCCCGTGGTGGCAGGTGTTCGGCGACTCCACCCTGCAGGACCTCGTGCGCCGGGCGCTCGCGGACAACTACGATCTCCAGAGCGCCGTCGCACGCATCGAGGAGGCACGGGCGCAGGTCGGCGTCGCCGCCTCGGACCTCTATCCGCACGTCGGATACCAGGGGTCGGCGGAGCGCCAGAAGATCTTTTTCACCCCGACCTTTCCCAGCACGACATTCAATACCTTCCAGGGGGTGCTCAACGTGGCATGGGAGATCGACGTCTGGGGCCGCATCCGCCGCGCGACCGAGGCCGCACGCGCGCAGTTCCTGGCCACCGAGGAGGCCCGCCGGGGTGTCGTGGTGACCCTCGTGAGCGACGTGGGGACGAACTATTTCACGCTCCTCGAGCTCGATCGCGAGCTCGCGATCGCGCTCGACAGCGCGGAGACCTATCGGCGCACGCTCGACGTCTTCACGCGGCGGTACGTCGGCGGTACGGACACCAAGATCTCGACGTCGCGTGCCGAGGCAAACCTGCAGTCGAGCATCGCGAACGTCGCTATCCTCGAGCGCCAGATCACGCAGCAGGAGGACGCGATCAGCGTGCTCCTCGGTGCGAACCCGGAGCCGGTCGACCGCGGCATGCCCCTCGTCGACCAGGCGACGCCCGTCACACCGCCGGGACTGACGACCGATCTCCTCCGGCGACGACCCGACATCCGGCAAGCGGAGCAGAACATGATCAACGCCAACGCCGAGGTCGGGGTGGCGGTCGCGAACTTCTTTCCCACCGTCGGGCTCTCCGCCATGTACGGCAATGCGGGCTCGAAGATCGGCAACGTCTTCAAGAACGGCGCGAGTGTCTGGAACATCGCCGCGAACGTGAGCGGCCCCCTCTTCCAGGGGGGGCGGTTGATTGAGTCGTACCGGGCGCAGCAGGCGTTCTGGGACGAGACCATCGCCCGGTACCGCGCGACGATCCTCGAGGCGTTCCGGGAAGTGGCGGACGCGCTGGCGGCGGAGGCGGGGCTCGCCAAACAGCGGAGGGCGCAGGAAGCGCAGGTGGTCGCGCTCCAGGAGGCCGTGCGGCTGTCGCTCGCCCGGTACGAGACGGGCCTCTCGAATTACATCGAGGTGCTGGACGCCTTGCAGCTGCTCTATC
>Ga0209159_1002010_pt1 | contig 14649 bp, 16 predicted proteins | sample GraSoiAngelo_144_FD_185901 | JGI IMG/M metagenome (GOLD analysis project Ga0209159, IMG submission 185901) | Grasslands soil microbial communities from the Angelo Coastal Reserve, California, USA - 14_1009_02_40cm (SPAdes) (version 2) | ecosystem: Environmental > Terrestrial > Soil > Grasslands ...
CCGAGCTGGGCGAGGACGCATAGAGCCCATTTCTTTCCAATGATGTCGATCAGACCGTCGCAGGGACAAGGGCAGACGCAGCACGGTTCTCCTTCCCTTTGTCTAACCATTCCGTAACCCAGTTACCCGCTGGGTACTTCCTGGGTTAAATACTTCCCTTTGGTAACTGAGTTACAGAGGTGAAGCATGAGATGGGATGTTGCTGCTGCGGATGTTGCGGCCCCGGATGTTGCACAAGTGAGCAACCAACTGGCCAACCAGAGAAGGACTGAACCGTGGGGAGAGAGGACATAGTCTTTTCCAGAGCCTCTTTTTCCATTGAACTGTGACCCAGACTCATCGAGATGCGCTTCGCTACTTGTCGCACTCGCTCAGCGCTCCGATAATCGCAACGCCCGTCTTCGTCGCTTTGGTTCTTCTTGAATCTGCAACGATTCTTTCTGCGATTCTGTCCGTTTTCTTTGCTACAATCGTGCCCGTAATCGGGATCACGGGGTTTGCGAGGTCAGAAGGGTTGGACTATGATATTCCCGAGAAACGTGCCCGTGCGAGACCCTTCGAGATCGCGATACTCAGTTACCTCGCTGGATTCACGACACTCGTTACAATCGGAGCGCCCGTTATGCTTAGCGGGCTAATGCTGGCATACTTGATCAATACATGCGCGATGTTTCTGATAACGCTCGTTTGGAAGATAAGCGTCCACGCAGCTGGAGTCACGGGACCCCTCAGTTTCCTAGTCTTCAAGCTCGGTCTTCTATGGGGATTTCTCTACTTACTGGTGATACCGGTGGGGCTGATCAGAATTCGTTTGAGACAACACACGCTGCTTCAAGTCTTGGCTGGTGCAGTTCTGAGTGCCGCGCTTACGTGGGCCCAGATAATATTCCTGGTTCCATTGATCCCCGCATGATTATCATCTGGTCGGAGCTGAAATTGGGCTTGAAACGGTACTGCTCTTCAAAGTCTCCCGCAAAGGAGTGATCCTCCGTGATGTGAGGATGTCAAGAGGGTCTACTAAGGGTCGCGCAGAACGTTGTATCGACGTCTTGTTTCGAAACTCTCAGGGAGACCAGGCGACTGTGAACTGGTTGATTGTTCCGCCAGTGTTTGACGCTGTGTATGTGAGGCAATAGATGTAGGCTCCTGCGGCGTTAAAACTCACAGCTGTTCCCGAAACCAATGGGGTAATGGTGGAGCCGCATCCGGTCCCATCTGCAGCGATTCCTAGGGTGTGAGTGAGGATTCCCGCACTGGTGACGATGGTGAATGTCGGTGTACTGCTCCCGTCACGGGTTACCTTGAAAGCAGCTACTGTAGAAGTGCCTGATAAACAGTTGGCAATTAGCGTCCCGGCTGCCGCGGTGGGCGGGTTTTGGATATTGAGGGTTGCACAGTTCTGTTGGGTTGCGAAGGTCACGGATGGAACGGTGACCGCTGGGAAAACCTGAGATACGGTTGCATAAACAATGACACTAAGACTCGCCGAGATACATGCGATGACCAAGAGAAGATAGGCTCTTCGACTCAGTTTCATGATTCTAGGAAAAAGAGCTCGGGCTCAATTAAACATACCTCAAACAGACTGGGAAGACCAAAGCCCTTTGGTATTCGACAGTCGAATGGATTGTCCATGGAACTCTTAAACGGCGCCGAGCCTTGAAAGGTCCCTCTGGGCTCTATGGAGTATAGCCGGCTGGGATCCACAGGATTACAGGTATCTCGCATCTGCCTCGGTACAATGTCCTTCGGCAATTCTGAAGAATGGATGATCGAGATCGACAAGGCAAGGCGGATAATGAAGCGCGCCCTTGACCTTGGCGTGAATTTCTTCGACACAGCCAACGTGTATTCAGCCGGAAGGTCCGAGGAGATTGTTGGAGAACTTCTGGAGGACCATAGAGACGCTGTTGTCATCGCTACGAAGGTCAGACTCAGTACTGGTGAGGGACCGAACAAGGAGGGCCTCTCCAGATACCACATAATGGATCAAGTGAAGAAGTCTCTCAAGCGGCTCCAGACAGACAGGCTCGATCTCTATCAGATTCACCGCTGGGACTATTCCACCCCCATAGAAGAGACGCTTGTCACCCTGAACGATCTAGTTCGGCAAGGAGTGGTCAACTACATCGGCGCTTCGAGTATGTTTGCTTGGCAGTTCACGAAAGCACTCTACACCAGCGACCGATTGGGCATAGCCCGTTTCGTCTCTATGCAGAACCATTACAACCTCTGCTATCGAGAAGAAGAGCGAGAAATGATTCCTCTCTGCAAAGATCAGAAAATTGGTCTACTGCCGTGGAGTCCCCTCGCGAGAGGCTTCCTCACAGGGAGATACAAGCGAGGAAAGGCGGCTGACAGTCCAAGATACCGGACTGACAAGTACTTTGCAGAGAGATTCTTCCAGCCAGAAGATTTTGATGTTGTCGAGAGAGTTGAAGAGGTTGCGAAGGAGAAGGGAGTAACTCCCTCCCAGATCGCCCTGGCTTGGCTTTTACACAAAGGCGTCTGTGCTCCGATAATTGGAGCCACAAGAGTCGACCACGTAGAGGAGGCGGTTAGCTCGCTCGACGTCAAGCTCTCAGCGGATGATATGAAGAGGCTCGAAGAGAAGTACAAACCTCATCGAATAATCGGGCCCCTTCCAATACCGGAGACCAGTATCGACCAAATACACTATTATTGAATAATGGAGACTTCTGTCAAGGTCGCTACAATGTCCTGGACGAGACCCTGGAAGTCTTGGTATATCGCCGGGTTTTCAGCATAGCGTTCGAACATGAGATACAGCCCTTCCACAGCCGGATAGTAGTTTGGGTTGGGTTTGATTCCCTTCTTCTCAGCACTGGGAAAGACAGGCCTCGCCAGAAAATCTCTCACGCTGAAATAAGCCAGCAGATCGACAACCGTGTGAGCAATCTCAAGGTTGAGCTTGGCTTCTCTTAGAGCCTCGACGAGACCTCGTCTGGGAGTAATAAGCTCCGACAGTTCATGGGCAAGGAACTTCTTCTGAACCTCAATGTCTGGAAAGGGAGCGAAGCCTATGCAATCATTCCAGCCGAATCCACCATAGAGCGAGTCTATGAAGTGAACGCGAATCCTGTCAGTCGTCCACGGACGCTTTGCTAGCGAGGAGAGACGTGTTAATACCTGGTAGCTTATCGGGAACCATTCGGACTCAAACTTCTCCTTGTACGTCTCAAGGCGGGGTCTAGTCTCTCGCCAAATCTCTTCAAAACCAAAATCTCGTCTCTGCCGGATATCCTGAAAAAGATCCACGATTCCACTCTTTGTCGATAGCGCCTCAAGGCCTCCCAACGGGCTTCTCTTCATCAGACCGGTGGCGAACTCGTACCATTCAAGATCGGATGGGAAGGGCCTCAGCTTCTGAAGCTGTAGGCGAAGCTCCTCGTGTTGAAGACGAGAATTCCGGCTCTCGTAGGTCTTGTTATCTAGCATTCCAGTCGCCAGTTCTGCAGGCATGAACTCACGGTAGAGGACTGATATGTGGCAGAACTCGTTCACGGCCTTGCTGACTGCAAACTCGATGTTAGGTATCAAACCGGAACGACCTCGAATCCGACCTCCCTCGTCCAGTTGGGGTCCACTTAGTCCGAACAGGACTCTGAAAGTACTACGAGAATACACGCAATGGGTTCTGGTTTCGTTAGAGTGATATATGGCTAGTGAAGAGAATTGAGCAATCTGAGAGTTGCGAGGATTGGCTGAAGCAATCGATCGAAATCACCTCGACTGCTTCGGAGAGAAACGCCCACTCTCAGTATCTACGCTCTAAATTCTCGAAGGTGAGTCGGGTCCCAGCCTACGACTTCAGGCATATCGTGACGCCGGAGTATCTTTCCTCCATGCTCTGCGCGAAGACGCTGCATAATTTTCCTATGGACATCCTCTGGCACGTAGCTCATAACTGAGGACTTGCGAGCCTCGAAACCTCTAATCTCCTCATCCACGTTAACATCAGTCCAGTAATCACCCGTCGAAATTACGAATGTCGGACGAATCAGCTTGCGAAGCCCAAACTCCGCCTCATTGAACCGCTTCAAGGGATAGCCCATCTCGGCTCGAAGCTCCAGGTACCTCTGCCTTGCACTGAAACCTACGGCATCTCCCGCCTCCGAAATCAAAATGTTTCTCGTGACCCGACCCGCTTCATGAATGACCTGGACCCAGTTCTCTACCAAATGCAGGACATGGATCATGATGGAACCGTCGAACGATTCGTCTCTAAAGGGCAGGTGATGAGCGTCAGCTTGAACCAGATTTCGTACGCCTTTTTCTCGGGCCTGAGCCATCATCGATAGGGAGACGTCGACACCTATCACTGTGAACCCTGCGTCTTCGAAAAATTTGGCGAATCGTCCAGTCCCTGTTCCAACATCGAGAATGTTGCGACAACCCTTCAACGCGTCTCTCATAGCATCGAGAATGTTCTTCATCACGGGAGCCGGGACCCCGGCCCACCTAGTCGCATCATAGATCTTCGCGACGCTGTCGTACGACACACCCATGCTAACGAGACCATCCTACCACGGAACCAGATCGGGATGAACTGAGATTTCGGATGACTTCTAATTTGCTCGCCTGGTTCTCATAGATACCGGTTTGGGCAAGGCCACTTGAACAGTCAATACCACTCGATACGCTAAGGTTGTCTGGTGTATGTGCACCGACTCGATTAGCTAGGGGTGAGGAAGTGTGGATGAAAATCGTCCAAGCGACACTGTCTCTGACACTCGCAATATCCGGTCTTTTAGGAATCCAGATACTCATAGATGACAAGTGGCTGTGGGCCGCGGCACCATCACATGCATATGGACTCATTGGATTCGTATCGATCGATATGATATTGGTGGTGGTTGCGCTGGTGAGAGTGGGCTTGGCAACTGTGAGTGCGGCGTTGATGGCCGTGGCGCAGTTTGCAGCGATGCTTGCTGACGTGGTCGTGGGCCAACCAGAAGGTGTTCCATCCATCGCTTTCAGAAACTATCTTCTCGGGGACGCCGCATACCTGGGTCTGTTATTCATCCAGATTGCGATATTGAGCGTCGCGATAGCAGGATTGACAATTACACTACTCCATAGCCACAGTCGTCTGGCCGCATTCTTGCATGTTCACCTGAACTGAAGGTTCGATCAGGTCGCGTATCTGAAAGACCGAGAAGTTTGAATCAAGAGTCGAGCTTATGATCCCGGGGCCTCAGCTCGATGGAGATCTTTCTGGGAACTAGTTCTTGAAGAGACGTGTTATAGTTAGACCTGCGAATAGCGCTGTGAAGGCCGCGAGCCCGTAGACGAATCCTGCGAGGATACTACCAGCGGCGACGGTTGTGTAGGCGTGGAAGACTAGGTAGAACCATCCTGTAAGGGTGATAGCTTGGATGGCGGTGGGACCGAGACTGGTCTTGATCTGCTTTGTGTATGCTCCAGACGCAGAGGCGGACATTGCGCTTGCTAGGGCTGACCTCGCCTCGTCAAGCGCCGTCTCGAAATCACGCCGGTACGTCTCCAGCTGTTCTACCTGCTCGCTACTGCGCTGGGCAGGATCATTCGGAAGCTGTGAAAGATAGTGCTCGAATAGGAGACCCGCGTTCAGAAACTTCGCCGCCTCCTCGTCGAGGTCCGCGTTCTCAAGCTGCAGCCACACGTCCAGCGTAGTATCCTCGGTGTCAGTGAACTGAATGACCCGCTGATTGAGTAGGTTGAGGTCCTTTGGCGAAGGCTCGTCACTAGGGGTCCAGTCGGGCTTGTTCGCGGTTGCTGATGACATGTTCATATTTGACGTGGAAACGCGCAACATATTCGATCTGTAACCTGAAGAGGTGCGCAGATGGACATGAGTGGGAGAGTTTTCCCCCGAGATCCGTTGTATCTCAGTAGAACTATGAAGTCTGGACGGACTGCGAGGGTAGCACTTTTCTCTGAATGTGCGCTGCGCTATTGTCTGGTAGAGCCCACTGGCCATTCTTGGTCCAATAGGATACCTTATTAAGCTACTATCACTGTAGGAGATTAGGCTTGGCCACTCTTAAGCGAATGCTACCCGTTTCATCTGCCCTGTTCCTCCTAGGGCTTGCCATCATACTGATTCCTCCAACTCTGCACCTTACTTCGACCGTCCAAGGATCGAACAGGACAATCTCGCTGATTGGTAACTACTATGACTGGAACTACTCGCAACCGTCGGGGGCTAACCCACCCATAACGGTCGCTGAAGGAGACACGGTAATAATCAAACTTACCAGCACAGACACCACGCACCAGTTTGCTCTAGACGTGGACCGGGATGGACCCATGTTCATAGCTTCCTGCCCCAGAAGCGACACCTGCTCTGCCATGTTCACTCCTTCCACCCCTACAAGCATCAGTATCACCGTCAGCTTTCCGCCGGGCACCTACAAGTACTTCTGCACCTTCCATTCAACAATGGTCGGAGACTTTGTCGTACAAGCTCCACCGACTCCGGATTTTTCTGTCACATTCAGTCCGAACTCCCTCAGCATCCAACAGGGCTCATCGGGAAGCTCAACACTCACCGTGACAAGCCAGAACGGTTTCAGCGGCACAGTCAGCGTATCTGCCTCCGTCTCTCCCCCCGGACCTAGCCCCACCTTCAGCCCAACATCGCTCACTCTCTCATCAAGCGGAACCACGACATCAACATTGACCGTGTCGGCGGCTGGGGGACTCTACAGCTCAGTCACAAACGGGAACTACCTCGTCAACGTAACCGCGACCAGCGGGTCTTTATCACACTCCACGACCGTCCAAGTAACAGTAGGCTCCTCTAGCTCGTCCCCAATGGGTGTACTGAACATTCCGTTGACCGTGTGGGTAGGTGTTGCAGTCGTCATTATAGCTGTAGTCGCAGTGACCATTTTCCTCGCGAGAAGAAAAACTGCCAAGTGACCCGCTTAGGCGACGTGGACCGGGTCCGGACCGCCTTCACCCGATTCTCGCCAGGTCTAACCGGAGATTTTGCATGCGCTTATCACTAGCCAGTCTGGAATCTCTAGGCCTTCCTTCTCCAGTACTCCTCGATGGGCTTGCCAGTAAAACTGTCGTATGTCCCAGTCCTTCAGAAGCTCCCTCGCCGCAGTGGAACGAATCACGAGTCCACTCCTCAATCTGGCCCTCATTGGTCTCTTGAATCCTGCTAGCCTGAGATATTCTAGAACCAGCCTTGGAGGTGGGGAAAACCATTCCGTTGGAGGAGTCTTGGTCCATCTCGGGTCGCTATCAGCCTCAATGAGTCGTCTTTGTCTTCCGTTCCTTGGTTTGGGCGATAGGAACGAGTGAATTGTGGTTCCTCCCGCTTTGAGCACTCGATATGACTCGACGAAGAAACCGCGCATACTCTTGGAGTCTATTTCAGGGAGGAACTCGCTCGAGATTATCGCGTCGTATTTCGAATTCTGCTGATTGCTCAGCCAGGCCTGGTAGTCGCTGACGATGACCTTGATCGCCAAGTTCTTTCCGAGGCTAGCAAGGTTCGATAATAGTTCGGTCTGGACTTGAGAGTAGGATCCCCTGAATCTATCCAGGCCAATGATCTGGCATCGAGGGAGCCTCTCGGCCAGAGGAATCGTAAGTTGTCCCTTGCCGCATCCAATCTCAACGAGGACGCCTCTCTTCTTCGGCAGCACTCGAGAGAAAAGCTCTGCTAGTCGGGCGTACTGTCCGCTCCACGCGGCTCCAAGCTCTCTCGGCTCCGAAATAGGCCTAATCCTCACCCACTTAATCTACGAAGCTCGCAGAATACACGTTCACTTCTTTCCGACAGCTAGCAAATGATCGCTTATCCCAAGCATTGATGGTTCCAACTCTGTCCGATCCAGGACACTCATCAATCGCGCTTTCAGCGTTGGATCCCTCCATATTTGGTCGAGTCTCGGCAACAGCCAGGCGAAACCGGTGACGCCGTAGACTTTGACCGATCTGAACCTGGCCTGCTTCATCTCAGCTTCAAACTCGTTAGGGGTGATGAAAGAAGGCGGTTGTGAAGTACTCAGGCTTGTTCGAGGGGTTCCTGTGCTGACCGTTCTTGAGATCTTGCTGGATTATCGTCATGAATTCTGGGTCTCGGATGAATCCTCTCAGAGAACCGTCAACGGCTGATGTGAATCTCGAGATAGCTGCTGCGAACAGCAAGCCGCCCGGTTTCAATACACGACGGGCTTCTGCGAGCGCCTTAAGACGCTCCTTCTTTCGCACGAGATGGTACAATGGTCCGAACAGCAGAACAATGTCGGCGTAGCCGTCATCGAAGTCGAGCCTGCGCGCATCTCTCAGATTGATACTAGCGAGTCTGTTCTTTGACTTCCTCTGGAATTCCCTTGCTTGTCGAATGTGCAATGGCAAAATGTCGACAAGATGTACTGAATGACCCATCTCTGACAACCAGAATGAGTATCTGCCCGGCCCTCCTCCCACATCGAGTATCATGGCGGGCCTGCTTGGAAGATAGCGCGAGAGGATTCGTTTCGTCCTCTCGAACTCAAGGTTCGAAGTGCCTCTGAGTAGTCTATCTCTTTCCACACCAGCGTTGTAGTGCGCCCGAAAGCCCGAGTCAAGACTCTGACCACCCCTCTGGACTATAGACTTCGAAGCCTTCAAACTGTCAAGTGATCAGCTAGGCATGGTTCTATTTCTAGTATCCTCGACACGTACAGATTGACCCTAGCGCGAACAGAGCGGCTGGGGGGATTCTGCTAAACCTATAGGTCTCGGACGCCATTATTGATTTCAATGATTCACGCGGACAGGACTACGTTAAGCCCATCCACGGAAGAGGGGTTCCTCACCCCTAAACCGCCTTTCGACTTTGCGAAGTCTCTAGACTTCCTCGCCGCCTTTACACCGATGAGGGACGATCACAAGATCGAAGAGCAGTCACTGACCAGAGCAGTCGCTGTTGGCGGGCAGACCGTCGTCTTTAAGATCAGATCGACTGGTCTCATCAAGAACCCGCGGCTCAAGTATACTCTCTATTCGGAGAGACCTTTATCGTCGGGCCTTCGCGACGCGGTCATCGATCGTATTGGTTTCTTCTTGAGTCTCTCTGATGATCTGGAATCCTTCTACAGAATCGGCTATGGTGATGTGGATTTTGCGCCAGTCCTGCAGAAGTACTACGGCCTCCACCATGTGAAGTTCATCACCCCGTTCGAATCTGCCACCTGGGCCGTTCTGTCCCAGCGTTATCCGATGGGCGCGGCCCAGAAAGTCAAGCAGGCGATCATGGAGAAGTTTGGGACCGGCTTGGAGATTGAGCGCCGATTGTATCGCGCCTTTCCTGAGCCATCCCGACTGACTCACGCCAGCGAAGATGAGTTGATGCCTCTGGTCCGGAACAAGAGGCGGGTCGAGTTTTTGATGGGAGTTGTGAAGGCTTTCAGCGAGATTGATGAGCGTTTCCTGCGAACCGCCAAGTATGATGAGGTGGAGCGTTGGTTGAGCAGGATCAACGGTATCGGCGGCTGGTCGTCAAAGCTGATAATGCTTCGCGGCTTGGGACGGATGGAGAAACTGGCTGTCGAGAAACGGCTATTGAAGGCAGCGTCTACGGTCTACGGGCAGGGTAAGCCTCTCTCCCAAGCAAGGTTTGACCAGATCGCCGAGAAGTATGGTCCTTGGAAGGGATACTGGGCCTACTACCTACGAGCATCCAGCAGCATGTCCAGCGTGAAGTAAGAGCCGGAATGAAACTCGTTTTCATCTACGGACCGCCAGCTTGCGGAAAGCTGACAGTTGCTACGGAACTCGCGAAGCTGACTGGTTTCAGACTCTTCCACAACCATGTCTCCATCCAGTTCGTCCAATCCCTCTTCGAGTTTGGAACCAGGCCTTTCTGGCGCCTCACAGACAAGTATCGAACAGAAATGATGGAAGAAGCCGCCAAGGAAGGAGTCGACACCATATTCACTTTTGTCTACGGGAAGACGACTGATGACCCCTTCGTCAGAAGAATCATCCGAAAGGTAAATTCACACGGCGGGAAGGTATGCTTCGTCCGCCTACGATGCGACAGGAACGAACTGGAAAGACGCGTCGGCAGCAAAGCTCGCAAATCACTTGGGAAGATAGCTACCAAGAGACTGCTGAACAATGTGTTCAAGAGATTCGACCTTGATTCGGAGGTGCCGTTTCAGCCGAGCCTGACGATCGATACGCGAATCCAGACGCCTAGAAAGGCGGCGAAGACGATAGCCCAACATTACGGTCTTCGAGCCTTGAAGAGACGATAGAATCACACACCTCCCCACTAAGTTGAAAAGCTCTCAGCGCTCCAATCATCTCTAGGCTACCTTTCTATGACCCTCTTACTTCGAACCACAACAATTCTCGTCCTCCTATACGCCCTTACGTGGACGAGCCTTCTGAGGATTGAGCCAGCTCAAACTCTGACCCAGTCAGTGACGACCCTAGGTATCCCGGTTCAGACCGATGACGGTTTAGACCCGATAAATCTCATCTTCACCGGCTATTCGCCCTCCTGGTGGGTCGCCTCAAACATGGTGGGCTGGAGCGACTCAGCCTATTGTTCCGGACCCAAGACAGTCGACGGCAAGCCCTACAATTACACTCTGGAACATCCTGACCCAACTGGACTGTCATGTATCGGACCCCGGGAACACATCCGCATCTGGGACATGGGATACAGCCCGACGCTTGGAGAATGGAGCATAGCCTCGGCCCACCACGAACACACTATCTGCTACCCTTGCCACCACGTCATCGATAGTTGGGAAAAAGCGGAAACAGACGCGCGCTCCTCCTTCCTCAACGGGCAAGCCGCTTTGTCAATATCGAACTATAACCTGGCAAACGCTAGCTACTACCAAGGCGTCTTCTTTGATGGAAACGCGACAATGATCCAGCTCAAACCGCCCCCAACACAATACTCGGTGGTGTTCAACGAAAACGGACTGACCAATCAAACATCATGGTCTGTTACGCTCAACGGAACGACCCTGACCTCTCAGAGGCCTGATATTATATTCGAGAAACCAAATGGTACCTATCTCTTCACCGTAGGCGCTCCTCCAGGATTCGAGGTATCGCCTTCCCAAGGAAGGGTCACAGTCGATGGGAAAGGGACGAGTCAGAATATTCGCTTCAGAACACCGTGGACAAGCTCCACTGCAACCGTCGATTCTACAGGCCGAACCGTTTCAATAGAATTCACCGGGAACGCTACCGTCGCAATATCAACTGTTCACCTATCCGACAGCGGAACCACTGTTGTCAGCTTCACGGCCACCGAGATCGGGCCCATAGGGGTCCTCAACGTTACCATACCCAAATCGGCCGTCCCCTCAGAACCGTCCGCCCTTGTCTACGTTGACGACGTACGCGATAACGATGCGACATTAAGAGCTGACGCGGACAACTACTATCTCTATTTCCTTCTACCCTACGGAACGCACTCTGTGACCCTTCAATTTGTCCGACCAGCGACCCTCTACTGGGAATACGTAGCTGGTGGAGCGTTGGCCATTTGTATTCTAGGGATGCTCTTCCTCACGTTCAGATCAAGACTGCGAAGAAGACCAAGCTCGATGCCCGGCTTCAGCTCGACAAGTGCCACCAAGTTCCATAACCCTTAACAGTCGACCCTCCTGAGCTGCGTTCTGTTCAATACTTGGCCTCTCTAGGACACGTTAGAGCTCGGTATCTCACCGGAGGCCTTCTACTCCTATCCCTTTTCTCCATGCTCAGCTTTCCGGGGCATGGCGCGATCGTACCATCTGTCACATCCCCGAGTGACTCGCTCCTCTTCACCGTCAACCCTGACAGAAGCGTAGGAATTGGCTGGAATACCACCACAACTTTTCCCATCCCCCAAAACGTCAGCACACTCTTCCCGACAGGCTATACTATCCACTCCTCCTCCAGCTTCTCACAAAAAGCCAACGCCGTGGTCGAAACCACGAACGTACAGTATCAGCTGCCTCCTCAGATATATACGCAGATTCCCTACAGCCTCGTAAACTCGATTACTCTCACCGCTACCCAGTCCGGCATGTCCGGTCAGGGGGCTCTGACGATTAGTACAGGTCTACCTGTCCAGACATTAAGCCTCGTCTATTCTACAAGCCCGACCAAGATTGAGGCTAACGCAACGGCACAAATCTACTTCAACCCAAGCTTCAACGATACTCCCTTCGCAAACCAGACCATCTTCCAAACGACCTGGTCCCAGACCTTCGATAACGCGACGTGGAGAGACACCATCGTTGCTCAGATACAGAACTCGACCAGTCAAGCTCTGACAGTAACTGCTTTCAATGGCACTATAACCCAGATTGATTCTGCTTCGGCGAGCGTTTCGATAGGATTCGTGGCCGTGCCCTCTGGGAGCGCTACCGATTTCGTCGCAGCTATCGAAAACACGCTAGGCGCATCTATTCCTTCCGGACTAGACACGATCATCAGATCCGCTCTGAACCTCGTCACAAGCGAATCTGTAGACCTGACTTACACAGGGTCGACTGGCAAGCTAACTATCCAGTACACTACAAACTATGTCAGCGACTTGGACGCACAGCTGAACAGTGTCAAGAACCAGTTCTTCCAGTTTGTAATGAGCCTTCAACCAGAGGGCACCATTACGCCTTCAGAGCTATTCCTCAACTCGACCACAATAACAGTTAGCAAAATCTCCATGACAAGCGACTTCGATCTGAATGCTGGGACCTCGAGCACAACACTAACCGGATTCTTCATTGCGCCACCAACGGTGGGAACAAGTACTAACTTCACAATACCGGGCCTCTTTCAGACCCTAGGCTCAGTGCCATTCCCAACACCCGGAATCAACATAACACTGGCGGGAGGATCGGACTCGAGTAACCAAGTAAAGGTGGTCATCCCAACAGGAACGACCGCGCCGACCAGCACAACATCCAACTCGGCCACCTGGACCAACATAAGCAATGCAACGGTACTCTCGAATGTCCGTTTCGTCGTTCAACCCATCTCAAGCTCATTCTTCGCTCTGCTACTATCGCCAACAGGGATCGCGATCGAAGCGATTATCGCGGCAGCTGTGATAGCTGGCATACTTCTCTATGCCCGAAAACGGCGCGCAAAAATGCCCGTTCCCCTCACCCCATCGGGACCAGCGCCTGCACCAGGACTGGGTCCCAGCCCGGCACCCCCTCCGCAATAAACAAAAGTCGCTCCGGGATTCTTGCTACAAGCATAATCGCTTATCCTTCTTGTCTAACAATATAGTATCGCAAACGACCGGCGAAGCGAAACCGAGAGTCAGAATACTCGGAATCTCCGGAAGCAGCAGAAAGGGCTCATACAACACAGCGCTACTTGAAGCGGCAAAAGAATTAGCCCCGGAAAACGTCCTCATCGAAACGTACGACATCTCCAACCTCCCGCTCTACAACCAAGACCTAGAGACAAGGATGCCCCCTCAAGTAAGAGAGCTCAAGAGTAAAGTCAAACAGGCTGACGCTATTCTCTTCGCCACACCTGAACACAACTATACTATTACAGCTGTCATGAAGAACGCGATCGAATGGGGCAACCGGCCACCAAACGACAACTCCTGGGACAACAAGCCGGCAGCCATCATGAGCGCCTCGTCAGGTCCGCGGGGAGGAGCTAGAACGCAACTTCACCTTCGCCAGATAATGGTAGACCTCAACATGCTCCCTATCAACCGGCCGCAACTTCTCGTCGCGAACGGGGAGGGAAAGTTCGACGCGAAAATGATACTCACAGACCCGCAGATCCGAGAGACTCTGCGTAATTTTGCTTATTCGATTAGAAGAATGGACTAGGAAGCTGCGGCCGGATCTTCATCGGATAACTCCCTTAGCCTGTAGGCTAGCAAATTCTGGATAGTTAATCGTAAATCTAGTCTGGTCGTTTCATTTCTCTTTTCATCCTTGCTACAAGCGTCCTCATCTCAGCTTGCCTAGGACAAGCTGATCCGCAGTGGCCCGAAGGATTCTAATCAGGGTCGAACGAGTCATGTGGAGCCCAGCGAGTAGTGAGAGTATCTCGATCATTCCTGTGTGACGCCCGTGGCATCGTTCGAGTTCGTTATCACTGCCTTTCTCGCAATCTCCCTCGCGGCAGCCATAATCTCCAGTAGGACCAGAGCTCCCTATACCATCATTCTGGTTTTTTTTGGTGTTGCAATAGCAGGCTCATCTCTCTCTTCGATACTCAACGTCAACCTGTTGTATGGTAGCCTGATCGGGGGAGGGCTCTTCGTCGGGCTTGTCTTGCCACCTCTCCTTTTCGAGACGATGATGAATATTCGCTACGAAGAATTTCGGGCAGTCTTCACGCCAGCTCTACGGCTCGCCACGGTCGGCGTTGGGATTGCAACCGTTGTAGGAGGGCTTCTACTCTGGCAGATAGCCGAACTGCCACTAGTCTCGGCCTTCGTCTTCTCTTCCCTGATCGCTCCCACGGATACCGCGACGGTTCTCGAAATCTTCCGCAGAGCGCGGCTTCCACGAAAACTCTCGACCCTGATGGAGGTCGAGGCATCGTTTAACGATGCCACTGGGATCATAATCTTCACAATAGTCGTTACATCAATCGGAGTCTCTTCACAGTCCCTCATCGGAGCACTCGTTAACTTCGGAACAATCTTCG
>Ga0209159_1002011_pt1 | contig 14648 bp, 11 predicted proteins | sample GraSoiAngelo_144_FD_185901 | JGI IMG/M metagenome (GOLD analysis project Ga0209159, IMG submission 185901) | Grasslands soil microbial communities from the Angelo Coastal Reserve, California, USA - 14_1009_02_40cm (SPAdes) (version 2) | ecosystem: Environmental > Terrestrial > Soil > Grasslands ...
GGTTACCTGGTTGCTGTCAAAATGGATGTCAATGTTGTGACTCCACCGCCTACTTCTTCGCCTCAAAGTTCGGTGGCACCATCGATTTCGGCCAGTCCGAGCGCGAAACAGCACTGATCCGGCGCCTCGAAAGTGTGGTTCATCGGCAATGTTGACTTGGTCGCGAGCGGGATGATCTAATCGCCGCACTGCCATGAAAAGAATTTACCTTCGTGCTCTGGTCAGTTTTGCCTTCTGTCAGTTCGGCTTGGCGGCGGGAAATGATTCACTGCCGCCACCGGTAAGCGACAAGATTTATACTTTTCAACAAATCGAACAGCAGAAACTCGATCTCAACGACAAGATTGTGCGCATCGAGATCGGCAGTCTTCTTGGCGACGGGAAAAGCCATTTGCCCAACGGCGCGTTACGTTACATCGCCGAGGATACGTCTAAGAGCGCAATGCCTTTCGGCCAGGTGGCGATTCCTCCGAAAGGCTTGCGCAACGGCGCGTTGCCGGATGATCTAAAGAAGAGCCCGGCCGCATTTTATTTTCGTGTCCATTTGTTCCCCGATCCCAATGCAGCGGCGGTTTGCATTGCGGTAGGCAGACAGGTCTCAGTCGCTAACGGCAAAGCGATTTATTCCTGGTAAGTTTCACCGCTTGTTGCGCTAGCGAAGCGCGTGGTAAAGCGCTTTCGTTTTCTCCACGATTTTGCTCCAACTAAACATGTTCTTCGGCACGTTTTCGGTCGGCTCGCCCGAATTTTTCGCGAAGCTGTCGATCTTTGACCAATCGATTGATGAGCGTGGCGAGGTCGCCTGAAAGTTTCTCCGGGGTCGCCAGCTTAAAGGTCCCTTCGATCAGGTCGTTGACCTCGGCAATTCCAGAGCTTGTGCTATGCGCTAACCCGAAAGTCCGCAAGTCAGATGAACTCGCCCCGTGACGACTTTCGACCTTACAGCAGAACACCGCGCATGATTAGCAGGGCGATGCTGAAATAGATGATCAATCCGGTCACGTCGACCAGCGTTGCGACGAATGGGGCGGAAGAGGCTGCGGGATCAGCACCGACTCTTCGCAAGATGAAGGGAAGCATGGAGCCGGAGAGCGTTCCCCAGAGCACCACACCGACGAGGGCTACACCGACTGTCAGCGCAACGAGCGGCCAATGCGCGCCATAAGGCTGTCGATGCAAATATTGTTCACCGACAATTGCCCACGCCCCGACGCGCACAACACCGATCGCCCCGAGGATAGCCCCTAACAAAATACCAGCCTGTACTTCGCGGCGCATCACCTGCCACCAATCACGAAGAGTCACTTCGCCAAGAGCCATGGCGCGAATCATTAAAGTGGACGCCTGCGATCCAGAGTTGCCGCCGCTCGAAATGATAAGCGGCAGGAACAACGCGAGCACAAGCGCTTTTGCCAGTTCCGCTTGATAATTTGCCATGGCAGTGGCCGTCAACGTTTCTCCCAAAAACAGGATAATGAGCCAGCCGGCGCGTTTGCGTACCATGCGCCACAGTGGAATTCGCATGTACGGCTCATCCAAAGCCTCCATGCCACCGAATTTTTGGATGTCCTCAGTGGCTTCCTTTTCCGCGACGTCGAGCATGTCATCGCTCGTCACAATCCCGACCAGAACGCCGCTGGAATCGAGTACCGGCAGCGCGACCCGGTCGTATCTGCGGAACACATTAAGTGCGTCCTGCTGCGAATCATTCACATTCAGCGCCACGAAGGTTTCATCTCGAATCTGGCTCACTTTTGCCGTAAGCGGTCGCAGCAGAAACTCGCGCATGCGCACGTCGTCGATCAATTTGCCGCGATCATCGACCACGTAAATGACGTTTAGCGTTTCGCTGTCCTGGCCGTGTTCGCGGATGTAATCGAGCACTTGTTGCACCGTCCAATCTTCTTTCACTGCGATGAAATCCGGCGTCATCAACCGGCCAACGCTGTCTTCCGGGTAACCAAGCAGCGCGGTGGCCACGCGGCGCTCCTCCGGCGTAAGCAATTGAATCAACTGTCGGGCGGCTGCGCTCGGTAATTCTTCCAGCAGCGCCGTGCGATCGTCCGGCGCCATCTCGTTTAAGATCCCCACTACCTGCTCGTGAGCCATGGCACGCAGCAGCTTCTGTTGCGCGTCGATGTCCAAATATTCAAAAACATCCGCCGCCAGTGCATGCGGGAGAACCCGAAAAATGATGACCTGTTCGTCTTCCGGCATATCGAGGATTACCTCGGCCACATCCGCCGGCGGCCATTCACGAAACACTTCGCGCAGCGCACCGAAGTTTCGGGCTTCGATCAAGCTCCTGATTTCGGGTTCTAAAATCTTGCCGACCACACCGCGTTTTAACACTCGCGCCTGCCCAAAGCAACGGCTCGCGACGCAGTTAAAAGAGTCAAAGGTTACAAACGTTACAAAGTTACAAAGGCGTCCCGCTTTAACGTTGTAACTGCTCTAACTTTTGTAACTATTTAACTTCTCTCTCCGCTTGGAATTTTGGCGGAAACGTTCGAAAATGAAGCTAATGCGGGCGGTTGCTACAGCATCAATGATTCGGCGCGAGATTGGCAACGACCAAATTTGTGTGCTTACGTTCGATCGCCCTGAATCGGGCGCGAACATTTTCGACGACGCCACGCTCGATGAGTTAAACGAACATCTGGATTTCATTGAGAATGACGCCGCCCTGCGCGGCCTGATCATCGCGTCGGCGAAAAAATCAATCTTCATCGCCGGCGCAGATTTGAAGACGCTGTTGCAACAGGCGCAGTCTGGAGAGATGCGCGCATTCATCGCGAAAGGCCAGAAAATCTTTAATCGGCTCGCAGATTTAAAAATCCCAACCGTTGCAGCCATACACGGCGCAAGCGCCGGCGGCGGGTACGAAGTGACTCTCGCGTGCGATTATAGGATCGCGACTGATGATCCGACAACACGCATTGGACTTCCAGAGACGACGCTTGGGCTCATTCCCGCGTGGGGCGGTTGCACGCGTCTGCCGCGCTTGATTGGAGCACAAAGAGCCGCGGAAGTGATTCTGAAGGGAAAACTTTATTCCGCTCAGGAAGCTTCGAAGCTCGGGTTGATCGATGAAATTGCACCGCGCGATCAGCTCATCGATCGCGCGCGTGAAAAGCTGCGCGCCGGAAAACGTGAGGTGGAGGGGCGAGCTCCTGCGAGCTCGGCGTCGCAGGAGCTCCGCGCTCCACGGCGATACGGAAATCCCGCGCCAGAGCGTGCTTGGCAAATCATCAACGAGACTCTTTCGATTTCGCCTGATGAATCCTTGCGGACGGAGTTGGACGCAATTGTCGATCTTGGAAAAATGGAATCGACGCAGAACCTGATCCGCAATTTCTTCTTGGCGGAAAAATACAAGAAAGGACCTTCAACGCCGAGCAAAAGAGTCGTACACGCGGCTGTGATCGGCGCCGGCGTTATGGGGTCGGGCATCGCGCAATGGCTCAGCTCTTGTGGCGTCACAGTCATCCTGCGTGATATAGCGCGTGAACAGATCGACCGCGGTCTTGCAAACATTGAAAAGATTTACGCCGACGCGGTAAAACGCGGGCTGATGACGGAGCAAAAGGCAAAAGAAGGTCGCGCCCGAATCGTGGCCTCGACTGCGCCGATGGAACTACGCGATGTGCAATTTGTCATCGAAGCGGCCTCGGAAAAGATGAACATCAAGAAAGAAGTTTTCAGCGAGCTGGCGATGGAAGCCGGTCCGAAGACCGTCATTGCCACAAATACGTCGGCGCTTCCGGTCAACGTGCTGGCCGAGGTGACGGTGTCGCCCGAGCACGTCGTCGGATTGCATTTTTTTAATCCGGTGAGCCGGATGAAACTCGTGGAAGTTGTTATTGCGAAGGAGACCTCGGAGGAGACGCGCGCGCGAAGCGTGGCGTTTGTGCGACAAATCGGAAAACTGCCGGTAATTGTGCACGACAGCCCGGGTTTCCTAGTGAACCGGGTTTTGTTTCCTTATTTGCTCGATGCTGCTGAGCTCTTCGAGCGTGGCTTGGACGCGGACAAGATTGATAGCGCACTTGTGCAATGGGGCATGCCGATGGGCCCATTGCGGTTAATCGACGAAATCGGCGTTGATATCGCTGTTGATATCGGCAACACACTTGAGAAAGCTTACGGGCGGCGCGACGACGTTTCTGCCGTCCTGCTGTGGTTGCGTGACGGTCAGATGCTTGGCCGGAAGACCGGAGCCGGGTTTTACAAATACGAGGGCAAAGCGCAGACGCGCAATGACTCGCTCTCGCAGTGGCGGCGCGCATTGCATGGCGAGCCCGAAGGCGCCGAAGGCCCAAACATTCCACCGGACTGGCATCGCGATCCACGTTTGCGGCTGAACGACGAAGAGCTGGCGCGCCGGCTCATCTTCCTGATGGTCAACGAAGCCGCGCGCTGCGTGGAAGAGAAAGTCGTCGAGTCGGCCGAGGACGCAGACTACGGAATGATCCTGGGAACGGGTTTCGCGCCATTCCGGGGTGGGCCATTGCGCTACGCGGAGCATTATGGATTGAACAAAGTCGTCGAGGAATTGGAACGGTTGGCACAAAGCGAAGAAAAATTTTTGCCCTGCGAGATTTTGCGGAAGCACGCCCGGGATGGCACGAAATTTCATGCGGACTAATATCCGTTCTTCAACTCCATTGGCGTCATGTCGGGCGAAGTCGAGACCTTTCTGGCTTTTTGATGAATATCGAGAGAATCCTCGATTCCGCCTCGGAATAACAGGCGGATGATATGAAATCGCCGCTCGAAGCGCCGGAGAAACAAATCGCTGAAGAAACCAGCGCAAAACCGGAAAAACCGGCGGCTGCCGTCATCGACACGTCGAAAATGGCGAAAGGCCAACGCGAAGCGCTTGAGCTCGCGGAAGCTGCGCGCGATCCGCTTGAAGACCGCGGCAGTTTCGCAAGTAATCTTTTCATCGGGCGTTACGATTTCGATCGAATTTATCCGTATCCCGCGCAGAGCGCTGAAGATCGCGCCGCCGGCGAGGATTTTTTGCAGAAGCTTGAAAGTTACTTGCGCGAACATGTCGATCCGGACGAGATCGATCGCACTGGTGAAATTCCGCCGGAAAATTTCAAGGGCCTGGCCGAGATCGGCGCATTTGGAATTAAAGTGCCTAGCAAATATGGCGGGCTCGGTTTGTCGCAATGCAATTACGGGCGGGCCGCAGTTTTGCTTGGAAGTTGGGATGGAAACGTGGCCGCGCTCGTTTCCGCGCATCAATCCATCGGTGTCGCGCAACCATTGCTTTTGTTTGGTACAGAAGAACAGAAACAAAAATATCTGCCGCGCGTCGCCGGCGGCGAGATTTCTGCGTTTGCGCTGACTGAAGTCCATGCCGGTTCGGATCCCGCGACGTTGAGCTTGAAGGCGGAGCCAACAGCGGACGGCTCGGAGTTTGTGCTGAACGGCGAAAAGCTTTGGTGCACCAACGGTGTAAAGGCAGGCGTGCTCGTGGTCATGGCGCGCACGCCGTCGAAGATGGTCGGCGGAAAGGAACGCAAGCAAATCACGGCATTCATTGTTGATGTGGATACGCCGGGATTGGAGATCGCTTACCGCTGCCGGTTCATGGGCCTGCGCGCGCTGTATAACGCGGTCGTAAAATTCACGAATGTTCGCGTCCCGCGGGAGAACATCATTTTTAAGGAAGGTGCCGGACTAAGGGTGGCGCTTACCACGTTGAATACCGGGCGTCTCACGTTGCCCGCTGCGTGCGTAGGTCTTTCCAAACGTCTGCTTGAAATCTCGCAAAAATGGGCGGGCGAACGTATTCAATGGGGTGTACCCATCGGCAAGCACGCCGCGATCGCCGGAAAGGTCGCTGAGATGGCCGGTAACATCTTCGCGATGGAAGCGATGACCTTTCTCACGTCGTCGCTGCTCGATCGCAAAGCGGGCGATCTGCGGATCGAAACCGCCATGTGCAAGATGTGGGCCACGGAAATGACGTGGAGAATTGCGGATGACGCCATGCAGGTGCGCGGCGGTCGTGGCTACGAGACTGCGCAATCATTGGCGGGACGCGGCGAGCCAGCGATCGGCGTCGAAAGATTCCTGCGCGACTGCCGCGTAAATACGATTTTCGAAGGTTCAAGTGAAATCATGCGGCTCTTCATAGCCCGTGAAGCGCTCGATCCGCATTTGAAAGTCGGCGGCGCAATTTTCAACACGCAACTATCAATGTCCGACCGCGCGAAAGCGGTTTTCAGTTCCGGAAAATTCTACGCCGGTTGGTATCCACGCCAATGGATGCCGAACGGCGCGGGCAAGATCGATAATTTGCACGAAACACTGAACGGCCACGTAAACTATGCAGCGCGCACGAGCAAGCGGCTCGCCCGCGGCTTATTTCATGCCATGACGCGGTTCGGACCGAAACTGGACCGGGAGCAACTGCTCCTTTCTAGATTCGTCGGGATCGCGACGGAATTATTTGCGATCAGCGCGGCATGCTCTTACGCACAATGGCTGTTAGGTCAGGGTAAACCGGCCGATGAAATTCTCTCGGTTGCAGATTATTTTTGTCGCTCTGCGCGAATGAGAATCGATCAACATTTTGCCGGCACAGCGCGCAACGCAGACAAGCGCGGCTACGCTCTCGTGCAGGATCTGTTAGCCGGAAAACACGCGCTGCTGCGCGAAGGCGTAGTGTAGGGTAGCGCATCCTTCCAGGGTGCGTCGTTCGGCATCTTGCCCGACGAAGAGAAATGTTTGGCGGGATCCCAAGCACAGCACGCAAGATGTATGCGCTCCCCGTTGACCACGCTCCCGCCACAGATTACGATCAACAATGAGTATTCCGCCCGTGCTCGCGGAAGCGGTTTCACCTCGAAACCGAGCCGCAAAGAGCGAAAAACAACAGCAAATCGCGCCATCGAACGTTCTCGAAACAATCGAACAGCACGTCTTGCTCGATGGTTTTAAGATCGTCGTCGATCTCGATAAAAGCCGCGGCTCGTATTTACACAATGCAGTTGATGATCGCCGGTTGATCGATCTCTACGGTTTTTTCGGCTCCATGCCAGTCGGGTTTAACCATCCGCACTTCGACGAGCCGCAAGTTCGACGCGATCTTTTGCGGGCCGCAAAAGTTAAGATCGCCAACTCGGACATTTACTCCGTCGGGTACTCGGAATTTGTGGCGACCTTCGAGCGGGTCGTCGGTTTGCCGCCGCTTGAGCGCTATCTGTTTATCGAAGGCGGCGCGCTCGCGGTCGAGAATTGTTTGAAGGCAGCGATGGATTGGAAAGTCCGCAAGAACATGGCCGCAGGTCACGGGGAGCGCGGCACCCAGGTCTTGCATTTTCGTCACGCATTTCACGGACGAAGTGGCTACACCATGAGCCTGACGAATACCGATCCGCGCAAGACGGACTTGTTTGCCAAGTTCGACTGGCCGCGCGTGTCGTGTCCGTGTATCGATTTTTCGTTGCCGGAGTCGAAGCGCGAAGCCGATGTGATCCAGCGCGAAGAGAAAGCCGAGCGCGAGATCCGCGACTTCATCAGTCAGAGAGAGATCGACATCTGCGCCATTATTATCGAGCCGATCCAGGGCGAGGGGGGCGACAATCATTTCCGCGGCGAATGGCTGCAAAAACTGCGACAAATTTGCGACGAGAACGACATCCTGCTGATTTTTGACGAGGTGCAATGCGGGATGGGGGCCACCGGGCGCAATTGGTGCTGCGAACATTTCGATGTCTTGCCCGATCTGATGGCGTTCGGAAAAAAAGCGCAGGTCTGCGGTGTGATGGCCGGCCCGCGGATCGATGAAGTGAAAGGCAACGCTTTTCGGTTACCGAGCCGGTTGAATTCCACGTGGGGAGGAAACTTCACCGACATGGTGCGCTCCACACACTATTTGTGCATCATCGAGGAGGAACGTCTTGTGGAGAACGCCGCAAAAGTCGGCGCATATTTTTTGGATCAACTGCGCGAGTTGCAACGTGAGGAGCCGCTGATTTCTGCCGCGCGCGGCCGTGGATTATTCCTTGCCTTCGATCTGCCCGACGCAAAAACGCGCGAGCAGTTTTGGCAGGGTTTCTTCAATCTTGGCGTTCTCACGCTTCGCTCTGGTGAAAATTCGATTCGATTTCGCCCCGCGCTCGATATCACCGCGCAAGTGATTGATGAAGCCATCGAGGTAATGCGCAAATTCTGTCGGCAACGGCGGAAATAACCATGCAAACAGTTCTGAACAGACTCGACATCAGCGACGACAACCCAGGCGTATTCGACGGCGAATGGCGCGGAGACGGGGCAAAGATCGATAAGATTTCGCCGATCGACGGGCGACGACTAGCGAGCCTGCGCACCGCCTCCGACGATGATTACAACAAAGCGGTGGCGCGTGCGCACGAAGCGTTTTTGAAATGGCGCGTCACACCCGGACCGGTGCGGGGCGAGACGGTTCGCCGCCTCGGCAACGCGTTGCGCGAATTAAAACATGAACTCGGGCAGCTCGTGACGCTGGAGACCGGAAAAATCATCGCTGAGGGCGAAGGCGAAGTGCAGGAGATGATTGACATTTGCGATTTCGCCGTCGGCCAATCGCGGATGCTTTACGGTCTCACGATCCAATCGGAGCGACCGAGCCACCGGTTAATGGAGCAATGGCACCCGCTTGGCGTGGTCGCAGTGATTACCGCGTTTAATTTTCCAGTCGCAGTTTGGTCGTGGAACGCGGCGCTCGCCGCAGTGTGCGGTGACGCGACAGTTTGGAAACCGTCGGAAAAAACGCCGCTGACGGCCATCGCCGTCACAAAAATTGCCGAGCGCGTCTGTCGCGAAACCGGCGCTGACCCAGCGATTTTCACGCTGCTGGTGGGCGATCGTAAAACGGTCGGCCAAAAACTGGCGGATGATCCGCGGATCCCATTGGTATCGGCTACCGGCTCGGTCAACATGGGTTTGAATGTCGCGAAGACCGTTCATGGCCGCCTCGGTAGAACAATCATGGAACTCGGCGGAAATAATGCGCTCATCGTTGCGCCAAGCGCAGACCTCGAAATGGCTACACAATCCATCTTTTTCGGCGCCGTGGGCACAGCCGGACAGCGTTGCACTTCCACGCGGCGCGTGATCATGCACGAGTCAGTTGCTGGCAAGGTTCGAGACAAATTGTTGTCTGGTTACAAATCTTTGCCGATTGGCAATCCGCTTGACCGGAAAACCGTGATGGGCCCGCTCATCGACAGACACGCTGTCGATATGGTGCAAGAGTCCATTCAGCGGTTGAAAGACGAAGGCGGCGAAGTGCTTTACGGCGGGGAGCGGCTCACAGTCCCCGGCGACGCTTACATGAAGCCGTGCCTGGCTGCTGCGAAGCCGGATTTCGGAATCGTGAAACACGAAACATTCGGGCCATTGCTTTACCTGATGACGTATCGCGATTTCGACGAGGCGATGGCGATTCATAACAATGTGCCGCAGGGATTGACCTCATCGATTTTCACCAATGACGTCCGCGAAGCGGAGAAATTCGTCAGCGCGGTCGGAAGTGATTGCGGGATTGCGAACGTAAACACCGGCACGAGCGGCGCAGAAATCGGCGGAGCGTTCGGCGGCGAAAAACAAACCGGTGGCGGCCGCGAGAGTGGCAGCGATTGCTGGAAGTCCTATATGCGGCGTCAGACGAACACGATCAACTTCTCCAGTGAACTCCCGCTCGCGCAGGGAATTCAGTTCGGCGCAGGCGAGGGAAGCGGGACGGCATAGCCGGTTCCCAAAGCGACGCGAGGACGCGTCGCACTCCCAAAGCTTAGCCAAAAAGAATTACGCTGCGGTCGAGTTTCGCACGGAGTGCTCTAGGAGTGCGGTGAGTCCTCGCACCGCTTTTCCGGCGGGAGGTGGCCTCTGCGTGCAATCGTCAGCGCGAGGAGTTCGTCGAGCTTCCCCACGTTTTCCAAATTCATGATGCACTGACGCAATTTTTCGCACTGCTTTTTCCCGATCACATCGCCACCAAGCGCGTTGAATTTCACCGCGATTTCTTCCTCGGTCATGGGATCGCGCGGATCGCCTTTGGGGACATCGACCCGCGTCGAATACTCCTTGCCATCATTCGTCGTGATCGTTACCCGACTCGGTTGAAATTTTGGAAAGAGTGCTTCGAACTCGTCGTTTGCGACGACTTTCACTTTGTCCATGATTGGAATCAGCGACTGATCAAGCACCCGTTCTTCCCGGAACTGCAATGGGGTTACCATGCCATCGACCAGCCCGACTGCCATGCAATAAGGGAGTGAATGATCGGCCGTTTCTTTTGAGTCGGGTCGATACTTGTGTGGATCACCAAGGATGTCCGCGGCGCGCGCGATCACTTCTACTTTGATTTCCTTTACGTCGTCAGCCTTGATCTTGTTTTCCTTCACAGTTTTCATCATGGCGGTAAGCGGCGAGTGGCTGAGCGCTTCGATGGGAAAACTTTTCATCCCGCAATCGAGAATCCGATAGTGCGACTTCGGCGATGTTGGTAGATCCTTGATCAAACCTTCGCCATCGAAGCTTGCCGGTTGTCCCTTGTATTGGACGTGACTGAACACCGCAAACAAACCTTCTTTCCCATCGATCATGTGTTCCGGTCCAGAGAATCCTTCGCGCGCGAGCAACGCACTCTCAGCACCCATGCGACCGGCCCACGGATCGACCGTGTTCTTTATGTTGGTCAACTTGCCTGCTGTGACCGCGCCCGGACAAAACGTTCGCGCCGCGCTGATGCCGATCGCCGATACCATCTGTTCGCGCGTGAGAGTTAGCACGCGCCCGGCCGCGACCGGTGCGGCGAAGGCGCTCAAAGTCGCGTGATGCCAACCGTATTCGCGAATCCCAGGCCGACCGATTTCGCAAAGCCGCATCTCAATTTCATAGGCGATGATCGTGCCGAGAATTAAGTCTTTCCCGGTTAACCGTTCGCTTTCACAAAGCGCCAGCGGCGCAGCGATGAGATCGCTCGGATGACATGGGTCGGCCTTCCAATAGATGTCATTGTAATCCATCGCCCGAATCATGTGCCCATTTAGAAACGCGGCATCGACTGGATTGGTTTTGAACCCGGACACGAATGCGGTCGCGTTGCCATTTCCACCCACCGCGCGGTAATGCTCCTTTGTCATTCCGAGCCCTTCGGCTTTGCTCAGGGCAGGCTTCTTAGTCGAGGAATCTCTGGAAGTCTCTCTGTCATTGCCGCTCATCTTCCGATAGTGCTTGAGCAGGATCCTAGCATCATCCTGCTGACTGCCGCCGAGCGCGCACCCGATGGAATCGAACCAGAACAATTTCGCCGCTTGAATCGCCTCCGGCGAAAGATGTTCGTATTTCAGCGCGCAAGCCCAGTCGGCAATCGTGTAAGAAAGAAGACGCTTCGAATCGGTTGGTTGGTGTGACATGATTGGCTTATGACGTTGATCGCGCCGCAGAGATTTTCAAGCCGCTTCCGCTTGGTAAGAAAGACAAACCCGGCTAGCCTTGCCCATCAATTGACCGTGCGGCAAAAGCAAAGCCATGAACACGCGCGAGCGGGAGCCGCGTGGGTAGGCGGTGACGCAGTCCGCCGCGGCGGACTGGCGCGACCCCGAAAGCTTTCGGGGGAGTGACCAATCCTTAGGATGCAAACTTCGATATCCTTTGAAACCGAGACCCACGGGATGAAAGAATGAACTCACGCAACTTCTTCGGCGAGCTAAAGCGACGCAACGTTTACAAAGTTGCGGTCGCATACGCCGTCGTCGCCTGGCTACTGATTCAAATCGCTACCCAGGTCTTTCCGTTTTTCGAAATTCCAAATTGGGCGGTGCGGCTGGTGGTGTTGCTTTTGATTATCGGATTTCCGGTTGCTTTGGTTCTCGCCTGGGCGTTCGAAATCACGCCGGAAGGAATTAAGCGCACGGAAGATGTCGATCATAGCCAGCCGACGACGCATCGCACAGGACGGACTCTGGATTTTCTGATTATCGCCGTCTTGCTCGTAATCATAGGGGTTTTTGCCTACCAGCGTTTCGGACTAAGTCAGAAAACCTCCGTGTCCGTTTCGGCGATTCCGGAAAAATCGATCGCCGTGCTGCCTTTTGAAAACCGGAGCCGCGATCCCGACAACGCCTACTTTGCCGACGGTATCCAGGACGAGATTCTGACGCGCTTAGCCAAGATCGCTGATTTGAAGGTGATCTCGCGCACTTCCACCCAGCATTACAAAAGCGCGCCGGAAAACCTGTCCGAGATCGCGCGGCAACTTGGCGTTGCTCACATCGTGGAAGGAAGCGTGCAGAAGAGCGGCGACTCTGTGCGCGTCAACGTGCAGTTAATCAAAGCAGCCAATGATTCCCACCTTTGGGCCGATACCTTTGATCGTAAGCTGACCGACATCTTTTCGGTCGAGAGCGAGGTAGCTAAAGCTATCGCGGATCAATTGCGGGCGAAGCTCACCGGCCAGGAAGAGCAAGTCATCGCCGCCAAACCGACAGACAATATTGAGGCTTACGAAGCCTATTTGCGCGGCCTGGCCTATAGTCTGAAAACGGCAACCACTCCCGCCAACCTCCTTGGCGCGCAGAAATATCTCAGAGAAGCGGTGAGGTTGGACCCGAAGTTCGCTCTTGGTTGGGCGCTGCTGTCATACGTTGAATCGCGCGGCTACCTCACAGCGACTCTTCAACCCACGGTCGCGCTCCGGGAAGAGGCGCGCCAGGCAGCCGAAACCGCGCTCACGCTTCAGCCCAATCTCGGCGAGGCCATATTGGCCAAGGGCTATTATCACTACTCCTGCCTGAGGGATTACGACACCGCGGTGCGTTATTTTGAGCAGGCGCGCCCGCTTCTGCCCAACAATAGCCGGATTCCTGAATCGCTGGCCTATGTCGCGCGGAGACGCGGCCAGTGGGACCGGAGCGAGTCGTACTTTAACGAAGCCGAGCGGCTCGACCCGCGCAACGTTAACCTTCTCAATCAACACGCAATTTCTTATACGTTTCTTCGTCGTTTCCCCGAAGCGCTGCGGAAGCTTGATCAGGTTCTCGATATCACGCCGGACGACGCCGATATCCTGGCGACAAAGGCGGCGATCGCACAAGCCGAAGGCGATTTGCCGCGCGCATCGGCGATCCTCGCTCCGCTGCATCCGGCCGCCGCCGACGTTCAAGCCTTGGAAACACAAGTTTACCAGGCGATCCTGGAGCGCCGTCCTGCGCAAATCATCCCTCGATTAAAAGACATATTGGCCAAGCCTGATCCAGCATTGGGTTACCTGAATGGCGAGCTGCGCTTTTACTTAGGCTGGGCGGAAGAAGTCGCTGGTGATCATGCCGCAGCCCAGGAAAATTGGCGACAGGCGCGCAGCGAACTGGAAGCTTTTCTCAAAGAACAGCCCGAAAATTCGCTGCTGATTGGTGATCTCGCACTGACCAATATGGCCTTCGGTGACAAAACCGCTGCATTGGCTCTGGCCGACCGCGCCAGCGCCACGGTGCCGATCGAGAAAGACGCGGTTTCTGGTTCCCGGCCAATCGAGATCCTTGCCCGCGTGGCGGCGCGAATGGGAGAGCCCGACCGCGCCATCGCCGCTTTACAGAAACTACTCTCGATACCGTGCTATGGGGCCATGGCCGAAAACGTACCGCTCACTCCCGCGCTGCTCCGGCTCGATCCGATGTTCGATCCGCTCCGCAACGATCCGCGCTTCCAAAAACTGTGCGAAGAGAAGCCGAACTGAAGGTCGACAACTGTTTGACAGAAAACCAGCTTTCTGGGAATATGGCTAAGTGATGAAAACGACACTTGACCTACCCGACGAACTGATGCGTGCAGTAAAAATTCGTGCTGTGCATGAGCACAAGAAACTCAAGGACGCAATCGCGGAGTTCATCCGCAGAGGCATGGCCGCGGGCAAAACCCGGCGGGCAAAAGTGCCGAAGCCAGTGAAACTGCGTGGCGGATTCAAGCCCACCACGGAAGACATTGAAGCGGCAATTGCGTGGGGTCGTGACTGACTGCGACGCTGCGAATGATCCTTGTCGATACCAACATCATTGCGTCGCTCTATGTGCGGAGCGCGCGCAGCGACGCAGTAACGGAGTTGTTTGCGCGAGATGCAGTTTGGCGCACCGAGCCTCTCGCGCTGATTGAACTGAGTAATGTGCTGATTACGTACGAGCGGGCGCGCTACATAACCGCAGCGACGGCACGCGACTGCCTTAACCGCGCAGCAGCCTTTCTTCAACCGCAATTATTCCGTGTGAGCCATCAAGCGGCTTTGAACGCCGCGCTTCGCTACGGCACGACTGCGTACGACGCGCGCTTTCTCGCCCTTGCGCAGCAACTCGGCCACCGGCTCGTGACAGAAGACGCCAAGTTGCGGGCGGCGGCGCCGAGGCTAACGCAATCACTCACCGAAGCGTTGGCCACCGCGTGATCGAACGCGACAAGCTGCCGTGAAGATCGACAATGTCTTTTCCGAGCTGAAGCGGCGCAATGTTTACAAGGTTGCCGTTGCGTACGCCGTCGTCGGCTGGCTTGTTATCCAGGTTAGTTCGACCGTGTTGCCGACCTTTCATGCGCCGGAATGGGTGGTGCAAACGCTCGTAATGCTGGTCGCGCTTGGGTTTCCGATCGCGCTCGTG
>Ga0209159_1002018_pt1 | contig 14603 bp, 11 predicted proteins | sample GraSoiAngelo_144_FD_185901 | JGI IMG/M metagenome (GOLD analysis project Ga0209159, IMG submission 185901) | Grasslands soil microbial communities from the Angelo Coastal Reserve, California, USA - 14_1009_02_40cm (SPAdes) (version 2) | ecosystem: Environmental > Terrestrial > Soil > Grasslands ...
CATCTACGCCGCAAATTCTCTCGAATACTGCAGGCGATGGAGCCTCGCGTAGATCCCGGAGGCGGCAATGAGATCGCCATGCCTTCCGGTTTCGGCGATGCGGCCCGCGTCCAGAACGACGATGCGGTCGGCCCGCTCGATCGTCGACAGGCGGTGCGCGATCACCAGCGTCGCGCGGCCGCGCATGAGCGTTTCCAGCGCCGCCTGCACATGGCGCTCCGATTCGCTGTCGAGGGCGGAGGTCGCCTCGTCGAGGACGAGCACCGGCGCGTCCTTGAGGAACGCGCGCGCGATGGCGAGCCGCTGCCGCTGTCCACCCGAAAGGCGCACGCCGTTCTCGCCGATCAGCGTAGCGAGCCCCTCGGACATCTGGCGGATGAATTGCATCGCGTGCGCCGCCTCGGCCGCCCGGACGACGTCGGCCTCGCTCGTTCCCGCGAGGCGCCCGTAGGCGATGTTGGCGGCGACCGTGTCGTTGAAGAGCACGATATCCTGGCTCACCAGCGCGATGTTCGCGCGCAGGCTCCCGAGCTTGAGCGTCGCGATGTCGACGTCATCGAGCAGGATTTGTCCGGAATCGGGAGCGTAGAAGCGCGGCAGCAGACTGGCGAGCGTGGACTTGCCTGCGCCGGAGGCCCCTACCAGCGCAACCGTCTCGCCCGGGTCGATCGAAAACGACACCCGATCCAGAGCCGGGCGTGCGCTTCCCGAATAGGTAAACCCGACGCCTCTGAATTCGACTTTGCCTTTCGCGCGGCCGATCTCGCGCGTCCCGGTATCGGACTCGGGCCGCTCGTCGATCAGGTGAAACACGCTCTCCGCCGCGGCGAGCCCCCGCTGCAGGGTCTGATTGACGCCGGTCAGACGGCGCAGCGGCGCAAACACCAGCAACAACGCTGTGAGAAACGACACGAATCCGCCCACCGTCGTCTCGTCCGTGGCGGCTTGGCGCACAGCGAGATAGATGATGAGCGCGAGCGCGACCGACACCACGATCTGCACCAAGGGGACGTTGGCCGCCGCCGCCGAGGTCATTTTCATGTTGAAGGTTCGCACCTTGTTCGCTCCGGCATCGAAGCGCCTTGCCTCGTAGTCCTGTCCGCCGAACACCTTGACGACGCGATGACAGCCGATCGACTCTTCCAGGGCATGGTTCAAGTCGCCCATCGCCGCCTGCTCGGCGCGGCTCATGGCGCGCAGCCGGTTCGAGAATGCTCGCGTAATCACGACTGCGGGCGGTCCCACCAGGAGCGCCACCAAAGAGAGTTTCCAGTTCAACCAGAAAAGCCAAGCAAGCAACCCGGCGATGGTGAGCGAGTCCCTGAACAGCACCGAGATCACGCTGGTCGCTGCTCCGGTCACCTGCAGGACGTCGAAGGTGAACTTCGAGATGAGGCTGCCGCCGGTGTGATTGTCGTAGTAGTTCGTCGGCAGCCGCACGAGATTCGCGAACATCGCGTTGCGCAGATCCATCACGACCTTGTTCGCCACCCAGCCGATCGCGTAGTCGGAGAGGTACGAGGCGAAACCGCGCACCAGAAAAACCGCGACGATCAATGCGGGCAGCCAGACGAGCAGCCCGCCTTCCTTGTGTACGAAACTGCCGTCGAGGAGCGGCTTGAGCAGCGCCGGAAAGACGGGCTCGGTCAGCGCCGTCACCACCATGGCCGCGATCGACAGCGCGAACGGCGCCCAGTAAGGCTTGACGTAGCGGAGGAGGCGAAGGTAGAGCTGCAGGCTAGTGGCGTCGGACGATGCCATGGCTGCGCCGGAAAATGTCGAATTATAGCTGATCCGGCACCCGACTCCGGCTCGGGACCTCTAAGAGACGGCCTTCAGGCCGGCGCGAGGCGCCGCCTGGCACCCTCATCCACGTTTGGTGCCGTAAAGGTAAGGATTGAAGGCGGGATCGTTATACATCTTGAACTGCCGATACACCTTGAATCGTGTGCGGCCTGCCAGGCAATCGCCGAGCAGGGCGTCGAAACAGGCGGCCAGGTCTGTCCGTTGCTCGACTAGCCGAGCGAATCGCGTGCGGCTGGTTTCGATGTGCGCTTGAGGGGCGTCGGAACGCTCGGTCTGAGTCCGCATGTGGAAAACCTTGAGGGCAAGGATGGAAAGACGGTCGATCATCGACCCGGCGCTTTCCGAATGCAAACGGACCGCGGCGTTGAGTTCCACCTCCGCTAGCTGGGCAAGCAGGCATTCGTCTATTTTCTCGATCGAATCGTTGCGCTGCTGGTTGAAGGCATCGATGTTGCGCTTGTTGGCGACGATCGCTGAGTCCGGTACGTTCCGCCGCCGCGCCTGATCTTCTTCTTTCCAGAGCCGGCAATTGCATCGATGGTTGTGTTCGATGTGGGACCAGAGTCCCTGCGCTTGTGCCGCCGGACTTTCGGCATCCCAATCGGGCTGCGCGAGCCAATTGTCGTGAAACTCCAGAACCTCGCGGGAGCCGGGAATCTTCATGTCCATAGTTTACCCCAGCAGTTCCCGATAACTGAATCCGTATCCCATCCCGCATCCCGGGGGAGGAAAGCTAGGGTTCAGGCAGGTGCCAGGCTCCGGTAGAGCGCGAGGAGCTGCTCAGCCATGGCCGTGAGACTGAATCCTTCGGCGCGCTTGCGCGCCCGGCGCCCCATCTCGTGAGCCGCGGGAACATCCAGGCGAGCTAGCCTGTCGGCGAGCGCATCGACCGCAAGAGCGTCTATCACATAGCCGTTCATGCCCTCCTCGATCAGTTCGGCCGTTCCGCATTGCGGCGTGGTAATCACCGGCAGGCCGCAGGCCATTGCCTCGAGCGCCGCATTCGGAAACGGATCGTAAAGACTCGGCATGACGAAGCTGTCCGCAATACCGTACCAGGGACGCACGTCTTCCCGAGCCCCTGCAAAGTGCACGCGCGATGCGATGCCGCGCGAATTCACCAACTGCTCGGCGCGTGTCTGCTTCTTATCCTGGCCCACGATGACAAGATGCTGCGCGTCGCGCTGACGGGATAGGGCAAATGCTTCGATCAGACGAAACACTCCCTTCCTTTCGAATCCCGCGCCGACAAAGAGGTGCACGAATGCCTGATCCGGGATTCTGAGCTTGCGACGCAGCGCCGAGCGATGGGCATCGCGCAGGCGCGGATGGAACGCTTCGAGATCGATGCCGTTGTAGATGACGTGGAGCTTCGCCTCCGGAGTGCCGAAATGCGCGCGGATTTCGTCCCTGACCATGCGCGAATTGCAGATCACGGCGCGCAGGCGCGGGCTCTCGAACAGGCGCCGCTCTGCGGCGAGGACGTAGCGATGATAGGGATTGAGCGCGAGACCGGCCCGGCCGAGCCGGCTGAGGATCGCGCGGCGGTTGTGCAGCCACTGTGCGTGCACTCCGTCGCCCGCCCGGTAAAGGTCGCAACACGCGATGCGTTCGTGCGACTGCACGAAATCGAACCGCCGGCGGGCGACTTCGCGGCATACCGCCCGCGCGAAGCTCCAGTCACGCCAGAGGCGCCCGACGTGAAACGGATCGCAGCGAACCACCCTCCCGGAGTCCCCGATCCATTCCCGCGCCAGCACCGTCACCGCCACGCCCTGCTCACCGAGCGCGCCGAGAGCCCGTTCGATGAAGCGTTCGGCGCCCCCGTAAGGAGTGTAGCGCTGCCGCACCAGAGCGACGTGCATGCGCCCTAGTCCCGTGCGAGCTCGAGCCGCCCGCACAAGGCGCGAACGCCCTGCAGCACGTGGGGGCCCTGCGCGTGGAGCCAATCCGGGTCGATCGCGTAAATCCTGCGGTTTCGAACTGCTGGCACCGATTCAAGACCCTTCCACGCCTGGAGCGCTTCGCTCCCGAAACCGCCCGTGACGATCGCTTCGGGCCGGGCGTCGAGGATCTGCTCGCGGGAAACGAGCGGCGTGAGCGTCTTCGCGGCGGCGAAAACGTTGTGACCGCCGCAGAGTCTCAGCGCATCGCTGATGAGGTGCCCGCCGTTCACGGTGAGCAAGGGCGCGTGCCAGATCTCCAGAAACACCGCGACGCGACGCTCCGCGGCGTAGCGCTTGCGCAGGTCCGCGACTTCATTTTCGAATTGCCGTGCGCGTCCTTCGGCGACCTCCGCGCTGTCGGCCAGCGCACCGACCAGGCGAACGATGCGAGGAATATCGGCGAGCGCGCGCGCCTCGGTGACGAAAACCCGGATACCGATGCGCTCCAGACGGTCGATCTGCAGCGGCGAATTGCCGCTTTTCCAGGCGAGCACGAGATCCGGCCGCAGGGCGATCAGGCGTTCGACATCGACACGGCCGTAACTCGCCACGACCGGCAGGCGCTGCGCCTCGGCAGGATGGCGGCTGAAGCTCGAGACGCCGGCGAGCTTCGCACCGGCGCCCGCGGCGAAGGCGATTTCCGCAAGGTGCGGTGCAAGAGTGACCATGCGCCACGCCGGCCGCACGAGCGAGATCGTGACGCCGCGGTCATCGGTCGCCTGCAGCGCGTGCGCGGCCGCCGACACGGCGGCGAAGAGCGCGAACGCGGCCACCCGGATCATCGCGCGAGGAGCGAATCGACGGCGGCCGTTGCCGCCTCTACGGGAAGCCGGGTAAGGCACTCGCTCACCTTGCCGCCGCCGCAACCGTCGTTCCCGCAGGGGCGGCAGGGGTGCTCATCGGAGGCGACGATGCGATGCGGCACCCGCCATGGTCCCCATTCGAACTCGCCGCTCGGGCCGAAAAGCGCCACCACCGGCGTTTGCATGGCGGCAGCGACGTGCATGGGAGCGGAATCCACGCCGATGAAGAGCCTGGCCCGGCCTGCGAGCGCGGCCAGCTCCTTCAGGCTGAGCTTCCCGGAGAGATCGATCGGCCTGGCGTGGCGAGTGCGCGCTAGGATGTCTGCGACCAGCTCGCGCTCCCTCGCATCGGGCGCGCCGCTGATCACCACGCGGTCGCCGCGGCGATCCAGGTCGTCGAGCAGAGCCGCAGCCTTGTCTGCGGGCCAGCACTTGAACTGCCAGCGCGATCCCGGGTGGAAGAGCACGTAGCCCTTGGCGGCGAGCCCGTGCGCGCCGAGCGTCGCCTCGACGCTGCGCTCGGCCTCGGCCCCGGGCACGAGCACCAGCGCGCGCTCGTCGTCCCGCGGCTGGATGCCGATCCGTCGCAGCGCGTCGAGGTTGAGCTCGACCATATGGCGGCGCGCGTTCTTCGGCAGCGCGTAGCGGTGCGTGAAGCTGCGCCTCCACAAGCGCGGCTTGTTGGGATGGTCGGGCGCGACCGCGACGCGCGGCCCGAGAGCGCGCGCGAGCCAAGCCCCGCGCGGATGCTCGGACAAGTGGATGAGGAGGTCGTAGCGCCGTGCGCGCAGCTGCCGCAACAGGCGGAACTCGGTGACGAGGCGCGAGAGCGGGCCCGCAGTCTTCCAGCCGCGCTCGACCACGTGGACCTGCGCGATCGCCGGATGCAGTGAGAGCATGTCGTGCGTGTCGGCGTAGACGAGGGCGTCGATCTCGAGCTGCGGCGCCCGGTTCTTGAGCACGGAGAAGATGGGCGAGGCGAGCAGCACGTCGCCGTGATGGCGCAGCTTGATGACCAGCGCCCGCTTGAGCGTGCCGGGATCGACGGCGTCGGCCGGTCCGTAGGGCATGCCATGCACGATAGCAGAGAACCCCACCCGGACAAAAGGCGGCGTCCCGGGCAGGATCTCCCACGCGTTCCTGCGAATCAGCTGATCGGCGAATTTCTAGCGCGGCTGATATTGCAGCACCACGAACACGTTGCTGCCCGGCGTGTTGAAGTTCTGTGCTAGCTCGTAGTCCCGGTCGAAGACATTGTTCCAGCGCGCCCGCACCGACCAGTCGCGCGCCAGAGCATAGGACGCGGTGAGGTTGAGCAGCGCGTAGCCGTGCGTCCTCTTCGCCGGGTCCTCGTCCGCGGAATCGAAGCGCGCCCCGCTCGCCGTCACTTCGGCTCCGAACCGCCAGCGACCGGCGACGCTCCCGACCGTCACGCTGCCGAACTCCCTAGCGCGCCGCGGCAGCAGTTTTCCGGTTTCCTCGTCGACCGGATCCTGCAGTGTGAGCTGCGCGCTCGCCTGCAGCCGGCCGACGGAGCCCTGGTAGCTCAGCTCCGTGCCCTTGATCCTAGCGCGGTTCAGATTCTGCACGGTTCCCACGCCCGCGTTGGGGTCGAAGACGAAAACGATGAGATCGGTGATGTGATTCTCGAAATACGTGGCGCTAAAGCGGTTCATCCCCACCTGGTAGTTCATGCCGGCTTCCTTGCTGCGCGAGCGCTCGGGCCGCAGGTCCGGATTGGGGATAAAGAACAAGCTCGGATCGATCGCGTAGAGATCATTGAAGGTCGGCGCTTTGAACGCGGATCCGGCGCCGGCGCGCAGCCGCAGCTCCGAGGTCAGGCGATACCCGTAACCGAGCAATCCCGTCGTGTGGTTTCCGAACTGGCTGTTGTCGTCTGCGCGGATATTCGCCTGCCAATCGTGCTTTTCGTACGTTCCCGCATATCCGGCGAACGCCGACTTGATTGTGCGATGGTTCTGCGCGAACGCCGAATCGCTCATAACGCGCTGCGCCACGTATTCCGCTCCCGCTATCGCGGTGCCCGGACCGAGCTTGATGTCGTTCTGCCAGGTGAACTGCGGCTGCCTCGTTCCGAAGAAACTGGGGAAGGCACCGGTGGTGGTGCTCCTGTCCTGGCTTTGTCCGGCTCGGAGGAGACTTCGCCAGCTGTCCGTGATCTGGTTGGAGCTATAGAGGGAAAAAGCGGAGAGCGTTTGGTGATTGACGGCGTCAATCGTGGGGTCGTTGTCGAAATGCGTGCGGCCGTCGCTCTGGAATATCGTGAGGCCCAATTCATTCCTTGTGCTCAGACGATGGGCTATTCTTCCGGAAAAATTTTCGTTTCGGTGGCCGTCCTTGTCGGGGTCGTGTCCAAACGCGCCGGGTTTCGTCGCGTCGAAACCGCCGGTCTCGAAGCGGCCGAGATTCAGGCTGAAATCCGTATCGCCGATAGTGCGGCTGACGCCGCCGGCCACGCTGCGCGTGTTGTACGTTCCGACACCCGCGGTAATGCTGGACGCTGGCGCGTACTTGCCGCTCTTGGTGAAGATCTGGATTACGCCCCCGATCGCGTCGGAGCCGTACAGGCTGCTCAATTGCCCGGGCACGACCTCGATCCGCTCGATCTGGCTGAGCGGAATGTTCTCGAACGCCGTCGTGCCGAGCGTCGCGGAGCCGATCCTCATGCCGTCGATCAGAACGAGCGTGTGACCGCTGTTGGCGCCGCGCATAAACACGCTGCTCGGCTGCCCGGGTCCGCCGTTGCTCGCAGTTTCGACCCCGCCCAACGTCTGAAGGACTTCGACCAAAGTCTGCTGGCCGCTTCTGGCGATGTCTTCGCTCGTGATTACGTTAACCGGCTGCAGCGTTTGGGTGCGAACCTGCGGAAATCGGGTGGCGGTGACGACTACGGTGTCTTCCTGACTTTGAGCAAGCGCGAGCGGCGTCGCGCCCGCGACGAGCGCGGCAATGATGGATCGTTTCAAGGGTTTCCTCCCCGGCATGCGTCCCCGCAGGCCGAACTCTCGTTGCGAGAGGAAATGCGACGACGAGGCGCACCGGTTTCCCGCCGCGCCCCGCGGCATTTCCCACCCTCGGTCGAGGCCGGTCTCCGGGCTTGTGGGATCGGTGCGTATCACCTTCCCGCGGGCTTGCGCCCACAGTGGCTGGATTGATACGCCCGCACGCACTTACCGTTGCGGGGGCAGCAGAGGCTTGGGCGGCTGAAACTCGGCGCGCCGCACCTCTTTCCCGTTTCACCCCGGCGCGAGGCACGCGCCGGGACACCTCGAACGAGCGCGTTGATTGTACAACACAAGTCGCGGGACTCCGCCTAGCGGTGCTATCGGGAATCTACATTGAAAACGAATCCTTACACCTTGACCTAACAGGATTTTCCAAACTATAGTGTGCCGATGGATACGGAATTGGCCACTCTCGAAGAAAAAATTCGCCAGGCGGCACGACTGTGCCAGCGGCTGCGAGACGAAAACCGGGGGCTGCGCCAACAGCTGGCCGCGTTGCAGGGTGACAAGAAGCAGCTTGCGGAGAAAATCGACGGGGCGCGTAACCGGCTCGAGACCCTGCTCAAGCAGATCCCCGAATAACGTCCCGGATGAATCAGAAATCCAAGACCCTTGATGTCACCATCATGGGCCGGACCTATAAGGTCGCGTGCTCCGAAGAGGAGCGGAACGCGCTTCTCTCGGCCGTGGCCTATCTCGATCGGAAGATGAGCGAGATCAAGAGCACAGGCCGGGTGGCGAGCGCCGAGCGCATCGCCGTCATGGCCGCGCTCAACATCACCCACGAGCTGCTCAGCTCCAGAAACAACGCGAGCGGCTTTGACATCGAGGGTCTCAGGCGTAGAATGGCCGCAATGGAGGCGACGCTCGATCAGGCCCTCGCTCCTTAGTTGCGATGGCGTCAGATAGGTCGGACGTGTCTTAGGAATTGTCCCCTGCGGTGTACGCCAAGACCCGGAAAATTCTTGAACCAACAGACTGGATTTGGTTGCAGACCAAGTGTCACTGTTGTGCGCGTCCCTAGTCGGATGTACCTGATGTGACCGGAAAGCGACCACCTTGAACCGAGAGGTTCAGGAATCGGTTCTAGCGGCACCGGCGGGGGACTCCAAATAAGCGAAAACGCAGAAGCATCAAATTAAACGAAAACGCAGAAGCACCAAATGAAAACGCAGGCGCTGCCTGCGTTTTCGTTTGGTGAGCCTTGAATTGGATCTTTTCGATCATGCCATACTGGTTGATGAAATCTGAACCCGACGAGTTCGGGATCGACGACCTCGCCGCGGCCCCCGGCAACACCACGGCCTGGTTCGGGGTGCGCAACTACCAGGCGCGCAACTTCATGCTCGAGCAGATGCAGATCGGCGACAAGGTCTTCTTCTATCACTCGAGCTGTCCCGAGCCCGGGATCGCGGGTATCGCAGAGGTTTCGTCGGCGGCGTATCCCGATGCAAGCCAGTTCGATCGGAAGAGCCCCTACTTCGACGCCGAGGCGAAGCGCGAGTCGCCCCGCTGGTTCAACGTCGATGTGCGCTTCGTCTGCAAGACCCCGCTGGTCGGTCTCGCCGAGCTGCGCAGCCACCGCGAGCTCGCCAAGATGCGCACTCTCGCTCGCGGCAACCGGCTTTCCATCACCCCCGTGAGCGCGGACGAATGGGAATTCATCACCCGCCGCTTGATGAAGCTCTGAGCCGATGCCTGCGCTGCAGAACGACACACTGATACGGGCGCTGCTCAGGCAGCCGACCGCGTACACGCCGGTGTGGCTGATGCGCCAGGCGGGGCGCTACCTTCCCGAGTACAACGAAACGCGGCGCCGCGCGGGAAGCTTCCTCGCCTTGTGTAAAACGCCTTCGCTCGCGGCCGAAGTCACGCTGCAGCCGCTTGAACGCTTTCCTCTGGACGCAGCGATCCTCTTCTCGGACATTCTCACGATCCCCGACGCGATGGGATTGGGACTTTACTTCGAAGAGGGGGAGGGGCCGCGCTTCGAACGACCGCTGCGCGACGAAACGTCGATCGCCAATCTTGCCGCACCCGACCCCAGCAAGAGCTTGCGCTACGTCACCGACGCGATCAGCGAGGTCCGGCGTACCTTGGCCGGCAAAGTCCCTCTCATCGGGTTCTCCGGCAGCCCTTACACGCTCGCCTGCTACATGGTGGAGGGGCAGGCGAGCGACGACTGGCACAAGGTGAAGCTCATGCTGCATCAGCATCCCGGCCTTCTCCATCGCCTTCTTGAGACCAATACCCGGGCTGTCGCGACCCTGTTGAACGCGCAGATCGAGGCGGGCGTGAACGTGGTGATGATCTTCGACACCTGGGGCGGGAGCCTTTCAGCGGCGGCGTTCCGGGAGTTCTCGCTCGAATATATCCAGAGGGTGTTGTCCCAGCTCAAGCGCGGCTCGGGCGCGGCGCGGGTTCCAGTCATCGTCTTCACCAAGGGCGGGGCGCCTTGGCTTGAGCGCATAGCCGCGACCGGATGCGACTGCGTCGGTCTGGACTGGAGCGTCGACCTCGGAGATGCGCGGCGGAGGATCGGTGCCGGTGCCGCGCTCCAGGGCAACCTCGATCCCGCGGTGCTGCTGGCCTCGCCCGAAGTCGTCCGTCGCGAGGTTCAGAAGGCGCTCGAGTCCTTCGGGAAGGGAGCCGGCCACGTATTCAATCTCGGTCATGGTGTTCCGCAGTTCACCCCTCCGGAAAACGTGGCCGCCCTGGTCGCCGCGGTGCGCGAATTGAGCCCGAAATTTCACTGACGGTAGGAAAAAACGCAGTCTTGCGCCTGGGTCGCGCCAAATGACTTATACACAACGCTGCCCGTAAAGGCCCGTCTGGCGCGGAGTTTCGAGGACTTGCCCGGAGAGCTCTGCAATCCGCTGATTCATCAATCTATTTCAATGCGCCCGCATTTTGAGCAGCGAGAAAATTTCCTTGCAGAAGTGTGAGTTACAGTAGCGTGAGAGCCTTACTCACACAGTTATTCACAAAATCTGTGAGTAGCACGCCGACGTACTCCAATCCGTCCCGATGACCATCCTGCGCGTCGCTATCGATGTGCCGCTGCCGACCTTGTTCGATTACCGCTCGGAGGATGCGACCCGCGCGGATATCGGCTATCGGGTGCTCGTTCCGTTCGGGAAAAAGCGCCTGGTCGGCGTGATCTGGGACGTGGTGGCGAAATCCAAGGTAGCGGATTCCCGACTGCGCTCGGCCGAGAAAATCCTGCGAGATGTGGCGCCCCTTCCGCGCGAGTGGCTCGCCCTGGTGGAATTCTGCAGTAGCTACTACCACGGCCCGCCCGGCGAAGTGGTCGCTGCGGCTTTGCCACCACGACTGCGCACCGCCAAGACCGTCCCCCTCCCCCCGCGCGATTACGTGCTTACCCCGATCGGCAGGGAAGCGCTTGCGGGGACTCCATTGCGGCACCGGCGCCTGCGCGCGCTGCTGGAGCGGTTGGCGCAGGGCCGCGCATCGGAATCCGAAGTCGATGCGCGAGCGAGGGGAAGCCGAAATCTGTTGAGGCGCGGCATTGAAACGGGCTGGATCGCTTCCATAGAGCCGGAACGGTCCGAGCCCCGTTTCGTCCACGCGCATGAACTGACTTCGGAGCAGGGGCAGGCCATTGGCGTTCTGCGCTCCGGGCTGGAGAAATTTCGGGTGAGCTTGCTCTTTGGCGTCACGGGCAGCGGCAAGACCGAGATCTATCTCCAGCTGATTGCGGAGGTCCTCGCCCGCAGCAAGCAAGTCCTGATTCTCGTACCCGAGATAGCGCTCACTCCCGCCCTCGAGGCCGCGTTCCGCGACCGATTCCCAGGCGCGTGCATCGTCACGCAGACGAGCGCCATGGCTGAACTGGAGCGCGTCCGCGGATGGCTTCTCGCCCACAGCGGTCGCGCCGACATCGTGCTCGGCACGCGGCTCGCGGTGTTTGCGCCGCTCCCCCGTCTGGGGCTGGTCGTGGTCGATGAAGAGCAGGATGCCTCGTTCAAGCAACGTGAGGGCGTGCGCTATTCGGCACGCGACCTCGCAATTGCGCGGGGCCACATCGCCCGCGCACCGGTCGTTCTGTGCTCGGCCACTCCCTCCCTGGAAAGCTTCCATCACGCGACCTCGGGTAAATACGAGCTGGTACCCCTCACGCGACGTGCCATCGACCGTGCGGCATTGCCGGCGATACGTCTTATCGACACGCGGGTGCATCCACCCCATGAGGGAATCGTTGCACCCCTTCTCGAGGCGCTCGCGACGCGCCTTGGGCGCGGGGAGCAATCGCTCGTTTTCCTCAATCGCCGCGGCTATGCGCCGGCGCTCGCATGCCCCGCCTGCGGCTGGGTCAAGGGCTGCAGGCGTTGTTCGGCGAACATGGTCGTGCACCTGGCAGTGCAGCGGCTGCGCTGCCACCATTGCGGATTGGCCGAAGGCATTCCGCGCGCCTGTCCGGAGTGCGGTAATCCCGATTTGCAGACATTCGGGCGCGGGACGCAGCGGGTCGAGCTACTGCTCGGGGAAAAATTCCCGAACGCGCGGATCCTGCGAGTGGACAGCGACGCCGCGCGCGCGAGGAACGGGCTCGAAGATCTGCTCGAACGCGCCACCCACGCCGATATCCTGGTCGGCACGCAGATTCTCGCCAAGGGCCACCATTTCGAGCGCTTGACGCTTGCCGGCGTGCTCAATGCCGACAGCGGCTTGTTCTCGAGCGACTATAGGGCGAGCGAGCGGGCCTTTGCCCAGTTGCAGCAGGTAGCGGGGCGTGCCGGCCGTGCGAACCTGCCGGGCGAAGTACTGATCCAGACCCGCTACCCGGACCATCCTCTTTACCAGTCCCTTGTGCGCCATGACTACACGGGGTTCGCGGGGAGCCTGCTCGCCGAGCGTCGCGAGGCGGGATTTCCACCCTTCGTTTTCGAAGCGGCGCTGCGCGCGGAAAGCCGCGACTCGGTTCGCGCGCTGCGGTTCCTGCGCTCGGCGATCGGGCGCGCGCCGCAAAGGGGCGCCGCGATCACCGTGTTCGATCCCGCGCCGATGTCCCTCGCGCGACTCGCCGGAGTGGAGCGCGCGCAAGTCCTGCTGCAATCGCGCTCGCGACCGCGGCTGCAGGCGTTCCTGCGTGAATGGAGCGACTCGCTGTACAGCACGCCCGCGCACGGAGTGCGCTGGCATCTGGACGTGGACCCGATAGAGTTTTAGTCGCCTGCGGAAATCAGGCGGGTTTCTTCGCCGGTTTTTTCGCCTTGCGCGGTCGGGTCTTGCCGTGCGATCCCTTGAAGACCTTGCCGCGAAATGTGCGTTTATCGCCTTTACCCAAGCTCCACGCTCCCGATCGGAAATTGAATCAGCCGCTATTGTACCTTCGCATTCGCGGCTCTGGGCGACGCATTGGGTATAATACTGAGCATTTCGGCCAATCAATGTCCGCCGAGATCAAGTCCCACATCACCGGGCTGCTCACCCGCGCGCTCGCCAAGGTCGCTCCGCAGCAGCCGGGATCGCTGATCTCGCTCGAACGCCCCAAGCAGGCACAGCACGGCGATTTCTCTTCGCCGCTCGCGATGCAGCTCGCGCGGAAGCTGAAAATACCGCCGGTCGAGACTGCGGAAGCCTTAGTCGAAGCCATTCCGCCTTCGGATTGGGTGACCGTTGAATTCACGCGCCCCGGCTTCATAAATTTCCGGGTTCACCCGGCAGCAAAGCAGCACACGGCGAAGATCGTATTGGCTGCGGGCGAGCGCTACGGTCGCTCGGACAGCGCGGGCGCTCGCCCGGTAATCGTCGAGTTCGTCTCGGCCAATCCCACCGGCCCGCTCCACGTCGGGCACGGCAGGCAAGCGGCCCTCGGCGACGCGATCGGCGCTCTGCTCGAATCGCAGGGCTGGCGCGTAACGCGGGAGTTCTACTACAACGACGCGGGCGCGCAGATCCGCAATCTGGGACTCTCGGTGCAGGCGCGGATTCGAGAAAAACTCGGCGCGCGGGCGGAATTTCCCGCCGACGGCTATCACGGCGACTACGTGCGCGAGATCGCCGAAAAATTTCTCGAGGCGGGCAACACCGACGGCGAGGATTTGGAAGCCGTGACCCGCTTCGCGGTGGCCGAGCTTCGGCGCGAGCAGGACCTCGATCTACAGGCCTTCGGCGTGCGCTTCGACAGCTATTATCTGGAATCCTCCCTTTACCGGGACGGACGCGTTCAGAGGACGGTTCAGGCGCTCATCGATGCGGGCAAGACCTTCGAGCAGGACGGCGCCCTTTGGCTCAAGACCACCGAGTACGGCGACGACAAGGACCGCGTCATGCGGAAATCCGACGGCACCCATACCTACTTCGTGCCCGACGTCGCCTACCACTTGACCAAGTGGGAGCGCGGCTTCACCCGCGCCGTCAACATCCAGGGTTCCGACCACCACGGCACGGTGGCGCGGGTGCGCGCCGGGCTGCAAGCCGCGTCTTCGAAATGGGAGCGCGCGGTTCCGCCGGGCTATCCCGACTACGTGCTCCACAAGATGGTCACGGTGATGAAGGGCGGCGGCGAGATGAAGATCTCCAAGCGCGCCGGTTCGTATGTCTCGCTGCGCGAGCTGATCGACGAAGTCGGACGCGACGCGGTGCGCTTTTTCCTCCTTTCGCGCAAGGCCGACACCGAATTTGTGTTCGACGTCGATCTCGCCAAGTCGCAATCAGAGGAGAATCCCGTCTACTATGTACAGATGGCGCACGCACGCATTTGCGCGGTGCTCGAGCAAAGGAAAGCGCTGTTCGCAGGCCGGGATCCGGATCTCGCGGCCGCCGATCTCGCGCCCCTTATCGGAGCGCGCGAGCTGGCGTTGCTGCAGCGATTGGGAGAATACCCTGAGGTACTCGAGAATGCCGCGGCGGAGTTCGCTCCGCACCAGATCGTGTTTTATCTTCGCGAGCTGGCGGGTGAATTTCACAGTTACTATAATGCCGAACGCATCCTGGTCGCCGAGGCGCCGCTGCGATCGGCGCGTCTGGCTCTGTGCCTTGCCGTGCGCCAAGTGCTT
>Ga0209159_1002025_pt1 | contig 14592 bp, 15 predicted proteins | sample GraSoiAngelo_144_FD_185901 | JGI IMG/M metagenome (GOLD analysis project Ga0209159, IMG submission 185901) | Grasslands soil microbial communities from the Angelo Coastal Reserve, California, USA - 14_1009_02_40cm (SPAdes) (version 2) | ecosystem: Environmental > Terrestrial > Soil > Grasslands ...
TCATGGGGCAGAAGAATGGTCCGAGTGTGCGTGAAGTTTTTCGGTTCGTTTTCTTTCAACCACAAAATTTTCGGCGCGGTGTAGCCGGGCACCATGGCGTTGCCAGTGCGGCGAATGAGTTCCTCGACGTTTCCCAGGGCGCGAGTTAGTTTTTCTGCCTGTGGCGCGGTCGAGGTATCGCACCACAGCTTCGCCGGGCGCACCGGTTGGTTACGATCGTCGAGGGTAACGAGGCCGTGTTGCTGCGCGCTTACGCCAAAGGCCACAACTTCGTTTCGGCGCTCGCCGAGTTTTTCAAGGCAGGTCTGGATGACGTGCTCGGCCGCATCACACCAGGTCTGCGGATCCTGTTCGACATGGCCCCGCGGCAGACCGTCGATAAACGAATGCGGCGCACTGGCCTGAGCGAGAACTTGTCCGGAATTGGCCTCGAGCACGAGACCCTTGCAGGTGGTTGTCCCGCTATCGAGACCGAGGCATAGCATTATCGAATTTGAATTCGAGGCGAGGTCGCCGCAATTAGTTTAGCGATGATCAAGAAATTATTGCATACCCGTTATCGCGTGACCGATCTGGAAAAGACGGTCGCGTTTTATCGAGACGTGCTCGGTTTAGAGGAAACACGACGGCACACCTCCGGGCGCGGCTCGCAGCTCGTCTTTTTTAAAGCGCCCGAGAGCGAGGAAGAGATCGAGCTTTGCAAGTATGATAAGAGCGGCCCAGTAGTGGTTGGGCCGGACCTGACCCATCTCGCGTTTGAAGTGGACGACCTGGAAAAATTCGCAAAACAAGCTGCGGCCAAGGGTTATCCGCTCTCCGATGGCCCGCATCCGCATGGCGACGGTGGCGCGATTGCTTTCATCGACGCTCCGGAGGGCTACGAGATTGAATTGATCCAGCCCGGGCGCGAAACTGGCTAATTTAGTGACGCCCCGTCTGCGACGGCATTGACGCTAACAACTATTCACAGCCAATGAAACGAGTGAAGCGCTGGATTACGCTGACGGTTTGCACACTGCTTTTTGTCGGCAGTGTCAGTGCCGCGATCTCGCCGGAAGACGATGATGAGGTCAACGTAGTTCGCCCGAGCGGCGTGCATAAGCGCCATACGAAAAGCGCATCGCGAGCACGCAAACGCTCTTCGCCCGACGCGGGCAAGGGAGAGGACGTTTCAATTCCCGCGTCTGCGGTGATGCCGGGGTCGTCCGGCGCCGTCCCAAATACGCGAGCAAATTCGGTGATGGTGGTCGATGCGCGCACCGGCGCGGTGTTGCATGAAAAGAATGCCGATCAGCCGCGGCCTGCTGCAAGCACACAAAAACTGCTGACAGCACTGATTATTGCGGAAACCGGTTATCTCGATCGCCCGGTAAGAGTGGAACCGATCGATACCTTCGCGGAACCGGTGCGGTTGAACATTCGACCGGGAGAAGTCTATCAGCGGATTGATTTGTTACGCGCGCTATTGGTGAAAAGTCCCAACGACGTGGCGCGTTGTCTGGCCCGCGATAGCGCCGGCAGTATCGAAGCGTTCGCTGATAGAATGAATGCAAAAGCGCAGCTTCTTGGCGCAACTCATTCCCATTTCGTAAACCCGAACGGCCTGCCTATGCCCGGACAATATTCCACTGCGCGTGATCTCGCGATTATCGCGCGCGCGGCTTACGCGAATCCGACGATTCGTTCCATTGTCTGTCTGCCCCAGCTAGTTTTTCGCTACGCCAACGGTCGGACCCGCGAACTGGAAAACACGAACAAGGTTTTGAAACGGCTTCCCTTTTGCAACGGCATGAAAACCGGCTACACCGAAGCGGCTGGTCACTGTCTCATTGCGAGCGGTTCGCGACCGGGGCGCGACGTCATCGTTGTTGTCCTGGGCGACACCAAATCCGGGGTCTGGACCGACGCCGCTTCGTTGCTTTCCTGGGGTCTTTGGCTCTGATCGAAGGCGTCGCGCGCGTCTCGCGTGCGGCGGGCAGAATTTTCGTGTCTGGGGAGCGCAGGCGACCAGCCTGCTGGCCGCGGCAGCCTACCGCGGCCCCCTCTATTTACATTTTTAGAACAGCGAAAAACGACCGTTTCCGGCAAGCTGCCGGAAACTGCAGGCTGGCAGCCTGCGCCCCCAGAAATCCGCGACGGTCGCGCTGGTAAATGACCGACTGAGTGGCACGCTTTCGCGATGGATGAACCGTTTCGCGATGAACTCGATCAGCTCCGGGCTCGTTCACTCTTGCGACGACTGCGCGAGATTGGGTCGGCCCAGGGACCGAACGTCGAGTTGGTCGGCCAACATCTCGTTAACTTTTCGTCAAACGATTACCTCGGCCTGGCTGCCGACGAACGACTGCGAGCCGCAGCGACGCATGCGATCGAACAATTCGGCGTTGGCGCCGGCGCATCTCGCCTGGTTTCAGGAACGCAGTCGCCGCATGTGGCACTGGAGCGCGCGATTGCAAAATGGAAAAACGCGCCGGCCGCGATTGCTTTCAATAGCGGTTACGCAGCGGCAGTCGGCACTCTTCCGGCCATCGCCGGGAAAAACGATGTCATCGTGATTGATAAACTGGCTCACGCTTCGCTCATCGATGGCGCACGCTTGAGCGGGGCCAGCATTCGCGTTTTTCCGCACAATCATCTCGGCGAACTGGAGAGTCATTTGGAATGGGCGCGACGGGAAAAACCCCAAGCTCGCGTCATCGTCGTGACAGAATCCGTCTTCTCGATGGATGGAGACCGCGCCCCTTTGCGCGAAATCGTCGAACTAAAATCTCGCTTTGAAGCGTTGCTACTTCTCGATGAAGCGCATGCCGTCGGCGTTATCGGGCCAAACGGCGGCGGTTTGGCGGCGGAAGAAAAACTGTCGGCTGACATTCAAATGGGAACGCTGAGCAAGGCACTCGGCGCAGCGGGTGGATACATTTGCGGTTCAACTTCGCTGATTGAATGGCTAACGAATCGGGCGCGTTCTTTCATCTATTCAACCGCGCCGCCAGCCACGGTTGCCGCCGCGGCGATTGCGGCGATCGAATTCTTGCAAACTTCGGAGGGTGAGGATCGCCGACACGCGCTTTGGAAAAACATCGAGCTACTTCATCAATTGCTCGTCAGCGAAACGAATCGCAAACCCGAGAGTGCGATTTTTCCATTCATCGTCGGCCAGGAGAACGATGCGATGAACTTTGCCCACGCGTTACAAAAGGAAGGATTTTTCGTTCCGGCGATTCGTTATCCTAGCGTAGCGCGCGGCTCCGCTCGTCTCCGGATCACTGTCACGGCGGCGCATACCGAATCGCAAATCCGCGCGCTGGTGGATTCGATTCGAAGACTGCAGCGATCATCAGGGCGTCATTGACGCCGCCGAATAACGCAAAAGGGGGGAAGGGACAAGGCCGGGGTTGCGAGTTGGGTCCTGAGCTCGGCCCGGCGCAACGTCTTCCGGTCCCTCTGCAGGCGGCATTGGTTCGTCGGTATTAAGAACGGCAAGGCGCTCGGCCAAGGCCGGCTTCATCGTAGCCGTCGGCGTAATCGGGGCCGTTGTTTCGCAGGCCGCTAGAAGTGCGAGAGCGAACAAGCCGATAATGAGTTTCATGACGAAAAGCGAACCGCCAGGCAGTGTTGCTACCATTACCATTCTGTGATCACATCTGGCAAGGTTTTGCACTAAAATGCTGAGTTAATATTTACATGTTGCATCTGCAACACTGAAATGTTAACTCGCAGAAACGAGGCTATTTCGCGCCAGTCAGGCCCTCCCATTCGTTGCTAACGAAGGCAAACTACCAATGCTCCTCGCGAAAAATTTCATTGGTAGGGCGACGCTCAGCGGAGCCGCCAGCAATCGTGACGTTTGCTTCCTTATAAGAAGCGCTCAATGATGGGGCCGAGCTTTTTGATCGTTGCTGCCGGCCACAGCTTTCGGTCCGTGATGATCGCGCTGTCGAGGGCGTGATGCTCCGGCCAATTTGCTTCGCGCGGAATTTCTGGAATCACGCGTTCCAGAGCCTTCTTTGCCGTCTCGGCATTGGCGAGCAAATGGCCAATGACGGTTTGCACCGACACTGCTTCTTCTTCCACCTTCCAACAATCGTAGTCCGTGATCATCGCCATCGTTGCCAGTGCGATCTCGGCTTCGCGCGCCAATTTCGCTTCCGGCAAGTTAGTCATCCCGATAACATCGAACCCGTTGCGACGATTGAATTCCGATTCGGCCCGAGTGGAAAACGCCGGGCCATCCATGTTCACGTAAGTGCCGCCGTTATGAATGGAGGCGCCGCTCTCCCGCGTCGCTTTCGCCAGTAACTCGCGGAGTTTAGGCGAGATCGGGTCGGCAAAGGAAACGTGGGCGGCAATGCCTTCCCCGAAAAAAGTGTGGCAGGCGCGCAGACTTGTCCTGTCAAAAAACTGCGACGGCAGGAGGACATCGCGTGGCGCGTATTTTTCCTGCAAACTGCCGGCCGCCGTAACGCAAATAATCCAGCGGACGTGGAGGGAACGGAGCGCGTAAATATTCGCCCGATGATTCAATTCATGCGGCAAAATCCGGTGCCCTCGTCCATGTCGCGGCAAAAAATAAACGCTGCGACCAAACATTGTGCCGCCGACGATCGAGTCGGAGGGCGCGCCGAAGGGCGTGTCGATTTTGTGTTCGGCCAGGTTGGAAAAGCCTTCCAGGTGATAGAGACCGCTGCCGCCGATAATCCCGATAGCTGGCTCATTCATATGCGTGATTGAAGTTGAAACGGCAGAAAAAAGCGAAGCCAATTCCTCCCTCATCCGTCGGCTGCGCTCGGGATAACAGGGTGGAAGTCCTGCGTTAAAACATGCGAATGAAAAACTTGCGCGCGCTCCTCCGTATCGCGGTTTCGTTGCTGTTTGCGGCGCGCGCGGTCACGCCCCAGCGTCGGTTCCCGAAGAACATCTCGCTCGGCGGGAGGGGGTATCGTCGAGCTTCGCTTCCGCGCCGCCGGACCGCCCGGGCTTGGGCACGAAATGGGGAGAGACGCGAACTTCCCTTGTCGGAATGATCTCTTTCGAGCGCGCCAATTACAAGCATCCCTTTGCCGTCGCCGCCATTTATTACAATGACGACGCTGGAATTCGCGCGATGGCGGGTGCGGTCGCGTGGGAGCGCAAGCTCCCGATTCTGCCCGACCCAGCCGCAGCATTGGTGACGATTGAGCTGCGCGATCAAAGCGGACGAATATTGCCCGGCTTGATTGTTGGGGATCGCTGGTTCGTTGTTGGCGAAGAAGGTCGGCGTTATTCCCTTGTTGTGCGCAACCGGAGCGATTTTCGTCTTGAAATTGTGCTTCGGTCGATGGCCTCGATGTCATCGATGGTCGGCCCGCTTCACTTCGCAAACGCGGTTAGATCGTTAATCCCAGTCGCAAGCTTGTGGTGGAAGGATTTCGGCAAAGCACGGAAGCAGTGGCGGCCTTTCGCTTCGGTCCGGTGCGCGAATCTTACGCCGCTGAAAAATATCACAACATTCGCAACGTCGGCGTCATCGGCATCGCTCTGTTCAACGAAGCGGGCTCCGACCCGTGGGCCAGCGAAGAAGTGCGCCGTCGCCTCAAAGCGAACCCGTTTCCGGGCCGCTTTGCTACCCCACCCTAATGGCGTGGCGCTTCCGCCGCCCCTGTGTATCGTTCGCGAGCCGTGCCAAAATTTTTCATCAAGACCTACGGCTGCCAGATGAACGAACGCGATTCCGAGCAGGTCGCGCATTCGCTTATTGCCCGCGGCTACGAGCGCGTGAGTTGCGAGACGGACGCCGATGTTGTGCTGCTCAATACCTGTAGCGTGCGCGACATGGCCGAGCAAAAGGCGCTGGGCAAAATGGGAATGCTCGGCCGCATGGTAAAGCGCCGGCCGGAAACCGTCTTTGGATTTCTCGGCTGCATGGCGCAGGCACGGGGCGCGGAGCTGTTGAAAGAAATCCCACATCTCGATCTTGTGGTTGGGACGCAGAAATTCCATCGCGTGGCTGACTACGTGGATGGCTTGGTCGCGCGAAAACGCTCTGCTATTGCCGCGGCCGCTGACCGCAGTCTTACTCGAATGGACGATCTGCGTTTTTCGATCGTCGATGTGGAAGAAGAAGTCGGTTCGCAATCCACTATTCGCGATCAGTCCCTCGCGCCAAAGCAGGCGACGGCGTTCGTCTCCATCATGCAAGGATGCAACATGCATTGCACTTTTTGCATTGTGCCACGCACGCGCGGCGCCGAGCGCAGCCGCACCATTTCGGAAATCGTCTCCGAAGTTCGCACCCTTGTTGCCCGAGGCGTGAAGGAAGTGACACTTCTCGGCCAAATCGTGAATCTGTATGGGCGCCACGAGTTTCCGTCTGTAGCTGTAGCGGCGGTCTATGACCGCCGAAATGAAATGCCCCGCGGAGAGTCGGCAGTCATAGACCGCCGCTACAGCATAAGCCCCTTCGTGCAATTGCTTGAAGCGGTTAGTGCAATCGAAGGTCTCGAACGTTTGCGTTTCACCTCACCGCACCCGATCGGCTTTCGCGATGATTTGGTCGACGCAATCTCGCGGCTTCCCAAACTCGCCGAGCACGTGCATCTGCCACTGCAATCGGGCTCAAATCGCATTCTCAAAGCGATGCACCGCCCTTACACCGCGGAAAGATATGCGCAGCTGGTCGGCAAAATTCGTGGAGCCCGGCCGGGTATCGCGATAACGACCGACATCATCGTCGGCTTTCCTGGCGAGACCGATTCCGATTACAAAATGACCCGCGATCTCGTTGAGCATCTGCAATTCGACAACGCTTTCGTCTTTCGCTATTCGCCGCGACGCGAGACACCCGCCGCCACCATGTCCGACCAGGTCGATGAGTCGCTAAAAGAGGCGCGCAATCAGGATTTGCTCGGAATAATCAACGCCTCGACTCGCCGCGCGAACGAAAGACTGGTCGGCACCCGCGTCGAGGTTTTGTGTGAAGGCCCAAGCAAGACGAATCCCGCCCGCTTAATGGGCCGCACCAGAACGAACAAAGTCGTCGTCTTCGAAGAAGCCGGCAAAAATCGTATCGGCAAAATTTTTGATGTCGCAATCGAACGCGCCAACGGCTTTAGCCTTTACGGACAACCGATCGATTGATGCGATGATCTATCATTTCTCGCTGCAAATTGCCGCGCTCTTCGCCGGTGCAATCCTTTGCCTGCGCGCAGTCGGTTTTGCCATGGAAGGTTCGGCGCGCAATCTCCTGGTCTCATTCCCGCGATCGCGGGGCGCTGGCATCGTGCTGCTGGCGATTAATTTGGTCTGGAGCTTCTGGCTCGTCTCGACCATGGAAATGGGCGAGTTCTCCGCTTTTCGCCGGCCGTTCCTGTTCGGTCTGCCGATCGGATTTTTTCTGACGTTGCGCTACGTCGATGAATTTCTCGCCGTCCGCGCCCTGGGCGTTCTGGCGCTGTTGGTGGCGGAGCCGCTGCTCGACGCCGCTTTTTTCCGCTACGAATCCAGCCGGCTTGTTCTGACCGTGCTCGCCTACCTCTTGGTGGTGCTGGGTCTGATTTGGGTAATGGTGCCCTACAAATTGCGCGATCAAATCAACTGGTTCAGCAAAACCACCGCGCGATGGCGTGGCGTAAGCGTTTTTGGTTTTGCCTATGGCGCGACGCTAATCGCTCTCGCATTCCTTCGTTATTAAACGCATTCTCGTCATTCGCGGCGGCGCGCTTGGCGATTTCCTTCTGACCTTGCCGGCGCTGAAAGCGCTGCGCGACGCCCATCCGCGAGCGCGGATCGAGATCCTCGGTTACCCGCATATCGCCTCCGTCGCTGATAAACGATTTTACGCCGATGTTGTTCGATCAATTGAATACGCCGCGCTCTCCTGTTTCTTCGCCCGAGGTGGGGACCTTCCATCCCACTTGCGAGATTATTTCGGCAGCTTCGATCTGATTCTCAGCTATCTCTACGATCCGGATCAGATTTTCGAAAACAATTTGCGACTATGCGGTGTGCAACAAATCCTGCGCGGTCCTGCCCAAATCGATAAGAACGCGCATGCGGCATGGCAACTCGCGCAGCCGCTGCGAGAGCTTGGAATCAATGTCACAGATCTGGCCGCGAAAGTTTTTCCATCAGATGACGATCGAGAATTTGCGCGTCGATTTCTGGTGAATTGCGAGCTGCCGATCCTGGCGCTCCATCCCGGCAGCGGAAGCGAAAAGAAAAATTGGCCGATCGAAAACTGGATCGAATTGGCCAGGACTTTGTTAAACGCGAAGGCCTTGTTTCACACGATCATCTTCGTCTCTGGCGAAGCGGACGAGAATGAGATGGCACGGGTGCGGGCATTGTTTGAACACGAACCGCAAGTCCGTTTTGCGCACCAGTTGCCTTTACCGCAACTGGCCGCAGTGCTGGAGCAATCGACTTTTATCGGGCACGATTCCGGAATCTCTCATCTCGCTGCCGCCGCCGGAGCGCGTTGCCTGATCTTGTTTGGAGCGACCGATCCGAAAGTTTGGGCGCCACAAAACACGAACGCGCGTGTGTTGCTTGCGCCGAGCGGCGATCTAACTCGGCTTGATGTCGCCACGGTCGGCAACGCCATCAGTCTTTAAGGGTCCGGGTGCCAACGAAAGCTTACTGTTGCTCGTTCGAACCACTGTCATAATTTGCAGCAACACGGCATTGTGCGGCAGAGGCTTGAAGCCTTCTATTCTGAGGAAGACAGACCGCCGCTACAGAAGTCGCGTACGGCGCAACGCTATGCTCGCGCCGATGTGAATCAGGAGCTGACGCGCATCGGCATCAGCACATAAAGAAACGGCGTCTGAATTTTCAAAACCCCGGGACTCATTTCGTCGATGAGATCGAAGAAGACTTCGTCCTCGGCCAGGTTGCGCAGCGGCGCCATTAGAAATTCCGGATTGAACGCGATGGAAAAATCCCGGCCTTTGTAAGCGACCGGTAACGACTCTCTGGCTTCGCCCACTTCCGGGGTGTTGGCGGTAATCTCGATGTTGTTCTTGCTGAAATTAAGTTTGATCGAATTCGATTTGTCGCTCGCCAGCAGCGATACCCGCCGGAGGGAATTGAGAAAAGTTTCGCGCTCGAGCGTGACGCGCTCCTTGGCTTCCGACGGAATCACCTGCTTGTAGTTTGGATAATTGCCTTCGATTAATTTTGAGACCAGCAAGGTGTTGTTGAGATCGAACGCGATTTGGCCGCTGCCTACGCTGATCTTCACCTCTCCATCGTCCTTGAGCAGGCGTTGCAGCTCCGTTACCGCCTTGGTGGGAACGATAATGTCGGCTTCGTGACTGCGGGGAAATTCCAGTTCGATATCGAGCATGGCGAGCCGGCGCCCATCCGTCGCCACCAACGTGAGTTTGTTTTCCTTGAAGCTGAAGAGAACGCCGTTGAGCACATATCGCGTCTCGTCCGTCGAGATTGCGTAAGCGGTTTTGCGCAGGCCATCGTGCAAATCTTTCTGCCGCATCGTCACCACTTTTGCGTTTTCAAACTTTGGCAACGGCGGAAATTCCTCCTCCGGCAGACCGAGGATCTTGAAAAAGCTTTGTCCGCTGCGAATCGAAGCGGCGTTTTTGCCATCGACCTCGACGGAAATTTCGCTGGAGGGCAATTCCCGAATGATGGTGAACAAACGTCGCGCCGGCAGGGTGGTCGCGCCGGTCTTGTCCACATTGGCCTCAAAACTTCCGCGCACCCCGACATCCAGATCGGTGGTGGTGAGATGTACCGCTCCCTCTTTTGCCTGCAACAAAACGTTGGAAAGTATTGGCAGCGTGGTCCGGGTGCTGACGACATTCTGCACCTGTTGCAATCCTTCGAGTAATTTCTCTTTCGTCGCGCTGAATTTCATTCGGAAAGCCTAAGATGTAAGGCTTCGGATTTGATCCGGCAACCGCATTCTCTTTCTCAATCAGCGCTGGAGCACGCTGTCAATGAAAGAGATGGTCTGGCGAATGTTATCCTGCTCTTTCATCCGCTTCTTCACCAGCTTGCAGGCGTGCAAGACCGTGCCGTGGTCGCGGCCGCCGAACGCGTCGCCAATTTCATTGAGCGATGCCTTGGTTAATTCGCGCGCCAGATACATCGCCACTTGGCGGGGAAAGGCGATGCTGGCCGGCCGGCGCTTGCTCGTCATGTCCGCCAACCGCACGTCGAAGTGTTCCGCCACTTTGCGCTGAATTTGCTCGATCGTGACCGTCTGTCGCCGCTCTTCCAGCAAAATGTCTTTCAACAAATGCTCGATCGTTTCCTGGGTCAGCTCCTTGCCGCTGAGCGAAGCAAAGGAGGCCACGCGCATCAGCGCGCCCTCAAGCCGCCGCACGTTCGTGCGAATGCGCGTAGCGAGAAACTGGTAAACCTCATCGTGCAATTTGATCTGCAAGGCGCGCGCTTTTTTCCGCAGAATCGCCAGGCGCGTCTCGATGTCTGGCGGCTGCAATTCCGCGGTCAGGCCCCACTCAAAGCGCGAAACCAAACGGTGTTCGAGATTGGCAATCTCCGAGGCCGGACGATCGCTCGAGAGCACGATCTGTTTGTGACCGTCGAAGAGAGTATTGAAGGTATGAAAAAATTCCTCCTGCGACCGCTCCTTCCCGGCGAGAAATTGAATATCGTCGATCAGGAGCAGATCGGCCTGGCGGTAACGTTTGCGGAATTTCACCAGAGTATTGTGCTGAATCGCGTCGATAAACTCGTTGATGAAGAGCTCGCTCGAGAGATACATCACTTTGGAGGTCTTCTTCTTGGCCCAAAGATACTGGCCGATGGCCTGCATGAGATGGGTCTTGCCCAGCCCGACGCCGCCATAAATGAAGAGCGGATTGTAGGTGCGCGCAGGCGCTTGGGCCACGGCCAGACAGGCGGCGTGCGCGATCTGATTTGTCGGGCCGACGACGAATGATTCAAACGTGTTTCGCGGATTGAGGCTAAGCCCCAGCCCGACTGTCCTGCTATGACTGGAGCCGTCCGTCTTGCGAACTTCGGGCGCGGGAAAGTCATTATCACCGTCGGATTCATCCGAGGTCAGGAAGCGGACCGTGCGCGGCGCGCCGACGGCATTGGTGATAGCAGATTGCAACGCCGTCATGTGATTACTTTCGATCCAGAATTGGTAAATGTTGTTGGGAACGACGAAGGTTAGTTCGTCCTCTGTCGCCTTCGTTAGTTCGACCGCGGAGAACCAGCGTTTGAAGGTGTCGGCGCTGACTTGCGGTTTGAGCGCAGCCGACAATTTCTCCCAAAGGGCTTTGCACCTCTCGTCCATACAAACTTGTTAACACCCAAAAGCGCCTTCCTCGGGGAAGCGGGCCAGAGGAGGGCGTTGATAAACGTCGCGGAAAATATCAAAATTAACCTGGTCGCGAATAGAAATGAATGACCATGTATCGTTGCCAAAGTCGCCTTTTTCCGAGGGAAAATGAAAAATCGCTGGGCCTCCGGCGCGATGCTCTGCTCTCGATATTCTCTTGGGATCTAGCAACGACTCCAGCGCACTGCCGGAAAAGCAGCCGGAAATGTTACGAAATTGCTGAATTCTGTTCACACTTTATTCACACCTGACGATTCCCTTGCTCCCTGCCAGCGGCGTGAGATTAGAAACGCTGCAAAAAACCGACAAGAAAAATTCTGAACTTTATTTTTGAACGCCGCACAAAAATTTCTTGACTGAAAAAAATCGGTTGAACAGCGCCGATTTTTCCCTCGTAATGAAAATTTCTTCTGGCGAAACGTCTCAAAACATCAATTCAATTTTGATGCCGGGCGGCTGGTTTTGAGCGACGATACTGGTCCCGCAAATGAATTTCTCGCTCTTCTTTCGTATGCGCATCGCGCTGTTTCTGACCTGCATCGCGCTCTCTCTCGCGCCGACTGGCGCACAGGCTGTCGCTACCCGCTCCGGCCAGGTCACGCGTGTGATGCTGTTTTGGTTGAAACGTCCGGGCAATGTTGATGATCAGAATTTTCTCCTGCGTGCCTTGCGCACACTCCGCCGTGCCCGCGGCGTAAATGACATGCGCGTCGCGCTGTTTCTGACCTGCATCGCACTCTCTCTCGCGCCGACTGGCGCACAGGCTGTCGCTACCCGCTCCGGCCAGGTCACGCGTGTGATGCTGTTTTGGTTGAAACGTCCGGGCAATGTTGACGATCAGAATTTTCTCCGGCGTGCCTTGCGCACACTCCGCCGTGCCCGCGGCGTAAATGACATGCGCGTCGGCCGCCCCCTGCTGGTGGATCGGCCCAGCGTGGAACAATCCTTCGATCTCGGTGTAGTCATGACCTTCCGCGATCGCGAAGCGCTTGAGAAATTCGAGCGCGACCAGCGGCGTCAACAAGCCATCGATGCCATGCTCCGGCCGCTTGTCCGCCAATATATCGTTTACAATTTCGTCAACGAATGATTCGCACTCTGGTTTTCGGGCTGTTCCTCCTTCTTGCCGCAACCGCCCCAGTGCAGGCGGTGAATGAACTATTGCCGCCATTTGGTTTTCGCTGGGGCGATCCGCCGCGGCGGGTCGAAGCCGTCCTCAGCGGAGCGAAGGCGAAAATTGTCGAACGGAAACAGGATGGAAGCCGGTCGATTTGGACAGTGGAAGGTTTGGTTCATCCCGGATTGCAACGAACTCTTTTCACCTTCAAGAACGACAAGCTGATCGAAGTAGAACTGCAGTACGAGTACCCGGACTGGTCAATCGAGCGTTACAATGAGCAGATGGGAACGGTGCGGCGCTATTTCGACGGCAAGTACGGGGTTGGCAAATTAGTGTCACGCTCGCGCGACACCGATACGGACATCGTCCAGACGCTGGTTGGTTACCAATGGATGGTGGGCACGACCCTGCTCGAGCTCTTTTATTTTTCAGCGGAAAAACCGCCGCACACTTTCCGCACCATCACGGTCGATTACAAAGCACTGTAACCTTACTCCTAATCGTTATCGTATTCTTGTTCGAGAATAGCTCGTCGCAGACTTGATGGCTTAAAGCCGTCAAGTTTGGCGCTGCGAATACACTCGGGACTCAGGTGACAGCACGGCGCCTTCGGCATTTACAAACGGCGCGATGTGCCGATATTGTCCGCCCCGATGAATATTCTCATCAATGTTATCCTCGCTATCGACATGGTGGTTGCGGTGTTAATGACACTGGTCATTCTAATGCAGCGCCCGAAAAGTGAGGGCCTTGGCGCAGCCTTTGGTGGGGGGGTTACGGAGAATATTTTCGGTGCGCAAACAACCAATGTGCTGACGAAATTCACCGGCTGGCTGGCCGGGATTTTTTTCGTTCTGACCTTTGTCCTGGGAATTCTTTATGCACAACGCAGTTCCAGTGACAGTAGTTTGCGCCGGGAACTGATGGCAATGCCGACCGCGGCCCCAGCTGCGTCGCCAGCTCCGGCCACCGGTTCGCCTGGAAGCGCGCCGCCGGTGAGCGCAGCACCGAGTGCCATGGCGAATGTCTCTCCTTCCGGAACTGCAAAACCTTCCGATCTCGCAGCTGGCCTCACGCCGCCTTCTCGTGCCGCGACGCCGAGCGCGACACCGCAGAAATCGCCGTAGCCGCAACTTTGACTGTAGCAACCCCGAAAGCTTTCGGGGTTGACCCCACAGGCTCGCCGCAGCGAGTCCGTCCCGTGGCGGACAGGATGGCTGTGCCAGTGGTTGTCCGGCGCGCGGAAAGCATGGCGGCGGAACCGCGTTTATGTAGCATCGCCCGGCGGAGCGGCCGATCCACCCTTCTTGGCGACCCTCTGATCTCTGACCTCTGACGGCTATTTCGTCATTTGAGCATTTAGGTTTCCTTCGTCATTTCTCGCGCTTGTGTGGTGCGTGGTCGCTGCAACAGCGAAAAGGCGCAAGATGCCCGTTGGCCCCACAGCCAAGATGGCTGTGCTACAACGGCGGCAGCTACAGCCGAGTTCACACAATTGTCACCGCATCGTCATCGGCTGTAACAATTGCTTTCTAGTTTCCAGACTTTCGTTAGCGCCGGCGGGACGAGCTCTACGGCGAGGCGTTTGTTCATTATGAAATCCGCAACGGCGAAAACCCAACGGACGACGCGATGCGGCGAAATCGCAGGCTTCGCTTCATACTTCGGATCAGCTGTAGCTCGCAGAGAGATTTTTGTAACAAAATCTCTTTCGTCCGACTTTATTCTATTAAGAGGAGCTAACTCTTTCTGAAAACTGAGCATTCCCCAGCGGCGGCAGATCGTTTTCTCAGTTTGCTGAGACCGATCGAAACCGATCTCGAACGGTATTGCCGCCGGATGATCTGGGATGAGCATGAGGTGGCGGACGCGATTCAGAACGCGGTGTTGCGGGCGTATCGCGCGTTCGATCGCTATCACGACGACGCCAGCTTCCGCGCCTGGATGTTCAAAATTCTCACGAACGAGATTTTTTCCGTCAATAGAAAACGCGGCCGAATCGCCAGATTTGAGGTTCCGCTTGATGCCGAGGAGATGGACGATTTCGCGGAACTCGTTTCCGCTGCCGCAGAAACTTTTTCCTCCTGGGAAACTTTGGCCGATGCGCTGGACGAAGATATTCTGCGCGCTTTGCAGGCCCTGAATGAAGCGGAGCGGG